>JADMIO010888859.1_pt1 | contig 75473 bp, 68 predicted proteins | sample 8958161 | NCBI WGS metagenome assembly JADMIO01 (sample SAMN16585339, study PRJNA669376) | soil metagenome | isolation source: Crop rotation soil | place: USA: Cullars Rotation, Alabama | collected 2011 | reverse complement strand
CGCGACAACTTGTCCACGTGGAATTCTAAGCTTAGGATCCCAATGTGCTGGAAAGCGAACTCTAAGCTTTCCATGTTACTTCCTCACTTCAATTAATTCTTGTGCTCCACAAATCTTTTGAAGAGTAATCGTCACAACCGATTGAGCGCGAGAGTGTTTTCACGCGTGGATTGCAGGAGTTATCTCGGTGATTGCGAAGGTTCGGTTTGTTATACTTCGGATAAAGCGATCAATTCAGAGGTAGCGAATGAGCATTCGAGGGCGACTACTGACGTTAGCAGTTGGAGGTGTTCTTCCGCTGCTAGTAGTCGGCCTCGCGGTCCTGTGGATAGTTTGGAATGAAAAGCGACATCAGCTGAATGAGTCTTTAGAGCAGCAGGCAGAGTTAGTGGGAGTAGTGTTCGACCGCTGGCTTGACGCTCAATACCAACCACTCAGAACGATAGCATCGTACCCTCCTGATCACCTCAACGATCCTGCCGCTCTCAAAGGCAATCTGCATGCAGCGATTGTCGGCCGTCCGCATTGGGTCGATCTGCGCGTTTTAGATTCAACTGGAAAAGTTATGGCGATCGAACCCGCCGGCGCGGGTGATCTGCCCTCCGGATTAAACGATAAGCTGCTCGATGAAGCGAAGCGTGGTGCTTCCGACATAGCAACGGACTGGACGCGGGGAGAAGGACATTACCTTCTAGCAATAGAAGCTCCCGCGGAAGGTGGTGCAGTGATCGCGCGTATCGAAGGATCGGCGTTAAAGGACGCACTTCACGGCATTACTTTGCCTGAGCGCGCGGTTGTTACCTTACTCGATCAAAACAATCGCATCATTTATCGCAGCCAAACCGCGGAATCCTCATTGGGCTTAGATCTTAGTGGGATGAATCAACTGTCGGCGCTAAACGAACGTAATACTGCGGTCGTTGTTTCCAGGAGTTCGGTTGACGATGTTGAGCGCGTTTACGGTTTAAGCCGCGTTGGCAATACTGGCTATGTGGTTATGGTGGGTGTCCAAAGCGCCATTCTTTATGCGTCAGCCTGGCGACAACTAATGGGCTATACCGTCATCGGATTGATAGTTGTGTTTTGTGCAGTGACGGCCGCTCTGTTAATCGCACGAAGTATCGCCCGACCTGTGCGCCTACTGAATTTTGCCGCCGAGGAGTTTGGCAGTGGAAACTTCTCTGCGCGTGCGCCTGCTGAAGGACGCGATGAGATGTCGAGCCTGGGCAGGAACTTCAATGCAATGGCTGAGCGTCTACAGAAAAGGGAAGAAAGGTATGCAGAATTAGATCGACTGAAATCTGAGTTTGTCTCGACTGTCTCGCACGAACTGCGCACACCTTTGACTACAATCAAAGCACTGACGCGGCTTTTAATGCGCGAAGGACTGGATGAGACGAAAAGGCGTGAGTACATTGAAACGATTTCAGTGGAGTGTGACCGTCAAATCGATTTCGTTCTCAATCTGCTCGACCTTTCACGCATCGAGGGTGGTGTTCTGCGTGTCACACATCAACGAGTTGACGTTCAGGAAGTGATCTCCTCTGTCGTTAAATCCGAAACACGATCGGCCGAAAAGAGAAGGCACGATCTTCGATTGGATCCCCACGTTGAAGTTCCGCCAGTTTGCGGTGATCCGAAAGAGCTTCGTCGTGTTCTGTCGAACATAGTCGAGAATGCTATCAAGTACACACCGGATGGTGGGCGCATTGTTTTGTCTGCACTCCAACAGGATGGTCAGGTAGCTATTAGCATCACTGACAATGGCCGTGGCATCGCACCGGAAGACATGCCGATCTTGTTCGACAAGTTTCATCGGGGCCGTCCAGCGCCTCACTCCGAAGCTATGCGTGGCGCCACGACGGATGCTGAATTCCTGGAAGACGCCGATGTTTCCGGCGTGGGCCTCGGCTTATACCTGGCAAGAAATGTGATGGAGCAGATGGGCGGGCGCATCACCGTCGAGAGCGAGGTTGGCCGCGGCAGCACATTCAAACTGCACCTGCCCGTCTGGCGTGAAGGTGGATGCAAGAGTAGTACTGAGGAGGGCGCCGATGGCAAAGCAATTGTTGGTCGTTGATGACGATCCCAGTCTCTTGCTCGCAGTATCGGAAACGATGCGCGCCGAGGGTTACGAGGTGCGGACGGCTCGCCGCGGAAGTGAAGCGATGATCCGCGTTGCCGAATCTGTTCCCGATCTGATCATCAGTGACATTCGAATGCCTGGCATGGATGGCTACGCTCTTGTACGTAATCTGCGCGCCTCACCCCGGACACGTCTCGTACCTATCGTCTTCCTCACGGCCAAAGACGAAACGGCCGATCGCATTGCGGGATTTCGTACCGGGGTCGACGCCTACGTCACGAAACCCTTCGAATCGGAAGAGCTGCTTGCAATCGTGAAGAGTATTCTTGAAAGAGTACACCGCACTCATTCTGATCTTGCGCGGATGTTTGGAGATCAAGAAGACAGCGCGGTAGACCTGATACGCGATGAGGAACTAACAGACGCAGAGTGGCGCGTTGCGGAAGCAGTCGCGCGTGGCCTCTCAAACAAGGAAATTGCTGCTGAGCTAAAGCTTAGTTTAAGAACAATCGAAGGTCACATCAGCCGTATTCTCGACAAGAAAAATCTGAGCAACCGCGTGGAATTAGCCCTACACGTGCGAGAACGACGGCAATCAGATTAACCTCACTCGCGAGTTACCTGCATCTGGTCGCACAAAAAGTCATTTGTCGTTGCACGCTGCGGCAAAGCCGTATCTGCGATGTCCACTGCTAAACCCTCAGGTGTAAATACGCGCAAATTCAGGTGTTAATACGCTACTTCGCGGGTGGCTTAGCGACTAGTCTAAGCATTGTAGAGAACGCACATAAGGAGTAGCTCAAGGATGGGTTTAGCGGACACTAAATACGTTGTTTTGTCAGAAGACGGATTTACAAAAGCTGCAACCGAAAGGTGGCCGGACATTCTGCGGCGTTGGCTTGTTCAGTGTCCGAAGTGCGCCGAGATCATGTTAGCCGTCGGAGCACGGGAAAACGAACGTTACGTGTGCAGGGATTGTGGACACAGGTTCACCATCAGGGCTGCAAACAGAAAGTTTTCTAATTGAGGAATAGAACGTTTAGAAATGGAAAAAATCGAAATGTCTTATAGAGGACCAATATTGATTAAGGAACCGGAACTTCGCTGGCCCATTGTATTGCTGGCCGCGTTGATTACTGGAGTGATCGCTTTGCTTGTTGTGGTGATGCATTACGTCGCTTCGACAAGTTCATCAACGCCGTTATGACCTCAAACGTTGGAGAGTGAGCTATGTCGTTAGCAATGAGTAAGAGTTTGCAAGTTTATGAGCCGTCGCGCAACGCGTTGGCCGTCGTACAACCGAGGCACTTAAAAGTGTTGATTCCGTATGACGGCTCAGATGGCGCCGAAGCGGCGTTGCGCGATTTAGAGCGCGCGGGTCTACCGCAGAAATTTGAGGCGCTGATTGCGGTGACGGACGTGTGGTTGCCATCATCACCGTACGAGATTACGCGTGCCGTGGATGCTCGCCGGCTGAAGCTCCTGACCTCAGGAATCTCATCTTTTGCACCAGCAAGGCGAGACGGCGAGGAGCAACGCGTACTGTCGCGCGAGGCTGACCGTCGCCTTCGTTCGATGTTTCCGTCGGCAAATGTAACAACTGAGATCCTGGAGGAGAGTACCTCGATAGCGAGCGATGTTGTGAGACTTGCAGACAGCTATGGCATTGAACTCATCGTTATAGGCGCTAAAGGTAGTCCGTCACCGCATATCAAGGACTATGCCGCAACAGCATTGAGGATGGCCCGGTCCACTGATTGTTCAGTTCGAATTGCACGGCCATCTGCGAAGAAGGCCAGTTCTCCGGCGCAAATCCTGGTAGCCGCGGACGAAACCAAATCCATTGAGCAGGTGGTTAAAGTGGTTTCGGAACGGGTTTGGCCCGCCGGTACCAGTGTAAACATCGTTGCGGTTAAGTACGGACAGCGACCAGAAGACTTGCTTTTAGAGCATGCTAAGGAGATATCAGCCGATTGCATTTTCCTGGAGGCAGACATATTGGCCCATGGTCAACGAAATGGGGACACCGGTGGACTCAGCAAGGTGGCTCAGTCCGTGATTTTGGGAGCCCCGTGTTCCGTCGAAATAGTGCGGCCGAAAATATTAACGCGCGAGCCTTTGTATCCGGCTGCGTGAGTGAGGAAGAGAAACACAATGAGACTATTAATTGCAGTAGATACGATCACAACTTTGGATATTGTTCTTAATGCTATTGAGGCGAGTTCGTGGCCTAAGGGAACTGAGGCCGACGTTCTTTCCGTCGTGGAAGACGAAACCGTTCCGCCTGAAACGTGGCGTACCAAAGGTTACGGATTAGATGCCGTACGCCATGAGATGCGTAGACGAGGTGAACAAGTAAGCGTTTTCGCGATCGAGCGCCTGCGAGCAATGGGAATTCCAGCTCAGGTCACCATCATGCGCGGGGACCCGGCATTTCTGATTCCGTTTGCGGCTCGAAAATGGTCTTCGGATTTGATTCTGATTCGCGCAAACAATCGGATGGATTTTCGAAACTGGTTGCTTGGTAGCGTGGCAAAGTCAGTGGTTGAGTCGGCTGATTGTTCGGTTGAAGTCGTTCGCGCGCCAACCGCACCGCAGTCGAGCGCAGTGCGAAGTGGCCTGAGAATTCTCCTTGCGACCGACGGATCTGATGCTGCATTAACTGCATCCCAGGCGGTGGCTGAGATGGAATTCCCGGAAGATACTGAAGTCAGGGTGGTGAGCGTCGTTAATCCAATTAGATACTCACTCGAGGAGATTGGCTTGTCTCGTGGAAAGGAAAGCGAACGCGCGCATCATGCCATCGGCAAGGCGGTTAACGTATTACGTGATGCGCCACTGAAGATCACTGCGGAGGTGGTAGCCGGGAGTAGGGTCCGACAGATCCTCGCTCGAGCCAAGGATTGCAATGCTGATCTCATTATTGTTGGCGATGAGGAGCGAAGCGGGTTACAGCGAGTAATGTCGCGCGGGACAGCCGTTGGTGTTGCAAACCGAGCGCATTGTTCTGTCAGGGTGGTCAGGAGAAACAACGCTTCACGGGATAAACAGTATCGATTGGATTCCTTGAGCAACGCTGCGTAGCGTAAAAAAACTGGAGTATTAACATGGCGAAACGATCTAAAAAAACGACAATTATTTACATCACGGAACCGGATTATCATCGTCTCAGCGCGTTGATCGAAAAGACGCGCGAAACGAACGGCACAGATCGCGAATACCTTAATAAGTTGGAAGCAGAATTGGATCGCGCAGAGATTGTGGATCCTAAAGAGATTCCGGCAAACGTAATCACGATGCGGTCAACGGTGCGACTGAAGGATTTAGTGAGCGGAGACGAGAATACGTATTCACTTGTGTTTCCAACGGAAGCGGATTTTAGTAACGGGAAAATCTCTGTTCTTGCGCCAGTTGGTACCGCCATTCTCGGTTACAGAAGCGGCGACACGATCGAGTGGACCGTGCCTTCGGGTCTGCGAAGACTCAAGGTGGACGAAATCATTTATCAGCCAGAAGCGGCTGGGCACTTTGATCTCTGATTGTGCAAAGTGAGGCTCATTGGATTCGGAAGGTGCACGACGTGGGCACCATGACAGCCGTTGGCATGAACTTCAGTGGTGTTAGATTGTTCTTAGTCAGCAACGAATTGAAGTCGATAAGGTCTGCGTCAAGCATCTTCTTCCAGCCGTTCGCTGTCATGGTGAACTCACTGCACGCCGATTCCAAGGTGTTGACGGCAGCTTTTGTAGGCGCCATGTCGATGCCGTTCTGTGAGAGTGGCCCGAGTACCGTGTTGAAAAGATTATTGACTGCTATGAACGACAATAAGCTGCCAGGAGTTCGAGCGGGCGCGCCGAAACCGCCACCGCCACCACCTGGCCCACGTCCTCCGCGTTGCGGCCCCCCAAACGTCGCGAGCTTCGTATCAAGTGCGGTCGCAGCCGTCACGACATCTGCCGGCATCGAGCTCTTTGGAATCGCGGCGAGCTGTGCGCGCACCGCAGCGACTTCACTGTTAGCAGCATAGCTGTCCTTCATGCCCTGAACGGCCGCCATCGCGAGCTTGTTCTGTGCTCGCAGCGCCGACATCATCAACTGACTCTCACCAACGCGCGGATCATTTCGGACTACGAGCGGCTGCGAGTACATCTGACCGTCGACAATCAGTTTCACAGTGTACGTGCCGGGCAACGCAAGTGGTCCATGCGGCGCAGGCGTCACCGAGCCAGGCGACGAATTCATCTGATTATTGATGTCGGGATTAAACCCAGGAGGATCGTCGTAACGAAGATCCCAGTTGATGCGATTCATGCCGACCTCAGTCGATAGGGCACGGTCCGACGCAGGCATAAGCCAGTAATCCGGATAAGGAGGTCGAAGAGACATTGGTGGTTGTGTGCTTGTGATGGTCCGGACGAGTTTGTTGGTTGAGTCGAGAATCTGTAGCTTGATTTCGCCGGACGGTTTCTTACTCAGGTAATAATAAAGGAGCGCGCCGAACGGAGGATTAAGCGCGTGCGGCATCTCCGGGTTCATCGGCTGGTCCCAGTTGGCGTTAGCTCGAGCGCGGATAGTGTCACCCGGCTTGAACAGGTAAGCCGGCGCTGATGCTATCTGTTGTCCCTTTGCCGCGATGTCGCGCAGTGGACTCATGTCGTCAAGTACCCAGAATCCACGCCCGTACGTACCGATAACAAGGTCGTTCATGTGGTGATCCGAGTGAATAACCATATCGCGGATCGACGTGCTCGGCAGATTCAGTCGTAGCGATTGCCAGTGATCGCCATCATCAAACGATACGTATACAGTCGTCTCAGTACCGGCGAAGAGCAAACCCTTCTGTTTCGGATCCTCTCGAATCACGTGTACTTGTGTGCCGGTGCGTTCATCGGTTGGGAGACCGTTGACGATGCGCGTCCAGGTCTTGCCGCCGTCGTGTGTGCGATAGATGTAGTTCTGCTGGGGGCCCTCCGTAGGTCTTCTGCTAAAGCCCATGTTGGCCAGGACGTAGGCGGTATTGACATCGTTGTGTCCGGCTTCAATAGTGACGAAGCTCGCGCCCGCCGGAAGATCGGCGAAGTTCGTCACGTTGTTCCACGTCTTGCCGCCGTCCATCGTGTTGTAGATCTGTCCGTTGTTGCTCCCCGACCACACGACGCCCTGCTTAACTGTCGAGATCGAAAAATCTGAGATCGATGCGCGGAACGCAAACCGATTCGGAGTTGCGCCCGGAGTGGGCGTCGGAGTAGGAGCAGGCGCCACCCCGCACGGTACCGCCGGCTGACCTTTCGCTATGGTGAGATCGGGACTGAACGGTTTCCACGTCTGTGCGCCGTCACGCGTTACGAGAATGCAGTTGTAACCGACGTATAACGCCTTGGGATCGAACGTGGTGTCAAACCGCTTCCAGAAATCAAAGGACTCAGCATAGAGGTTTCTGTCCGTGCCGAAATTTGGAGCGACGTTGCCCCACTGCCCGGTCGCAAGATCGATCTTGATTAGACCGTTGCCCTGGCCTATGCCATAACCCACACCATAAATCGTCGTGGGCTTGAGCGGATCGGGCACAACGGTGCCGAACTCAGATGACGGCAGGGGATACCAATCTACCTCGGTGATCTGACCTTGATCGCTTCGACTGCGAGTCATGATCGCGCCGGTGTCTTGCTGTGAACCCATGACCCAGTACGGATACTGATTGTCAGTAGCGATGTGATAGATCTGCGCGATCGGGATCTGGTAATAACCGCTCCAGGTTTGACCGCCGTCGAGTGTGATGGCCGGACCCTGATCGAAACCGAAGAAGAAACGCTTATTGTTGGTCGGGTCAAACCATGCAACGTGCGGATCCTCTCCACCGGGAGCGCCCTTGAATGCGCTAAACGTTTTGCCACCGTCGGTCGATCGATAGACAGTGGTGGCGATCGTGTAAACGATGTCGGGATTCTCCACATCGACCCAGACCCCGGAACTGAAATTACCCTGGCCGTTGGCGATTCGCGTTTCATCGCCCGCCATATGTTGCCAGGTTTGACCACCGTCATCGGATCGAGACAGACCAGAGCCGCCTTGCAGCGGAGTACCAATGACATAAACTCGCTGGCCGGCCGTATGCATGGCGATCGCGACGCTTATGCGTCCGTTGTACTGCGGCAGCGTTGTGACTTTGGTCCACGTCTTACCTTCATCGATCGATTTGTAGAGTGCGGTGCCGTTTGATGCACCGCCTGTGTTCTGCGACGTCGCGAAGATCATGTTCGGCATGTCGAAAGCGTATTCGACGTCGCGCGTGCCGTTTGCATTTTCAGGTCGCAGCGTGTTCTCCCATGTCTTCCCGCCGTCAGTCGTTCGATAAATACCTCGTCCGTTATGGTTAACATCACCCTGCGTCGACACGACGACGAGATTGGGATCTTTTGGATCGACGACCATCTTGTTGATCTTTGTAGTTTCCTCGAGACCAATGTGCGTCCACGTCTTGCCGGCATCGGTCGATTTGTAGATGCCGTCGCCGGACGAACCGTCAACCGAGTCACCTGTGCCGAGATACACAATGTTGGGATCAGACGGCGCTACCTGAATGGCGCCCACGCTATCGACGTTCGTGAACTGATCAAAAACAGGAAACCAGGACACTCCCGCGCTTGTCGTTTTCCAGGCGCCACCAGCCGGTGCACCGAGATAGAACGTGCCCGGCTGACCGATTGCGCCGGTGACTGCTGACACGCGTCCGCCGTGAAACGGGCCAATGTTGCGCCAGCGCAGAGCCGAAAAGAGCTTGTCGTCAGGAGCCTCATTCAGTGCGGCACGAGCGCCAACTGCATGTGGCATAACCGCTGCCCTAAGAAGTGCGATTACAAACACAGCAATAATCACGAAGATGCGGTAATTTGTTTTCATTTAAGATTGGTCCCGGTTTGATACACGCAGCCCGTATGCATTCGGCGCTGAGTGACATTGCTCACCCTCAAGCTTCAGCAAGAACCGATTTAAGGTAACTTATGTTCGAGGCTAATTTTCTGGGAACGTTAATAGAGCGCGGTTATCGTATCATTTTTACCCGAGCATGCATTGTCGGTGAATTCGTGATATCGCACTGCGCGCATCTTCATCCTCCAACGGGATACCCTCCTTCTATCCATGCTTGCAGCCCGCCAGCAAGCGGTCGGACGTTCGTGATTCCTTGGCGCTTGAGTGCGAGCGCCACACGGCTCAACGCCGCTGAAGAAGCTAGTAACAGAACGGCGGCCCAGTTCAAGTCGCCCGAATGTGCAAGCGCGCCTGCTGCTACGATGAAAGGTGTGGAGGGCAGTGGCACACCCAGCTGCTGCGCCAGCACGGAAGCGAAAAGCACGACATAACCGTGCTCGATGCGAAACTGAAGCGTATCGCGCATAAACTAATCGGCTTTGCCTCAGTGCGCCGGGATAAACCGGCAAGTTGTAGTGAATGAAAGAGTCATACGTTAAAGGACTAGCCAACCATAACGACCCCGAGTCATGCGGCGGCGCTCGTAAGAGCGACGGCGAAGCGTTGACAGGGGAAAGTGCAGGCAGGGTATTGAGCCGCGAAAGTAGCCGAACCCGGGATGCCGACTCAGTTGAGGCAGGAGGAAGGCAACAACCAGTGGGCCGCGTTGGCGAGGCCCAGTGGTATCCCGCGCGGTCTAAGACCCCAGGCATGTACGGAAGCAACTTGCGCGAGAACCGGGAGATCCTGCGGCCACCCAAGCCGGCACGCTTGGGACGCATCGAGAAGTCTAAGGACGCACGGCGATGATGAACGGACGCAGGAAGTCGGACAGCCCCATAGTAGCGACGAAGCCCGCGAACAAAACCGGTGCGCCGGAAGCGGAGCGGGTGGAGCAAAGGGGGTTGGCCAAGGGGAATCCGCGGCGGCAAAACACGAGCCGGGCACAGGACCGGGAAGTCGTGCAAAGTGCGCTCTCGCGGATACGGCAAGCAGCGGTGAAAGATAAGCAGGTGAAGTTCACCAGCCTCATGCACCACATCTACAACTTGAGTATGTTGCGCGAAGCTTATTACGGGCTGAAGCGTGATGCTGCGCCAGGAGTAGATGGGGAAACGTGGCGACTGTACGGGCAGGAACTGGAGAGTAATCTGGCAGACCTCTCGGCACGGTTGCAACGTGGGGCTTATCGAGCGAAGCCAGTGCGTAGAGCCTACATCAGCAAAGACGACGGGCGGCAACGACCGCTGGGCGTCACTGCGCTGGAAGACAAGATAGCGCAGCGGGCGTCGGTCGAAGTGCTGAATGGCATCTACGAGACTGACTTTCTCGGTTTCTCGTATGGCTACCGACCGGGCAAGAGCCAGCATAAGGCGCTGGATGCTTTGTTCACTGGGTTGCTGACGAGGAAAGTGAACTGGGTGCTGGATGGCGACATCAGCTCGTTCTTCGATAAGTTGGACCATGAATGGCTGATTAAGTTCATCGAGCACCGTATAGCTGACCGGCGCGTGGTGCGACTCATCCGTAAATGGCTGAACGCAGGCGTGCTGGAAGCAGGACAGTGGTGGTGCAGTGAAGAAGGAACGCCACAAGGCGGCAGTGCCTCGCCTTTGTTGGCTAACATCTATCTGCACTACGTGTTCGACCTCTGGGTGCAGCACTGGCGAAAGACAAAAGCCAAAGGCGACGTGATAGTTGTCCGCTGGGCTGATGACTTCGTAGTGGGCTTTGAGCACCAACAGGACGCCGAGCAGTTTCACCATGAAATTGGCGGAACGCTTCGCCAAGTTCAGACTGACACTGCATCCCGAGAAAACGCGCGTCATCGAGTTTGGTCGCGGGGCGGCCAAGCAGCGCCAAGCGCGTGGTCAAGGGAAACCCGAGAGCTTCAACTTTCTGGGCTTCACGCATAGTTGTAGCCAAACGCGAAAGGGGAAGTTCACGGTGTTGCGGCGGACGATGAGTAAGAGGAAACGCGCGAAGCTGAAGGAAATCAAAATGGAACTGCGCCAACGGCTGCACTATCCGGTGCCGGAGGTGGGTAGATGGCTGCGCTTGGTGGTCGCGGGACACAACCGATACTACGGTGTGCCTGCGAACCTCAGGTCGCTGTCTGCGTTTCGGTTCCACGTGGGACGCGCCTGGTATCGCACTTTGCGGCGACGCAGCCAGAAAACGCGACTCACTTGGGAGCGGATGCGCCGCTTGATGAATCTTTGGCTGCCACGGCCTGCGCTGCATCACCCTTATCCGCAACTGCGGCTTGGCGTCCGCACCTAAGGCAAGAGCCGGATGCGTTAGTAACGCACGTCCGGATCTGTGGAGGGGGTGTTCAGTAATGACCATTCCTACTCCGACAAAGTCAGAAATCAATGTTGGATACAGTCAGTACCACCTCGCGGTAGCGGGTGGGTAGATGATCAGCATGTAAAATTCCTATTGATTTTGAAGCTAACGGTTTTACCCACCCGCTACCGCGAGGTGGTACTGACTGTATCCAACAAAGTCTTTGACTTTTGAGGCAAAGCAACCCTAATCATACCTGATTACAACTTATTGCCGACCCGAAAGTTGGGACGCACGAGACGATATGATAGGTTTCGTATTGATGGACAAGAAACTCGTTTTTCTTTTCGACGTCGACAACACGCTGCTCGATAACGATCGAGTCACGGCCGATCTCAAGCGACAGCTTGAGCGTGAAGTTGGACACGAGCGCGAGGAGCGCTATTGGACCATCTTCGAAGAACTACGTGCTGAACTCGGCTACGCCGATTATCTCGGAGCACTACAGCGCTATCGCACCGTCTATCCTCGCGATCCACACGTGCTCACTGTTTCGCACTTTCTGTTGCATTACCCGTTTGCCAATCGATTATTTCCCAATTCGCTCGACGCAGTGGATTACGTCAAGCAATTCGGCACGCCCGTAATTCTAACTGACGGTGATGTCGTATTTCAGCCGCACAAGATTCACGACTCGGGCCTCTTCGACGCCTTTGACCGAGCGGTGCTCATCTACATCCATAAGGAAGTTGAACTGGAAGACGTAGAGAGGCGTTATCCTGCCGATCATTATTTTTTGATAGACGATAAACTCCGTATTCTGACCGCGGTGAAAAAGATCTGGAACGAGCGGGTCACAACCGTGTTCGTGCGGCAAGGTCATTACGCGTTGGATGAGAAAGCCAACAGCGCGTATCCACCTGCTGATCGTACGATCGAGCGCATCGGCGACCTGCTCAGTTTTCAGCTGGCTGGATTTGGTTGAGCGAACCGCTGGAGTATTGGTGCCTCCAGGCGCCGTCCTCGATAGGCCTTGACCTCACCAAATCTTTGATGACTCTGCCAATCAGATCGCGCCTTTGCGATCTCTTCGGGTGAACGCGCAACAAAATTCCACCACATCAGGATCCTCTCCGGAAACGGAGGTCCACCAATCAGCAATACGCGACACCCATTTCTACTCTTGAACTCGACACTGGAGCGACTCGTTCCGAGATACCAGAGACTTATCGAGTCAATTGACTTGCCATCAATATCTGCGTCGCCTGCGAGCAGCATTGCCGTTCAAGAGACCGCTGTTTTCTGCAGGAGTTTCTTCGGCATGGGCGATGCCCGCGCCTGATGTCATCACGTTGACACCACCTGGCCTGAGTAATGCTTCACTACCAAGACTATCGTTATGGACGATCTCCCCTCGTATGAACCAGCTAACTATGTTGGCGGCGTCAAGTGGTTGCGCTCCTATGGTCGCGTTAACCATGTAAGCCGTAGCCTAGTAATCGATATTTCATATGAATCCTTCAATGTGCTGGTTCTTCAGCTAATAGTTTCTGAATCACTTGTTCTGTTTCGTCATAGGAGCCTTCACCGACGTGCGTCCAACGCACGCGTCCTTGCTTGTCCAGCACGAACAAAGTGGGCCAGGCTTCGACGCCGTATGCTTTCCAGGTCGAGTAGTCGTTGTCAGTAACTACCGGATACTTGATGCCGAGTCCTGCAACTTCGTGCTTCAAATTGTTAATATCTCTTTCGTAGTCTAACTCCGGCGTGTGCACGCCAATGATCGTTAACCCTTTGTCACGATACTGCGCATCCCACTTTTTAATTGCCGGCAAAGTGTTGCGGCAGTTGTAGCAGGCAAACGTCCAGAACTCGATCAACACCACGCGTCCATGCAAGCTCTTCAGCGTGAGTGGTTCGGAGTTGATCCAGAGTCCGCTCGAGATTTCGGGCGCCGCCGGCGCTTTGGTCTCCTCAGTCACAGTTCGAGAAGAAATCATTTGACCTCCGGATAGTCGTGAGATCGCAATGCTGAGCACACCGAGCGGACCTCGGCCCGTTGCATAGCCAGTAGCGATGATCGCCGTTAAGATAATCACCAGCAGGGAGCCAAAAATAATATTTTGTCGATGCATGTCTACACGTTTGCAGATTGTGCGCCTGTTCGGTTTATTTTGAAACCCTAAATCGGGCGAGCAGAAAACTACTCAATCGTGTTACTGCTGGTTCAAGTCCTTTTCGAGGAACAATTGAAATATCCACCCACTGCCGTGGGTGGAATTTTCGGATTTTTGGTGCAAAGCTACGAAACAAATTGGGTCCTACCTCCATAGAGGTACTTAAAAACCATCCGTTTGTGTGATGAATGCTTTGATTTGATCGAACCACAATAGTGGTTAAATACAGACCTAATGAAACTCGGCTGCCAAATAACAGTTAAAAGAGGCGCAAATGTCAGACAACTCTAATCTGGATTCAGTCGATCGATCCCGACGAAAGTTTCTAAAAGCCAGCGGAACGACGGCTGCTGCCGGCGTGTTCTCCGCGTACTTGCCTGCACATGCGAGTGGCCCTATCGAAAACGAGGTCCCTCCGACGATTGTCGACGGCGCAGTTCCGATCACGCTGCGTATCAATGGCAAGGACCACAAGCTAAACATCGATCCGCGAACAACGCTACTCGATTGCATACGCGAAACAGTTGCACTCACCGGTACAAAGAAGGGTTGCGATCACGGGCAATGTGGCGCATGCACGGTCCACGTCAACGGCAAGCGCGTTCTCTCTTGCCTCAACCTCGCTCTCATGCACGACGGAAATGAGATCACGACCATCGAGGGCCTCGGTACGCCGGACGCACTCCACCCAATGCAAGCTGCTTTTGTTGCTTGCGACGGCTATCAATGCGGCTACTGCACTTCGGGTCAGATCATGTCGGCAGTGGCACTCCTCAAAGAACCGTGCGGACCAGACGACGCGGCGGTGAAGGAATTGATGAGCGGTAACATCTGCCGCTGCGGCGCCTACGCCAACATCGTCGCCGCGATCCAACAGGTTCGAAAAAACGGTTAGCGAGCGGAGGACTTTCGATGCACATCTTTGAGTTCATACGACCAACGGATTCCCGAGCCGCTATCGAGACTGCCGCACGATCGAAGACGGCACAGCAGGGCGCGGACGTGCGATTCGTGGGTGGCGGCACAACGCTGATCGACCTGATGAAGCTGAACGTGGAAACGCCTACGCGCATTGTTGATATCAATCGCCTGCCTTTCGATAAGATCGAAGACAGATCAGACGGTGGACTCAATATCGGCGCCACTGTCCGCAATTCTGATCTCGCGTATCACCCAAAAGTGCAACGCGATTATCCGATGTTATCGCAAGCGATCCTCCAGGGTGCTTCGGCGCAGATCCGCAATATGGCTACGGTTGGCGGAAACCTGTTGCAACGCACACGCTGCGTTTACTTCCGCGATACCGCCATGCCGTGCAACAAGCGTGAACCCGGCACCGGGTGCCCAGCGATCACGGGCCACAATCGCACGCTCGCCATTCTGGGCGCCAGTGACCAATGCATCGCCACGAATCCTTCAGACATGTGCGTTGCTCTGGCGGCCCTTGATGCGACTGTCCTCATTCATGGTGTAGCGGGTTCACGCCCCGTCGCGTTCGGCGATTTTCATCTTTTGCCTGGAAGTACACCGCAACGTGAGACTGTACTTGAGCCAGGTGACCTCATCACTGAGATCTCGTTGCCGCCGCCGATCCGCGGAAGCAAGCAGCATTATTTGAAATTGCGTGATCGTGCGTCTTACGAATTCGCTCTCGCATCGGCGGCAGTAGTACTCACGATCACCAACGGCACCATCCGGCGCGCACGCATCGCGCTCGGTGGAGTGGGAACAAAACCGTGGCGTTCGCCGGAAGCCGAAGCGGCACTAACGGGCAAGCCTGCGAACGATGTGACGTTCCGGCAAGCTGCCGAAGCGGCGTTGCAAGGCGCAAAACCGCAAAGTGAGAACCGGTTCAAGATTGAACTCGCGAAGCGTTGCTTGACACACGCGCTTCGCACGGCAGCGGCAAGCTGAAATTCAGGAGCAATCATGGAGACATCACCCGCAACCTCTCCGATCGGACGCGACACACTGCGCATCGATGGCCCGCGCAAAGTCACCGGACTGGCCCAGTACACCTCCGATTTCATTTTCCCCGGAATGTTGTACGCCGTTCCGGTGGAAGCCACGATCGCGAATGGCAAATTGCTCACACTGGATACCGCAGCGGCTGAGAAGATGCCTGGCGTCCGTGCGGTCTTTCATCGCGCGAATATCGGAAAAATCTTTCGGTCCACTCCTGCCCCAGGATTCGATCGTGTTTGCCTTGAGCGCCGTCCTCCGTTCGAGGATGACGTCATCCGTTACTATGGCCAGTACATCGCTCTCGCCGTCGCCGATACTTTCGAAGCTGCCAAGGCGGCTGCGGATGCAGTCCGTGCGACCTACTCAAAAGAGAAACCAAATGTTGAGTCGCACCTCGAAGCCGGCGACGATCCTGACGTCGTCTTCACCGGCTATGGACCAGTGCCGCGATTGCAAAGCCAGCGGGGCGATGCCGAAGCCGCGTTCGCCAGTGCACCCGTCAAACTCGATGAGACGTACAGCACACCTGCCGAAACTCACAATCCGCTCGAGCTACACGCCACGACCGCGATGTGGGACGGTGAGCTGCTGACGCTGTACGACTCGACGCAGGGTGTCGTTAACATGCGCAGCGTTCTGGCCCAGATGTTCGGGTTGTCGAAGGAGAACGTGCGCGTCATTGCCAAGTTCCTCGGTTCAGGATTCGGCGGCAAACTCTATCCGTGGACACATGTTCCGCTCGCAGCCGCCGCGGCACGTCAGTTAGGTAAACCGGTGAAGCTGGTCGTCAGCCGCAGGATGATGTTTCAGACAGTGGGCCATCGAGCACGAACGCAGCAGCGCATACGCCTGGGCGCAACCCGTGAGGGCAAGCTCGTTTCGCTTCAGCATGATTACATCTATCACTTGTCGATGATCGACCATTACCACGAAGACTGCGGTGAAGCGACACCGTTCCATTACAGCGTTCCGAACCTGCGCGTGCACTGGGGACGTGCGCGACGCAACATCGGCGCCACCGCCGACATGCGTGGCCCTGGCGCTGTACCCGGACTTTACGCCACGGAATCAGCGATGAACGAAATGGCCGATCGACTGAAAATCGATCCGGTACAGTTTCGGCTTCTCAACGAACCCAAAGTCGACGAGTCAAGCAACCTTCCATTTTCATCACGACACTACGTCGAGTGCTTGAACCTTGGCGCGGAGAAATTCGGCTGGTCCAAACGCAATCCGGCCGTTGGCTCGATGAAGCGAGACGGACTGACATTGGGCTGGGGCGTGGCTGGTGCGGCATGGATAGCTGGACGTTTCGCGGCCGAAGCAAACATGCAATTGCGTGACGACGGCACGGTGCGAATCGCGTGCGCGACGCAGGACATCGGCACCGGCACTTATACGATCCTGGCACAGCTCGCGTCGGAGAAGATCGGTGTGCCACTCGACAAAGTCGAAGTCGAGCTTGGAGACAGCGCGCTTCCGGATGGTCCAATCTCGGGCGGTTCACTGGCTACGAGTTCGGTAATCCCAGCCGTCTTTAAGGCCGCTGACCAGGCAATCACGTCGCTGCTGATCGTAGCCATTTCGACTCCAGGCTCACCTTTCCTCGGACGCAAACCTGAAGATCTCGCGCTTGAAGGTGGTCGCATATTCGTAAAAACCGAAGGTGTCGCGAAAGGAGTTCCGTTTGACGATGTGCTTCGCCGAGCGAATGCACGGCTGGTCACGGGCAGCGGCAGTTCTGAACAGACAGCCTTTGCTCCGAATCCTAAATTCTCCATGCACTCGTACGGTTGTCACTTTGTCGAAGTCACGTGGCAACCTGAGATCGCGCGTTTGCGCGTGGGCCGTGTTGTGACGGTGATGGATGCCGGTCGCATCTTGAATCCACTCACGGGACGGAATCAGATACAGGGTGCTGTAGTGATGGGCATCGGCATGGCGCTCTTTGAAGAGACGACTTACGATCCACAGAACGGCGCGCCGATCAATAGCAACCTCGCCGACTACATCATGACGGTGAACCTGGACGCGCCTCCGATTGACGTACACTTCCTCGACTATCCCGATAAAGAGATCAACGAACTTGGCGCACGCGGCATTGGCGAGATCGGCCTCGCCGGAATCGCTGCGGCTATCACGGATGCCGTTCACCATGCGACCGGTGTGCGTGTCCGCGAACTGCCGGTAAAGATCGAACATCTGCTTGTGTAAGGGCTCGCGCTCCCATTTCAACGCCGGATGAAATGTTAGTAGTAAAGGTTGAGAATGGTGCCGAGGGCGGGAGTCCGATGAGATTAGGATTTATTTAGTAAATCAATAAAACGTGAGTATCACCGCGTTTTTCGCTGTCTTGATGTTTGCACCGTCTGCACCTTTTGCATCCGCGGCACTCCGTTGTGACTTAGTTGTGACAGGCTTGACGCGTGGGCAAGAGTCAACTTTTGCGCAACACAAGGGCCATGAAATCCCCGGCCCTAAAGAAAAATCTCTTTCGTATCTACATTGTTGACACATGAGCTACAAGCCGGCATAGTAATGCCATTGATTAGAGAGAGGTTTTGGGCAAAGTGAGAGTGACTGTAAAAAAATGGGGGAACAGCGCCGCTGTCAGACTTCCCACTTCGGTAATGAAAGCAACTCAGCTTGAGGTCGATGAGGTAGTTGAAGTGCGCGAGGATGGAGGTCGCATTGTCATTGAGCCGGTAAGGCCGAGGCGATACGAACTGTCTGAGCTGTTAAAAGGCATCACCAAAAAGAACCAACATCGAGAGGTTGATTTTGGCCCTGCTGTGGGTGGAGAGATTTGGTAATGCCCCGGGGCTACGTGCCGGAAGCCGGTGACATTGTTTGGTTAAACTTCACGCCGCAGGCTGGGCACGAGCAAGCGGGACACAGACCTGCCCTGGTGTTGAGTCCGCGTGCGTACAACGAGAAAACAAATCTGATGGTCTGCTGTCCGATGACAACACAGATTAAGAATTATCCTTTCGAAGTGCGGATTGCGAGTACGACGCCCTCAAGTGTCGTGCTCGCCGATCAGATCAAGAGTCTTGATTGGCGTGTTCGGAGGGCTACGCGTAAGGGCGCGGCATCAGCGGACGAGTTAGCGGATGTGCGCGCTAAGATTTTCGCACTCATTGGACAATTTAACTGAGGATGGGCCAAGTTAAGCGGGGCGGCTCGTCCGCCGATAACTATTTCGAGGAGTTGGTGCAATTCGCTAAGGACCTTAAGGAGGAATCCGAGCGTCATGTTCGCGAAGGATTGACTGAAGACGAACTCGAAATTTTCGACTTGCTCAAAAAAGACAAAATGACGAAGGACGAGACTCAAAAGGTAAGGCTTACGGCGAAGTCATTACTGCAGCGCCTTGTGAGTGAGCCGCCCCCGGTGTTGATTCAGGATTGGTTTAAGGATTCTCAGAGCAAGGAACGAGTTAAATCAACGGTTCAGGAAGTGCTACATACTCATTTGCCAGAAAGCTACGACCGCGCGTTGTTTACGAAGAAATGTGACACGGTTTTTGAGTTAATGTTGAACTATGCGAGTCAGGGATTGAAGTGGGCGGCGTAGAAGCAAAATTGTGCCTCGGTTGTGACAGGCCTATGCGCTCGTAAGAGTAAGTTGTTATCAATAAATCAGTTGAGTGTGGCTATTGGTGCCGAGGGCGGGAGTCGAACCCGCACGTCCTTTCGGACAACGGATTTTAAGTCCGCAGCGTCTGCCATTCCGCCACCCCGGCATGTCGTCCGTTAACGCTGACTATATCAAAGAATTTCGTCTTTTCGCTAAATCATCGAAATCATAGGTCCATATTAATTCGCGAGCATCGTTGCCGACATCAAAATCAAACAACCACGAATAGGATGCGAAACAGCTTTGGCTAAACCTTTAGCTAAAAAGACTATGAAAGTTTGAACTGAACGGCGAGTTAGATTGGAGGACTATGCAAAAGCGAACGTTGGGAAATAGTGGCTTGGAAGTTTCAGCTCTAGGCTTTGTTCCGCCGCTGACTTCGCAGGGTAAAGTGCAAGGAGCGCGCTACGGCGAAAGTTCGCAGCGTCTGGTTAATCATTAAGCTGCGCTCTTACAATTGATGACTATCGACGACTCAAACATCAAGATTCGTAACGCGGCGAATAGCGACTTGCCACACCTGGGCAGACTCGGCGCACTTCTGGTCCAGGAGCATCACGATTTCGACACACGACGTTTCCTGGCAGCGAAGAACCGTACACCACAAGACTACGCTTCGTTCCTTGGTACGCGACTCGATGATCCCAATGCTGTCGTTTTAGTTGCCGAGATCAAAGGCGAAACGATCGGCTACGCTTATGGCGAGATTGAAGGCTACGATTACATGTCGCTGCGTGGTCCAGCAGGCGTGCTGAATGATCTGATTGTCGATCCAGCGTATCGTGGCCGCGGCGTGGGTCGCTTACTACTCGACGAAATCATTTCACGTCTGAAGTCGCGCGACGTACCACGCGTCGTGCTGTCGACGGCTGCAAAGAACAAATCGGCCCAGCGCCTTTTTGAACGGAGTGGTTTCCGACCCACCATGATCGAGATGACGCGCGAGTTGGATGACTGAGTTGAAACTATGAACGTAACAGCACTCGCCGGTTGGGAAAACTTCTACGTGATCGTGGGCTCGTCAGCAGGGGCGCTCATCGGATTACAGTTTGTTGTTATGACATTGATCGCCGAAAGATTAAATCCTTCTCCCGAAACTACTGATGCGTTTGCGACACCCAGCGTCATTCATTTCGGCGCAGTGTTGTTGCTGTCAGCGCTCCTTAGTGCTCCATGGTCCGGCGTTGTGGCGGTTGCACTTCTCTGGGGATTGGTTGGTCTAAGTGGAATCGTGTACACGATTGTTGTCGCTCGGCGCCTGCGAACGCAAAGCCAATACAAACCTGTATTCGAAGACTGGCTGTGTCATGTTCACTTGCCGTTTGCGGCTTACGCAATTCTGGTCGGATCGGCGTTTGCGGCTCGCTCCTATTTGCACACTGTTCTCTTCTGCGTCGGCGCTTCCGCGCTGTTATTGCTGTTTGTCGGAATTCACAATGCGTGGGATGCCGCTACTTACGTAATTGCTCAAGGACACCGAGCAAGCAAGGAGCACGAGTAAGTTAAAAAAACCTTCAGTGATGAAGTAAAGAACCGGTGGAAACTCTGGTCCAATTTCCTTACTATAGCGTGTACGTGAATTGGGAATTCAGAAGGAGCAACACATGAAAGATCAAGATTTACTCGCGCGAATCATTCTTAATCCTAAAGTAATGGCTGGAAAGCCTATCATCAAAGGCACTCGTCTGACTGTTGAGTACATTCTTAATTTACTCGCACATGGAGCAAAGACAGAAGAAATTCTGGAAGAATATCAAGGGCTAAAACCGGAAGATATTCAAGCGTGTTTCCTATTTGCGACAAGATCGCTGGGTGATACTGATTTCATGCCATTGGCGGTCGAGACTGTATAGATGCGTTTCATCGTCGATGAATGCACAGGCCCTAAAGTAGCCGCATGGTTACGTGCTGAAGGACATGATGTCTTTTCTGTATTCGATGAGGCTCGCGGAATTGAAGACGATCAAGTAATTCAGAAAGCTTATGATGAGAATTGGATTCTGATTACAAATGATAAGGATTTTGGTGAGAAAGCATATAGAGAGCGGCGAGCACATCGAGGGATCATTTTTATGCGACTTGAAGATGAACGTGCTGCCAATAAGATTCAAGTCCTTCGGCTGTTGCTTGAAAGTTACGGCGACAGATGTGAAGATCAATTTGTAGTGGTTACCGAAAAACAAGTACGTTTTGCCAAACCTGGGACATAACTAACTACTGAAAGCCCTAATTTAACGCCCACCGCCAACGCGCAAGAAAACTATTGACTTCCATCCGTCTTTCCAATAGTTTCCCGGTCCAACTCAACCTACGAAACTCAGGCACAACCATGGAAGAAACTAACGAAACCACCGCCAAGCCAAACACCAGCGCACTCGCTGACGTGTTCGAAATTCCCACGCCCGATAACCGCCCGCTCAAGTGCTACGCTTTCGATCCGAGTCACGGCAAGTTTTTTGGAAACGAAATGACGCTGCGCGTGAAATACGAGAAGCTCGAGGCTGGTCCAATCGGCGAACGCATCGCCGTTATCGACTACGACGGCGCCAACAAAAAATTCTACAAGCCAGTCAATCTCGACGATCCGAGTCTGCTGATCTCATCGGGGCTAAACCCAACCGAATCCGATCCGCGTTTCCACCAGCAAATGGTTTACGCCGTCGCGATGGAGACGATTCAAAACTTCGAATCAGCACTCGGAAGACGTATTCGCTGGCGACTCCAGGAGAGATTGCCTGAGCCCGACGGCAACATATTGCAAGGCCCGCGCGACGGAGATATTCGTCGCCTCAATTTGTATCCACACGCGATGGTCTCCGCGAACGCAGCTTACTCACCTGCCGCAAAGGGAATTCTGTTTGGTTACTTTCGCGCGAGTGCCGTAGACCCTGGACGCAATCTGCCCGGACAGACCGTCTTCACGTGTCTATCGCACGACATCATCGTTCATGAAGTCACGCACGCCATCCTCGACGGTATCCGCACTTACTTCTCCGAGCGCACGAGCTCCGACGTCGCGGCGTTTCACGAAGCGTTCGCGGATATCGTCGCACTATTTCGTCACTTCTCACACAAGGAAGCGCTACTCGACACGATCCAAAAGACAGGCGGAAGGCTTTATCAATATCACCTCGAGCCTGACGCGGTAGTGACCGAAGGTAACGCAACGATTCAGGCGCAAAAGTTACAAGACAATCCGTTGATCGGTTTAGCTCAGCAGTTTGGTGAGGCGCGCGGAACGGGCAGGGCATTGCGCTCTGCGTTGAGTGAACTTCCTGATCCAAAGAAGATCAAGGATCCGAGTCTGGAACCACACGAACGCGGCGCGATTCTTGTCGCCGCAATTTTCGATGCCTACTTCACAGTTTACCTGCGGCGCACGTCGGATCTGTTTCGCATCTTCCGTGCGGGTGGCGGCACTATTGATTCGATTGAAATCTCAGGTCCGATGGCCAATATGCTCGCCAAAGCAGCGAGTGAAACAGCCAACATGCTGTTCAAGATCTGCGTGCGGGCTATCGACTACTGCCCGGCAGTTGACATCAACTTCGGCGACTACCTGCGCGCGCTGATCACCGCCGACCGCGACAATCATCCATCCGACGCGTTGGGTGTGCGCGATGCGTTGATGCAGGCGTTTCGCTTGCGCGGCATATTGCCGGACGACGCGCAATACTTCTCAGAAGAGTCGCTCTCGTGGTCGCCGATGGAGCCGGGCAAGTTACCGGATTTCGAAGGGCTGGTTTTTGGAGATCCAAACGGTCTCACGCGAGGCGAGCGAGATCATAATGGCGCGCTCTTGCGAAAGTATGCTCAGGACAACGCCGAAACACTCGGGTTCCGTCCCGGCGAGTTCATCTCGGTGCCGTCTTTCCACCCTGCTTTTCGCGTCACTCCGGATGGCGATATGCGCATCGACATGGTTGTCGAGATGGCCCAGAAGGCTAACATTCCTTACGATCCGAAGAACCCGGGATTGGGAACTTTCCCAATGCGCAGTGGTTCGACTCTACTCATTACCAAGCCGCCACTCAAAGACGGCAACTATGGACCAGGACGTATCCGTTACCTGATTCGAAGAAAACTTGATGGTCCAAACGGCGAACGCCGCCAGCGCCGGCAACGCGACTTCAACCTGCGCAACGGACTGCTCGAAGGTAACGACGACAAACGATTCCAAATAGACTTCAACATGCTGCATTCGGGGTTGTGAGATGACTACACGAAAAACAAAATCCACCAGTAAACGGACAGCAAAAAAAGCAACCAAGACGCGGCGAGCGACGACGCGGAAGAAGGGCGGCAGTCTCAGAGTGCGTATGTACCGCGTCGGTTTTGGCGACTTCTTCCTGATCATCGTGCCCACTGCTAAAGGAGATCAGCACATACTGATCGACTGCGGTGTGTTCAAGGGAACTTCAGGCACAGGCGACCTGGGCTCGATCGTCGAAGCTGTGGAAGATCTCTACAAAACAACCGGTGGTCACTTATCGCTCGTGATCATGACGCACCGTCATGCCGATCACATCGCTGGTTTCAGCAAGGCGCCACGTTTCAACGATTTCACCGCCAGCATGGTGTGGATGCCTTACTGGGAACAGTTCAACGATCAGAAGAAAGACTCAGCTCACAATCTCCTGGTTGATATCCAGGAGCTGGCCGCGAACCTGGCGATTCAATTCCGCGGCAGGGAAGACGGCGACGCCAAAGAAGCCCTCGCACAACTCGGAAACGCGACCGGCATCGAAGACTTCAATGCCGCTGCCACTGACAAGAAAAAACGTGGCGGCAATGCAGGAGCACTCGACCTGCTCAAAAATCAACTTGGCTCGAACGGTGAGAATGTTCGTTATTACGCGGCGGGCGATAAGGCCGAGCTACCGAAAGAGCTGAAAGGACTGAAGGCGACGATTCTTGGACCACCGCCCGAAAAGGCCAAAGCATTTTTGGCTCTGATGGATTTGAAAAAGGGCGTGGGACAATATCTCGATTCGATGACGGACGGCGATGATGGTCCAAGTGCGATTCAGCCGTTCGCTAATGAGTGGGTCGTCAAGTCTGATCGTTATCCACAACAAGACTCGATTGATTACGCCGCAATCATGGAACGTGTGAACAATTCGCAGCCCGACATGCTTGTCACTGCATCCGCGAAGATAGAAAACTTTCTCAACAACCAGAGTCTCGTCGTGTTGTTTGAGTTTGACGACAAGCGGCTGCTCTTTGCGGGCGACGCGCAGGGTGGCAATTGGGAGTACTGGCTCTACAAGATGGAAGCGCCGCTGAAAGATCCGACTGACGCCGGGGAGATCATCGAAGCGAGTAAAGAGCTGTTGCAGACGATCGACTTCTACAAGGTTGGTCATCACGGCAGTACGAATGCGACACCGATACCGGCGATTGAAGCGGCGATCGGGCGTCCTGGAACGAGTAAAGGTTTCGTGTCGATGTGTTCTACGGAAAAGGGTGTCTACGGCAATCCCGACAAGCAGACCGAAGTGCCGCGCAGTCTCTTGATGGATGAGTTACACAAAGGCTCATGTCTGGTTCGCAGCGATTCGATCGCGATTACGTTCACAGACGGAACAACGAATAAAAAGAAAACCATTAACCCCACCAAAGGAGTGACGCTCCCAAAACCCAAGTCCGGCAAGTTAACTAAAGCCAAGCTCTACATCGAGTACGCGTTCTGAACAGTTATTTGATCTTACTTGGAAGAGGTCAGTACCACCTGCGGTAGCGGGTGGGTCTTCGGCAATATCGGACCCACCCGCTACCGCAGGTGGTACTGACTTCACCCAAGCATAGTGTTAAAATCTACGCACTGATGACGACCGCAGAGCCACTAACTGAAGAGCAGGAAGTCTTTCTTAAACACATCCAGAAAAGGGGACTGAAGCGCACGTCGCAGCGCGACCTGATTCTGGATGTTTTTCTGCGTACTGAAGAACATCTATCAATCGAAGATCTCTACCGCCTCGTGCAAAGAGAAGATCCGACCGTCGGTCAAACGACTGTCTATCGCACGCTCAAACTACTGACCGAAGCGGGTCTTGCGCGCGAGGTTCGCTTTGGCGACGGACGCACGCACTACGAACACAACTACAAACACCAGCACCACGATCACATGATCTGTTCCGAGTGCGGCAAGATCATCGAGTTCTTTTCAGCCGAACTGGAAGCTCTTCAGGACGCCATGGCCGCCCAGCACGGCTTTGAAATTACGCAGCACTTGCTGCGGATTATCGGCCTTTGCGCCGAGTGTCAGCGCGCACGGCAGCACAGCGAAAGAGACCTCACCGCCGTTTCATAGTTTTGCAGAAGTCTCCCCCGGATTTACACTAGCCAAAACAGATCAATCCAAGGTTTGGAGGTTGAGATGAGTGTCTCGATTACATTTGAACCCTCCGGCATTACCGGAGTCGTCGCCCAGGGAACGTATCTCGTCGACGCCGCGCGCCGCATGGGTGCGCCGTTGGGAACAGGCTGCACCGCGGGCAGAGGCGAATGTCCGGCGTGTCTTATCTCAGTGAAGTCCGGCGCTGAAGTGCTGTCACCGCCGAGTCTCGCTGAAGAGACTCAATTGGGCAACGAGAATTTGGACCAGTCACTGCGACTCGCCTGCCAGGTGAAGCTCGAGAATAAAGGTGACGTCGTGGTGATGGTTGCAACTCGACCAGAAGCGCGCCCCACTGCATCCGACTCAGCAGCCGATTTGCAAAAGAAGTTCGGCGCTTTGCCACTCCGTCAAAAGCTCGCGACGCTCGTGCAGCTAGAAGCGATCACCGCGTCTGAAACATTCGACGCCGCGATCGAAAAGCCACTCGCGTTAGGTTCAAAAGCTTTCGACTCGATCATGAATCGGGCCCGCGCATCGCGCGCACAAACTGCGGAGAAGAATGAGTAAGTCAAACGTCAAGTGCGTGGGCTGCCTCGCAGCGGTGTTGCTGATGCCGATGCTTTTTGCTGCTTGTCCGAAAAACGATCTGCCGCCACGACCGCGCGCGAGTGTTTCAACCAGTCCACGCCAACCGAGCGGTGCCGCGCCCATAGTTGTAGCCTTCAACGGCGAACGAGCGATGGACCACGTGCGGAAGCAGATTAACTTTGGACCACGCCCGCCTGACACTCCGCAACTCTTGAAGACTCGCGCTTACATCATGAACGAATTGAAGTCTTCGGGGTTGAACGTTTATCTCGACGAATTTAATGCCGCCACGCCACAGGGCGACAAGAAGATGGCGAACATCGTCGGTGAGATTGCGGGTGAGACGAAGACACTGATACTGATCACGAGCCATTACGATACGAAGTACTACAAAGACATGCTCTTTCTCGGTGCTAATGATCCGGCGTCGTCCGTGGCGACGCTGCTTGAGATCGGGCGAGTGCTTGGCAGTAAAAAAGAAAAGCCGAAAGTGACGTACCGGTTGGTGTTCTTCGATGGTGAAGAGTCGTTTTGCGAAGGTTGGGACGACTGCGGCAATAACGAGAATCCTGATAACACCTACGGCAGCCGGCACTACGTTTCGCAGTTGAAGGCGCGCAACGAGCTCGCGAATACGGGAGCGATGATCCTGCTCGACATGATGGGCTACCAGAATCTCGAGTTGGGTCGCGATCCAGTGAGCACGCGATGGCTCCAGGACATCATCTGGCAAACCGGACGCGAACTCGGACACGAAAAGGTTTTTGTCGACCGCGATGAAGGCGTTGGTGGGGACGATCACGAAGCCTTTATTCAGGCGAATGTAGCGGCGGTGGATATTATTCAACTTACGTCGTATCCGTTCTGGCACAAGGCTGACGACACGGCTGATAAAGTGTCGGCGCAGAGTATGAAGATCGTTGGCGATACGGTGCTGGCGAGTTTGCCGAAGATCGTTGAGCGAGTCACGAAAGCGCCACAGAAAGAAGAGAAGTGATGCTGAAATCACCTGACATACTTGTTCCGATAGATTTTTCGCCTTGCTCCGTGAACGCGCTCAGAGTTGCGATCGGCATTGCGGCGCCAGACGGTGATCTGACGTTGCTTCACGTCATCGATGAGGAGTTTATCCAGGCCGCGGTTGCGGCGGGTATGGGATCGAGTGACGATATCAGAGCGCGTTTGAAGGAACAGGCTGAGAGCAACTTCAGCACAGTTCTTGAAGGACTCGAGACCAATCAGGTCGACATCGAAAAGATGATCGTGGTTGGTCTGCCTTTTGTCGAGATTCTGAAGATTGCACGCGACCTCGATCTGCCGATGATCGTGATGGGCATACGAGGACAGTCAACGCCCGCTGAAGAAATTTTGTTTGGCTCAACTGCTGAAAAAGTTTTGCGCGGCACGCGCGTCCCTGTGCTCTGCGTACCGTTGTAGAGATCGCTGTTGGACACGGTCAGTACCACCTGCGGTAGCGGGTGGGTCGGAGCGCTTCTCAGACGTTCTGATGTACAACGGACCTACGCGCTATCGCAGGTGGTACTGACTGTGTCCAAGTAAGTTCATGCAAACTATGAAAAAAATCGCAGTGATTCCCGGTGATGGGATTGGTCCTGAGGTGGTGCGCGAGGCGGTGCGCGTGCTCAAACACTTGCAGGAAATCAAAGGTCTCGAACTCAAGTTTGTCGACTTCGACTGGGGCGCCGAAAAATACCTCCGCGATGGAGTGACACTCCCAGAAGGCGCGCTCGAGATGCTGACCGCCGACTTCGACGCGATCCTCGCCGGAGCCTTTGGCGATCCTCGAGTCGGTTCCAACAAACACGCCGAAGACATTCTCCTCGGAATGCGACGCGGTCTCGATCTCTACATCAACCTGCGGCCAGTGCGACTACTTCACGATCGGCTGACACCACTCGCAAATCGCACAACTGAAGACATCGATTTCGTAGTCTTTCGCGAGAACACGGAAGGCGCATACGTTGCCGCCGGCGGCTTCCTCAAACACGGAACCGACGACGAGATCGCGTTACAGGATGAAGTCAACACACGTCGCGGTGTCGAACGAATCATCGTCGCTGCATTCGAGTACGCGCGTGCGAATAATCGCAAACGCGTGACGATGGCTGACAAGTCAAACGTGCAGCGCTTCGGCGGCGACCTCTGGCAGCGAGTCTTTAAAGAAGTTGCGACAGGTTATCCGGAGATCACTGCGAACCATCAGTACGTCGATGCGATGGCGATGTACATGGTGCTCGATCCGTCGCAGTACGACGTGATCGTCAGTAACAATCTCTTCGGCGACATTCTTACTGACCTTGGCGCCGCGATTCAGGGCGGGCTCGGGCTTGCTGCTTCAGGGAATATTCATCCCGGAAAAGTGTCGCTGTTTGAGCCCGTGCACGGCAGCGCGCCGCCGCTTGCAGGCAAGGGGATCGCGAATCCGATTGGAGCTATTCTGACCTCTGCGATGATGTTAGAATATCTGGGCTTCCAAACTTTGAGTAAAGAAATCGAAGCGGCGGTTCGCGCCGCGATCTCTGCGAATGAAACGACCGGAGATCTTGGCGGACAACTATCTACAGAACAGGCAGGCACTGCCATCATTACACGTTTGGTGAAATAGAACTGGAGGAATTATGGGTGCGAGCACAGGGAAACTCACGACGAAGGCGATCGCGGTTATTGTAATTGTGGCGATGCTCGATGCAGTGGGGTTTTCACCTGTGGTCATGGTGCTCATCACCGGCGTGGTGTTTGTCGTTTGGCTTTGCGCGCGCCGTGCGCAAGCACGCGAAGTTGAACGGATCTTCGATTTCTACATCGCTGCCGACGCGATACTGCGTGAAGAAGAACGTCGTTGGTACGGTTTTGAGATTGCCGAAGTGATCGAGCACGGTGAGAGTTTGCTCGACATCATGCCCGATCCGCCGCCGTTGAGTTATTACACACTCGGCGCGCTTCATCATCGTCTCGGCAACAACCAGGCGACCGTTGAATACCTGTCGCGCATAGTTGAAGACGAGCACTGCGATGAGACGCATCGCACCCACCCGTCAGCGCAACTTCGCCGTTACGTGACGATGCTGCGACGGATCGAATACCAGCCTTCAACTGCGCCACAGACACTCTCAGCGATCAGAAGTCTCGAACGTGCGCGCCAGCGCAACGCGTCGAAGTTGCTGCTTGAAACTCGCGAACTGCTCGAGACGAAAAAGGCCGAAGCGCCGAAGGTTACTGAAGCAACAGACGTTTACGTTCACGAGGAAGCGAGTTTTGCGCCGTCGCTGCCGTTGAGCGCCATCTCCGCGCCGCCGCCGATCACGAAAGTGCTTCACGACGTTTACGATGAAACGAGAGCCAGTAACTAATTGTTTGAAACCCTGACAGCCGAAATCATCGCCATCGGATCGGAGTTGCTTGCGCCCGATCGCACCGACACCAACAGTCTTTGGCTCACCGAAAAACTCAATAGCCACGGTATCGAAGTCAAACTCAAGACTATCGTCGGCGACGACGATGCCCGGCTCGAAGAAGCAATCAAAGATGCTGTGCGAAGATCGAAGGTGGTGATCACCACCGGCGGTCTTGGTCCAACTGAAGACGACATCACACGGAAGATTACGGCGCGTGCGCTCGGTCGACGTCTGTTGCTTGACGAAGTTGTCCTCGCGGAGATCCGGCAACGATTTCAATCGTTTGGCGTGACGATGCCGGAGCGAAATTCGCGACAGGCGATGGTGATCGAAGACGCTGAAGTGTTGCCGAATCCCAACGGCACCGCGCCCGGAATGTTTATCGATCATCACGGGACCGCGATTGTGCTGTTGCCTGGTCCGCCACGCGAGATGCGGCCGATGTTTGAGAATCACGTGGCTGAGAAGCTCCAGGGACGTGCGGGAAGTTTGCGTGTGGTGCGACGCCTGTTGCGCGTCGCAGGCATGGGTGAGTCGGCAGTGGATGAAAAGATCTCGCCGGTTTACACGCAGTACGACAATCCGGTCACGACGATCCTTTTCAATCAGAGCGAGATTGAGATTCACCTGACAGCGCGTGGGCGTACTGAGAAAGAAGCGAACGATCTGCTCGATCGATTGTCCGGGCAGATTGAGGAGCGGCTCGGAAATGCAGTCTTCTCGTTTGCCGGCGAGAAGATGGAAGAAGTCGTGGGACTGAAACTCGCGCTCGGTGGTTACACGCTCTCGGTTGCGGAGAGTTGTACCGGTGGTCTGCTCGCGCAACGCATCACGGAAGTTCCGGGTTCGTCGAAGTATTTCATCGGCGGTGTGATCGCGTATGCCAATGAAGTGAAGACGAAAGAATTAGGCGTCGAGCCGATGTTGTTGATGGAGCATGGAGCGGTGAGCGCACCGGTCGCGGAGGCGATGGCCGAGGGCGTTCGCACGCGAGTGGGAACTGATTTCGGATTGTCGATCACGGGGATTGCCGGGCCGGAGGGCGGGACTGAAGAGAAGCCGGTGGGGACGGTGTTCATCGCGCTTGCTGATGAGTTGAAGACGGAGCATCGCAGGTTCAAGCTGCCGGGCGATCGTAATCTTGTTCGTTGGCGTGCGTCACAGGCGGCATTGGATCTGTTAAGGCGGAGATTGATCTAACCACAGATGACACAGATTATCGTGGTGATCGCTGCGTACCTGATTGGGTCGATACCGTTTGGGTATTTGATCGTGCGCGGCAAGATCGGCGCGGATATAAGAGAGACCGGATCGGGCGGAACTGGGGCGACGAACGTTTCGCGGCGCGCGGGGAAAGTCGCGGGAGTTATCACGCTTGTGCTTGATGCGGCGAAAGGTAGTGCGGCGGTACTTATCGCGAAGACGTTGACTGGTAATGATCCGTTGATCGTGGTGGCGGCGGCGATCGCGGTACTTGTTGGGCATATCTTTCCAGTGTGGTTAGGTTTTCGAGGTGGTAAAGGTGTCGCAACTGGCGCTGGAGTGTTTCTCATACTCGCTCCAGCCGCGCTTTTGTGTGCCGGCTTCGTATTCTTCGCGGTCGTGGTGTTAACGCGGTATGTGTCCCTGGGCTCGATAGTTGGCGCGGCGACGATCCCGCTGGTCGTTTGGACGCAAAATGGTCCGCGTCCTGTGCTGATTGCAGCGCTTCTCGGCGCGCTGCTGATCGTGTTTGCGCATCGTGGCAACATCGGGCGCCTGGCGCACGGAACTGAAGCTCGGATCCGATGAAGCAGCTTGCAATTATCGGCGCCGGAAACTGGGGGACGGCGCTTGCAATCGTCGCCGCGCGCGCCGGGCACAACGTGAGTCTCTGGTCGCGCGATCCGGCCCGGATCAATTTACGTGATCCTAATGTCACGGTAACAAGTGATCTCAACGAGGCACTGCACGATGCATCGATGATCCTTTTCGCCGCCCCCTCACATACCGCACGCGAACTCCTAACGGCCATGTCCTCATCGCTTGGCGAAGCGGCGATCATCGTTAGCGTTTCCAAAGGTATCGAGATCGAAACCGGCAAGCGCATCTCAGAGATAGCGAAAGAAGTCGTCAGCGCGGCGCACCCGTTTGTTTGTCTTTCCGGACCATCGTTCGCGAAAGAAGTTGTAGCTGGCCATCCCACCGCGATCGTTGCCGCGAGTAAAGATGCCACCGCCGCACGCGTCGTTCAGAACGATCTGAGTTTTGAAAACCTTCGCATCTACACAAACACAGACGTCGTCGGCACAGAGCTCGGCGGCTCGGTGAAGAATGTGATGGCTATCGCCGCTGGAATGACTGTGGGTCTCGGCTTTGGTTCAAATAGCGTTGCAGCATTGATCACGCGCGGACTCGCGGAGATCACGCGTCTCGCGCGACGTGAAGGCGCTCAGATCGAAACCCTCATGGGTCTCGCTGGTCTTGGAGATCTTGTCTTAACTTGTACTGGATCTCTTTCCCGCAATCGCTTCGTCGGCGAGGAGCTCGGCAAAGGCAAAACTCTCGCCGAGATATTAGCGGGTATGAACGAAGTCGCGGAAGGTATCAACACCGCACGCGCCGTGAAGAAACTAGCCGATCGCGCCGGTCTCGAGATGCCAATCACAAACGAAGTGAACGCCGTCCTCTACGACGGCAAACCCGCGCGCGATGCAGTTGCGGAACTCATGAACCGCCCGCTACGAGAAGAAATCCATTAACATCCGCGTCATCCGTGTTCACATAAGCTCGACGACATCGTGGACTCGCACTGCACCAGGCGTGATCACCTTCGCATAAATCCCGAGATTCAAATTCGCAGCTTCCTTGATCGATCGCAGAATCCGCTCATCCCTCGGAAACTCCGCCTGTGCGCTCATCGCCATCGCGCAACGCTCGGTTGGAATGTCGCACTGAAGTTCGACCTCACCGACCCGAAGCGTTTTGCCGATCCACTCGAACTCAATCAAGCCCGTGAACGATGGTTCAGTCTCGACAAAAAAGTTTGGTCGAAACCGACGCACATCCCAGATCCCCTCCGGATACACACGCGACATCTCCGCTAGCGAAGCCGTAGTCAATACGTGAATCGGGGCAACGTCGAAATAATGTTCAGCTTGCACATCCTGCTGCAATGAAGACAGCGAGACGGGCTTGTCGAGCAGTTCAGTCAATTGCGCGTTGACGTCTGACGTATCACTGCCGACCACGAGGCCACCGGGAAACGTCATATCGACGTGGTGAACGGATCCATTCGTTGGCTGTTCGCGATAACGCGCCGCGCACTGCATCAGCAGCGGGTGGCGCGAGCCGGTTGCGAGCTTGCCCGCGGTCTCGTCGCGAATAGCCCAACCGCGATCGCCAGGAATGCCACGCACGCCAACGTCGCACGAGGAGAGTTGTTCGCCGGCCATTGACTTCACGGCGAAGCGCCAGATTTGTTTGACAGTTCCGATACGCATGATGTGCTAATATTTGCAGCCGCAAGCCATCGTCTAACTCAGTGACAAAGTAAAGGAGCCCATCCAAATGTTCAAGACGTGTCGTGCGTCTCGTAAGAGCATCGTTCTCTGTCTCGCGTTCCTACTGATCGTTTCCGCCACTCCGATCCACGCGCAAACATCAACACCGCCAAAGCCAGGTGATCTGCTGAAGGCGCTGCAATATCGCAGCATCGGCCCGTATCGCGGCGGGCGCTGCGACGCAGTCGCCGGCGTTCCTTCACAGCCGTATGTTTTCTACTACGGCCCGACCGGTGGCGGCGTTTGGAAAAGCACTGACGGCGGCATCAACTGGGAATCGATTAGCGATGGCTCGGTGTTTGGCACCGGTTCGGTCGGCGCAATCGCTGTCGCCGACTCGGATCCCAACACGATCTACGTTGGCATGGGTGAGTCGGAGATTCGCGGCAACGTCTCGCATGGCGACGGTGTTTACAAATCGACTGACGCCGGCAAGACGTGGAAGCACGTCGGCCTCGAAGACACACGACAGATTGCGCGCGTCAGGATTCATCCGAAGAATCCCGATCTCGTTTACGTCGCGGCGCTGGGCCACGTTTGGGGACCGAACGATCAGCGCGGTGTGTTTCGTTCCAAAGATGGTGGCAAGACGTGGGAAAAGATCCTGAATCGAGGCAACAAAGCCGGCGCGGTCGATCTGATTATAGATCCTACAAATCCAAACATTCTCTACGCCGGATTCTGGGAAGTTTACCGCAAGCCCTGGACGCTCGAGAGTGGTGGTCCAGGCAGCGGCATCTTCAAGTCGACTGACGGCGGCGATACATGGACTGAGTTGACGCGCAACAACGGTCTGCCGAAAGGAACGATTGGCAAGGTCGGGATCACGGTTTCTCCTGCGAATCCAGATCGCATCTGGGCCATTGTCGAAGCCGAAGATGGTGGCGTGTTTCGTTCCGATAATGGCGGCACGAGTTGGACCAGAGTTAACGAAGAACGACGGTTGCGCCAGCGCGCGTGGTACTACACGCGCATCTACGCAGATCCGAAAAACGTCGACACGGTTTATGTTTTGAACACCGGCTTCTATCGTTCTAACGATGGTGGCCGCACTTTTACAGCCATCTCCGTTCCGCACGGCGACAATCACGATCTTTGGATCGCGCCGGACGATCCGAACCGTATGATCGAGAGCAACGATGGTGGCTCGAATGTTTCATTCAACGGCGGCCGGAGTTGGACCGAACAGGATCAACCCACCGCACAGTTTTATCGCGTCGCGCTCGACAACGATTTTCCTTACAACGTCTATGGCGCGCAGCAGGACAACTCAACCGTGCGCATAGCAAGTCGCACGACTGAAGGCGGCATCGGTACGAGTGACTGGTACGACGTTGGTGGCGGTGAATCGGGCTGGGTCGCGCCGTCTCCGAGAGACTCGAACATCGTGTTTGCCGGGTCATATGGCGGCTTGACGACACGCCAGGATCATCGCACCGGACAGTTGCGCGACATCAATCCTTATCCGAACAATCCGATGGGCGCGGGCGCGGACGTTTTGAAGTACAGGTTTCAATGGAACTTTCCGCTCCTGTTCTCGCCGCACGATCCAAACACACTTTATTTAGGAGCCAACGTTTTATTTAAATCGACCGATGAAGGAAGCAGTTGGCAAATCATCAGTCCGGACCTGACGCGCAACGATAAATCCAAGCAGGCTTCGTCAGGTGGTCCGATTACAAAAGACAACACCAGCATCGAGTACTACGACACGATCTTCACGGTGATGGAATCACCTGTTCAGGCCGGCACGATCTGGGTGGGAAGCGACGATGGACTCGTACATCTCTCGCGAGATGGTGGTAAGAACTGGTCCAATGTCACGCCACCGAGCAGCGTCATGCCGGAGTGGATTCAGATCAACTCGCTCGAAGCTTCGCCGCACGATCCAGCGACGGCCTATGTTGCAGCAACGATGTACAAGTTCGACGACAACAAACCGTACCTTTACAAGACCACTGACTACGGCAAGACGTGGAAGAAGATCGTGAACGGAATTCCCGACACGACTTTCACGCGCGTGATTCGCGAGGACCCGAACAAACGCGGGCTGCTCTACGCCGGAACTGAAACCGGAATGTACATCTCATTTGACAACGGCGATCATTGGCAGTCGTTTCAACTCAACTTGCCGATCGTGCCGATCACGGATCTGGCTATTCAGAAACGTGACAAGGAACTGGTCGTCGCAACGCAGGGACGCTCGTTTTGGATCTTTGATGATCTGCCGGTGATTCATCAGCTGATGGATGCCGGTGGTTTCAATGCCGTGGGAGACACGAAGCTGTTCGCGCCGAAAGAGAGTTATCGCATGGCGGGTGGCGGTGGTTTTCAGATTGGACCAACGGGGACGGTGGGAAGGAACCCGGCGAACGGTGTAGTCGTTTATTACTCGCTGAAAGCGAAGCCTGCGACGGACGTGGATCTCGAGTTCTTTGATTCGGCAGGGAAGTCGATTCGCAAGTTCACTGCCAAGATGCGTAAGCCGGGCGAAACTGCCGCAGCGTCGGCTCCTGCGGGACCGCCGCCCGGTGAAGGTGGTGGCTTTGGCGGTGGTGCTCCGCCACCGGTGCCCACTGAGGTTGGCCTCAATCGATTTGTCTGGGATACGCGTTATGCTGACGCCGTGCGTTTTCCGGGAATGATTCTATGGTCGGGCGAGACGCGGGGTCCGAAAGTGCCGCCGGGAACGTACCAGGTCAAGCTCACAGTTGATGGCAAAACTCTGACTCAGAACTTCGAGGTCAAAGCCGATCCGCGTTTGACGACCACGCCGACGGATTATGCGAAGCAAGTCGAGTTGGGGTTGAAGATTCGCGATAAGTTGAGCGAGACGCATAATGCAATCATTCAGATTCGCGACGTGCGCAAGCAGGTTGAGGATCTGTTGAAGCGTGTAAGCGGGCAGCCGAATTTCAAAGTCGTGAACGATGCGGGCACGGCGTTGAACAAGAAGCTGACTGAGATTGAGGAGACGCTTTATCAAACGAAGAACCAGAGCAGTCAGGATCCGTTGAACTTCCCGATCCGTTTGAACAACAAACTCGCGGCGCTCGGCGGTGTTGTTGGTAGCGCTGACGTGGCGCCAACGGCGCAGTCGTATGCGGTCTATGACGAGGTGGTCGCGCAGATCGACGCGCAATTGCAGAAGCTGGGGCAGTTAATGCGCACCGACGTGCCGGCGTTTAATCAACTGGTGCGCGATCAGAACATCCCGGCGGTCGTCGTGAAGCCGCCGAGCACGAATCCGTAATCTGTGTAATCTGTGGTTAAAATGTACGATATGGCCGAACCCGTAACGATTAAACAGATTGCTTCAATAACTGACGCAAAACTAACTGGTAACGAAACCGCCGAGGTGATTGACGTCAGCCACGATTCGCGTCGCGCAGGCAAGGGAACGCTGTTCGCTGCCGTCACCGGAGCGTTATGCGACGCTCACAAGTTCGTCCCACATGTGGTGGACCAGGGCGCAGTTGGCGTGTTGTCAGAGCGTCCGGTGCCGGAAGGTTTCAATGGCGCGTGGTTGCAAGTCGCAGACATCCGTCGCGCGATGGCGCTCGCCGCCGCAGAAGTCCAACACCATCCATCACGCGAACTCCAGCTCGTCGGCATCACCGGCACCAACGGCAAAACCACCAGCGCCTACTTGATCGCCTCGATTCCCGAAGAAGCAGGCGAACTCGTCGCGATGACAGGCACCGTCGAATACCGTCTCGGCAAGGAACGCTTCAAAGCAGATCGCACCACTCCCGAAGCGCCCGACATGCAGCGACTGCTGCGACGCGCCGTCGAGATCGGATGTCGCACGGCCGTGATGGAGTGTTCCTCGCAGGCGATGGATTTCCACCGTTGCGACGAGCTCGAATACGCAGTTGCTGTCTTCACAAACCTCACGCGCGACCATCTCGACTATCACAAAACGATGGAGAACTACTGGTACGCGAAACAGCGTCTCTTCGACGGCCGTCTCGGTACGCGACCACGCAACTCCGTGATCAATGTGGACGATCCTTACGGTCGCGAACTCGCTGCGTCACTCGAAAAAGACGGCCTGCGCGTGATTCGGTATGCGGTTAAAGGCGACGGCGACATCGTCGCTCGCGATCCGCAGTTCTCTTTGAACGGCATGCGTTTTCGACTCTCGACGCCCGCAGGCGAACGCGATTTTCAGTCACCACTCGTTGGTCCACCTCACGTTTACAACACACTCGCCGCAGTCGCGAGTGGCCTCGCGCTCGGTTACAGTCTCGACGTCATCACAGCGGCCCTCGAGAAATGCACCGGTGCGCCCGGACGTTTCGAGCGTGTGGTCCATGATGGAGACTTCTCAGTAGTAGTTGATTATGCGCACAGCGACGACGCGTTATTGAACGTGTTGCGCACGGCGCGCGAAGTGGTGAAGGGAAAGATCATCACGGTATTTGGTTGCGGCGGCGATCGCGATCGCACGAAGCGTGCGCCGATGGGTGAAGCGGCGGGAAGTTTGAGCGACGTCGTAATACTCACTTCCGACAATCCGCGCACCGAAAATCCGGAGCAGATACTTTGCGACGCTGAAGAGGGAATTCAAAAGACAGGGAAGCCGTATCGCAAGATCGCGGATCGCACCGAAGCGATTCACCAGGCGATCTACGAAGCGCGCGATGGTGATCTGGTGTTGATTGCGGGCAAGGGCCACGAGGATTATCAGATCATCGGCCGCGAAGTGTTTGATTTCGACGACAAGGAAGTAGCGCGGGCCGCGTTGGCGCAAAGGAATTGATGAACTTCTATCCACAGATTACGCAGATTTTTTAAAGGAAATCTGTGTAATCTGTGGATAAGAAACTTCAACTTAGGTCATCACCCGGATTCGTGTGGGGTTTTTCTTTGCGGCTCTGCGTCTTTGCGGGAGTGGTTTTCTTTCTCTCATCACCCGCTACACACGTAAGTCAGAAGCCGTCCCCGCCCGCGCCTTATGGCCCACCAATAACGATTGCCACCATCAAAGACCGAACGATCTCCGAGAGCAGTGGACTCGTCGCGTCTCGCCAAACTCCCGGCGCTTACTGGACCCACAACGACTCCGGTGGTGGTCCATTCATCTACAGCTTCGATAGCAGCGGCAATTCGCTAGGCGTCTTCAATGTCACCGCTGCACAGAATCGTGACTGGGAAGACATCTCGATCGGACCTGGACCACAACCCGACAAGTCGTATCTCTACATCGGCGATACCGGCGACAACAACGATGCACGCCAGGATGTCGTCGTCTATCGCGTTGCAGAACCAGCACTCACAGCCGCTACACGCACGTTAACCAAGAAAAGCCCGGGGACAACCGAGCTGGCCGAAGCGATCAGGTTGCGATATCCCGACGGTCCACACGATGCCGAGGCACTGATGGTCCATCCGGTCACCGCGCATATCTACATCGTCATCAAACTCGTGATCGCAGACCCGGCGGTCTACGAAGCAGCACCGCCATTTACACCCGGTAAGACAGTCACCATGACGAAGATCGGAACGGTTCACGTGCCGAGTCTCTTCGGTGGCGTTGTTACGGGCGGCAGCGTCTCACCCGATGGCCGCCGCGTTGCGCTGTGTGATTATTTTCAGGGCTACGAGCTGGTCCTCCCCACCGGCAGCAACGACTTCAACGACATTTGGAAACAGAAGATGATTGGTTTCGATCTCGGCAAGCGCAAGCAGGGCGAATCGATCGCCTATCGCAGCGACGGCAAAGCCCTGCTCGCCACGAGTGAAGGAAGAGGAACACCGCTAATTCAGGTAGTGCGCGATCTGCGGTCCAACAGCCAGTAAACCGGCACGCCAAGCGAAATCAGACCAAGACCAATCGCTGATTGCCTGGGCGTGTTGACGATCGTTTGAATGATCAGCGCGACCGATACGATTAAAAAGAGAATTGGGACTACCGGATAACCCCACGTCCGGTAAGGTCGTTCGGTGTCCGGCTCGCGACGCCTGTAGATGAAGATGGATGCGGCGACCAGCGCGTAGAACAAAGTTAACGCGAAGATCGCGTAGTCAGTAAGCGTGTCGTATTCACCTGAAAGCGCGACGACACACGCCCAAAAACACTGGACCACCAACGCTCTGATCGGCACGTGCGTGCGTGGCGATACGTGGGCCAAACTTTTCACTATCAGTCCGTCCTTTGCGAGCGCGTAAGGTATGCGAGCGGTCGCGAGAATCGATGCGTGCAGGGCGCCGAAAGATGAGGTCATCATCGCGGCGGCCATGAGTGTTACCGCAACAGCGCCCAGCAGTCGTCTCACTACTTCGGCCGCAACCGAGGAAGACGCAGGAACGCTCGCGATCTCAGTCGGCGTCAGCACGTGGAAATAACTCACATTCACGAACAGGTAAAGCGCCATCACGACTAAGCCACCGCCGATTAACGCAAGCGGCAGGTTGCGTCCGGGATTTTTCACTTCACCGGCGAGGAACGTGATGTTGTTCCATCCGTCGTACGCCCAAAGCGCGCCGATCATTGCTGCGGCAAACCCTGCGATTCCGCCAGTCGTAATCGGCACGCCTTCACAAAGTCCACCGCTGTTGACCAGACCAAGATGGCCCCAATCGCCACTGCTGTAGAAGAACGCGCCAAAGCCGACTGCGAGCAACAATAAAACCTTCATGCCCGTCAACACACTCGCGACACCGCCGCTGACTCTGACCGCGGCGCAGTTGATTAATGTCGTGATGATGATCGCCGCGAGTGCGACGAGTTGCAGTCGGGTAAGTGAAAAAGAGAAGCCGCCGGGGAATGTGAATGGTCCGAGTACTGCCGGTCTTAAGGTTCCGCCAACGAGATCGTTGAGAAAGATCGCGAAGCCGACTGCGAGGGCGGCGGCTGAAGCAGTGCGAGCGATGAGAAATTGAGTCCAGCCGTAAATAAATCCGAGCGGCCGGCCGTAAGCGTCGCGCACGAGCCCGTATTCGCCCGCCGCCCGAGGCTTCATCGCGAGCAGTTCGGCGTAAGTTAGCGCGCCCGCCATCGCAAGCAGACCAGCGAGCACCCAGACGATGAGTGCCTTGCCCGGTGTGCCGACGTTGCAGGTCATGACGCGTGCTTTCAGAAACACGCCGGTGCCGATGATGTTGGCGACGTTGACCGAGATGGCGCCGATCAGTCCGAGACCGCGGATGAGTTGTGTGTGCTCGCTTTGCATAGGCTTTTATCCGCAGATTACGCAGATTACTTAAAAGAAATCTGCGTAATCTGTGGATTAGTATCCAACGTCGCTCGTAATCAGATCTTCGTAAGTGTCGCGGCGCCTGATGAGTTTGACAACACCATCTTTACGAACCAGCACCGCTGCGGGGAGAGGTCGCCCATTATAATGAAACATCTGGGCCAATGAATAGGCGCCGCAGTTGAGTAACGCCAGCACCTCACCTGGTCCAACATTCTCCGGAAGCTTGCGGTAGTCCGGCAGGCGACCTTCCCGTTCGATATCGAAGTAGACGTCGCCCGAATCACACAAAGGACCAGCCACTTTGTAATCACGTTGATACGGCGCGCCCGCGCGTGAGGCGGAGATCAAGTGGTAGTACCACTTGTAATTATTCATCGAGAGCATGATGTTGTAGCCGGCGTCAGTCAACAACCACACATCACCGGTTTCGGGACGCTGTTTGATATTTCTGACTGTTGTCAGCACGAGGCCGGCGTCAGCGATTATGCTGCGGCCCGGCTCCAACAGAATCGTTACTTGATCGAGCAGGTGTTCTGCGTTCGCCGCGTGAGCCGATTCGCGAGCGACTCGCAGTGCTTCAGTCAGGACAACGGTCGGTTCGAGTTCCGCGCCAAGCATGTCGCGCTCGTGCTCGGGAAGTTGATCCGCCTGCGATCGATCGCGCAGGTAGTTGACGGGAATGCCGCCGCCGAGATTGATGTGTTCGAGTGTGTGACCGGTCTCGCGATGAATCGTGACCAGGTGTTCCCACATGCTTCGGAACGCTTCGGCAAACGGCTCGACGTCGGGTGTTTGTGAGCCGACGTGAATATGAATGCCGCAAACTTTGACGAGGTCAGGCTTTTGCAGACCACGACGAAATGCAGCGAGCACTTCTGACGAAGAGATGCCGAACTTCGACGTCAGCAGCGCGGTTTGTAAACCGAGATGTGAACGCGTGCCGATCTCAGGCACAAGGCGGAGCGTGACGCGAGCCGCAGGTATTTGTTCGCCAAGCGCGCGCAGGCGCTCGACCGACTGTTCCACCAGTTCGATCTCGTAAATCGAGTCAACATTAATAGCGTAGATACCGGCGCGAACGGCGTCGTCGAGCTCGTCGTGAGACTTGCTCGTGCCGTTGAAAATGATTTGGTCGGGGCGAAAGCCGACTCGGAGTGCTTTGAAGAGTTCGCCGCCACTGTTGACTTCGATGTCGATCCCCGATTCGAGCACAACCTTGAGGATCGCCATGTTTGAGTTTGCCTTCGACGCATAGCAAAACTTGATCGGACGATCGACTGCGTCCGCGGCGCGTTGCAGGCGGCTGATGTTGTCGCGAATGCGACCTTCGGAAAAAACAAATAACGGCGAGTTGAATTCTTTGACGAGCTCGATTGTATCGACACCGTTGACGGTCAGGTGATCGTCGCGCACTTCGAGGTATCCGGGTATGGACCACGCCGGACACGCAGTAGCTATTCCAGATGACATTGTTTATCTGTGGCTTTTAATTTGAACGAGCGAAATTGTAACTCAGCGTACCGCTAACTTTAACCGGTTCGCCCATCAACAACGTGGGCGTGAATCTTGCCAGGCGCGCAGCGTTGACTGCCACCGCGTGCAGGTGTTGTGGACCAGAGACGGGCCGCGCGTCGATCACACTGCCTTGCTCGTCGATCAGAACCTGGACCAGCACCACACCACTCCCTTCACCCGCCGGTGCTTCCGGCTGCGGCAGGTAAATGGCTTTTGAATTCAACATGCCGCCCGCGATTGGGCCCTTTGGTTTTTGATTGGCTTGATTCGGGGTTGGCACCTGGCTTCCAACTTTGTCTGGGCCCGTGCCCCCGTTCGCGGCCTGTTCCGTATTTCCTTCGGCGCCGTTGACAGGCTGTGCGACCTCGCCCTCAGACTGCGGCTTCTCACCGGGTTGAGCGTTATTGGCATCGCCGTCGGCGGCAGCCGTCTTCGGTGCGTCGGGTGGACGCTCCGGCAATTCAAACGAGCTCAAAAACTTTTCCGCGAGCGCATCGTCCTTCTTAGTGTTGAGTGAGACGATTGCGTAGAAACGCTTCTTCGTGACAAACGCATTCACAGATCCACTCAAGTCGCCGAGCGTCATCTTGTACGACCTGCCGGTGTAGCCGCGAAACGGACGGCTACTCTCGAGAACCATTTTCACCAGCGTTTCTTTCGAACGAATCTTTGGCGGGAAAAAACCCTTGAATGCGTCGACGTAAGAATTGAAGCGAGCAAACTCGGTGTACTGTGCCGGATCGGATTTGATTCCACTCAATGAAACGACGCCGAGCACAGGTCCGGCTGACGAAGTGGCCAGGTACATGCGAGCGCTGAGCTCCATCTTGTGATAGGGAAATTTCGTTGTCTCTGTGGTCGGGTTCTTGGGCATCAGGACAGTAAATTCTTCGTTTTCCGGACTAAGCGCTTCCCATTCTGTCCAAACGTCAGCGGGCTTTTGAACCTGCGCCGAGAGCGGCAGCGCCGAAAGCAGAAAGATCGCAAGCGCGAAGTGTAAACGACGAACGTGCATGTCATTACCTCCTCAGGTTTTTAGCGTGACCACATGGAGAGTGCGGTTGTCGGGACTCTAGTCTGCGGGCTGCGGCACTGTCAAGAGCGGTTTCACGCAAAGGCGCAAAGTTCACGCAAAGACGCAAAGAAAAGATTTGCTTTGCGCTCTTTGCGTCTTTTCTTTGCGCCTTTGCGTGAAATATTACCGTGCAATTCGAGCCTTTTCCATTTCGACCAGTACGCGGCGCAGAATCTTTCCGGATGGTGACTTCGGAATTTTGTCGACGAACTCGATATGCCGGATGCGCTTGTGTGGCGCGACGCGCTCGCAGACAAACTTCAACAATTCTTCAGCTTCCACTGGCTGCCGCAACACGATGATTCCCTTCGGCACCTCGCCCGCTTCATCATCCGGATAAGGAATCACCGCGGCGTCCGCTACACACGGATGAGTCAACAACACCGCTTCGAGTTCGGCCGGCGGCACCTGGAAACCTTTGTACTTGATCAACTCCTTCGCACGATCGACGATGAAGAAGTGCCCGTCTTCGTCTACGTAACCGATGTCGCCAGTGTGCAACCAACCTTCCCTATCGATGGTCCGAGCGGTCGCTTCCGGTTTGTTCAAGTATCCTTTCATGATCTGTGGACCACGCACACAGACCTCGCCCTTCTGTCCCGGACCGAGCGCCTCACCACTCTCGAGATCGATAATCTTGCACTCCGTATTCGGCGCTGCAACACCCACCGATCCAAACTTCAGATCGAACGGCGGCGCGGGCGACGAATGCGTGACCGGACTCGTTTCAGTCATTCCATAACCCTGGCGGATGTTGCAGCCGAGACGGTCCATGCACTCGCGCGTCAATTCTTCACCGAGCGGCGCGGCGCCGGAGAAGAGCGTCCTGAGTTTCGGAAGTTTGTAGTTATCGACGATCGGGTTCTTACTCAAACTAAGCACGATCGGCGGTACGATGTGCGCAAGGCTCACGTCGTAATCCTGGATCGCTTTCAAGAACGACTCGAGATCGAAACGCGGCATCAGCACGACCGTCGCGCCACTGTACAGGCCCATGTTCAGTACGACGACGAGTCCGTAGATGTGAAACAACGGCAACACGCAGATGAGCGTGTCGGTTTCGTAGAAATAGCAGAGCCCTTCCATCTGGCGCAGGTTCGCGACGAGGTTGTGATGCGTGAGCATCACGCCTTTTGGTAAACCTGTCGTGCCGCTTGAGTAGGGAAGCGCGATTATATCTTCGAGTGGATTGACTTCGACTTGTTCGGCGCGTCCGTTATCGACGAGGAGCGAATCGAACGAAGTCGCGCCCGCGGCTGTTCCGAATACAAAGAGCTCTTCGACGCCCGCGTCTTTGATTGCTTCGGTCGCCTTCTCCGCACACGAAGGCAGAGTGACGAGGAAACGCGCGCCGGAGTCTTTGAGTTGGTGAGCAATCTCATGTCTCGTGTAAAGCGGGTTGATTGGCGTAACGATTCCGCCTAAAGTCGCAACGGCGTGAAACGCGATCGCATACTCCGGACAGTTTGGACTCAAAATTCCGAACACTTCACCTTTCTTGAATCCACGTTGCGAAAGGTTATGAGCTACGATGCTGATCGAGTCGGCTAGTTCCTGGTACGTGACCTTGCGTCCGGTTGGACCATCGATCAATGCTGGTTTACCGGCAAGCTCTTTCGCGCGATGCATCACGAAAGGCGTAAGCGCAGTTTGCGGGATGGTTATGTCTGGATAGGGACCTTTGATAATCATGACTAAAGATTACTAGGACTTTGTACTTAGAACTTTGTACTTAGTTCTGAAACAAAGTACAAAGTACCAAGCTCAAAATACCTTTATGAATAAAATGTCGCAAACAGAGAAACGTCCCCTCAACATTATCTGCCTGGCAACCTACTTCAAGGGCGCCGATTTTATTCATGAATGCAAAGCTCACGGCTGCCATGTGATCCTGATTACGAAAGAGAAGATGCTGCGCGAAGACTGGCCGCGCGAGAGTCTCGACGATCTGATTGCGGTACCCAACGATGCCGGACCGGCGCTGTTTATCGATCTGCTTGCGTTTCTGGCGCGCACCAGAAAAGTCGATCGCATCGTCGCGCTCGAAGAGTTTGACGTCGTCACTGCGGCTTTGATGCGTGAGCACTTGTGCTTGCCGGGATTGAGCAGTTCGGGCGCGAAGGTTTTTCGCGACAAGCTGTCGATGGCGGTCCATGCGGAGCGAGTGGGAATCAACGTTCCGGAGTTTGTGCCACTCGTCAACGCGGAGGAAGTTGACGACTACATGAAGCGCGTTCCTGGACCATGGGTCATCAAACCACGTTCCGACGTTTCCGCGATTGGGATTCGCAAAGTCACTGAGCCGCAGGAAGTATGGCGCGCGATTGACGAAATGAACGAGCGCGAGAACCTGCGCGAGCGTGCTTCTTATTACGTGTTGGCGCGCTTCGTTGCCGGCGAAGTTTTTCACGTCGATTCAGTGGTTAATGAAGGTAAGGTTGTGTTTGCGGGGACAAATCAGTATGGACGGCCGCCGATGCAAGTGGCCCATCAGGGCGGTGCTTACATTTCGCGAACGCTTCCGCGCGGCTCGGCAGATGAGAAAGAGCTTTTGAACATTAATAAGAAACTGATTCGCGCGCTCGGTCTCGAACGTGGCGCCACGCACGCGGAGTTTATCAAGAGTGATGCTGATGGAAAGTTTTACTTTCTGGAAATTGCCGCGCGAGTCGGCGGAGCTTACATTGCTGACGTACTCGAAGCGGCGTCAGGCGTTAACTTGTGGCGCGAGTGGGCCAGGCTTGAGATCCTGGACGGCAAAGCACCTTCGCGCATCACGCCGCCGCGGAAAGAGTACGCCGGCATCATCCTCTCGCTCGCGAAACAAGAAACCCCCGACACCTCGAATTATGTAGACGACGAGATCATCTATCGTGTCAAGAAACGCCACCACGCCGGCCTAATCGTCCGCTCCCCAAATCTCGAGCGCGTCAACGAACTCCTCGACTCCTACGGGCATCGCTTCGCCGAAGACTTCGTCGCCGTCGCCCCACCTCCAGAACGGCCGGAGTAGGGAGTTAGGTCCTACCGCGCCAATAGAATGGTCTGCGTCTTTGGCTGGCGACAGCAAGAATTCGAATACGATCAGTGGCGACGAAGTACATAATGTTGTAAGGAAATCTCCTCACCACTTTTTGTCTCACATCCTGATCGATAATCGGTGAGGATTCAGGATGTTGCTGGATCTGAGCGACTGAAGCTTCCACAGCAGCCAGAAAACGAAATCCTAATCCCTCTGTCTCGTTTTCAAAATAAGTGGCTGCATCGTTCAACTCAGATTCTGCAAGCTTGTGGAAACTAATTGCTATGGTCATGAGAGGCGAGATCTTGCATCCCTAAAAACATCCTCCGCGTCGCGCATTGTCGCAGAGCCCGAATCGATCTCCGCATTTCGGCGAACTGCTTCCTTAACCCAAAGCTGTTCAATCTCGTCTTCAGAGAGATCTTCCAAGCTTCTGAGTAGTTTTTGTGCCAGTTCTGCACGTGCTTCGGGCTTAAGTTTCAATGCTTCATTTTCAACTTGTTCTATAGTCATCTGCGTGACTCCGTGTCCATCCGTGGCTGCAAATATTTGTCCAGCCAATCCAACACTGTGTGATACCAGAGTTGGGAGTTCTGTGGTTTCAGGACCCAGTGACCTTCGTCAGGGAAACTCAGGAACTTCGAGTCGATACCTTTGCGTTGTACGGCCGTGAATAATTGCATTCCTTCACCGAGCGGTACACGGAAGTCGAGTTCGCTGTGAATGATCAGGATTGGTGTGTTGAAGTTTTGTGCGAACTTATGCGGCGACCAGCGCGTGTACAAGGCTGGGTTGGTCCATGGCGTTCCTTTGAACTCCCACTCCGGAAACCAAAGCTCTTCCGTGGCGCCATACATGCTCTCGAGGTTGTACACGCCGTCGTGCGAGACGAGCACCTTGAAGTGGAAACGCGGATCGTTGTTGTGCCCGAGAATCCAGTTGACCATGTAGCCACCATAACTCGCACCCGCAGCACCAACACGATTGCGATCAATATAAGGACTGCGACGCAGCACATCCGCAACACCATTCATCAGGTCGACAAAAACTTTGCCGCCCCAGTCGCCGCTGATCTCGTTGGTAAACTGCTGCCCATAACCGGTCGAGCCGCGCGGGTTCGGCGTAAAGACGACGTAACCAGCGTTCGCAAACACCTGCGGGTTCCAGCGATAACCCCAGTTGTCGTTCCATGCGCTCTGTGGTCCACCGTGAATCAAAACCACGAGCGGGTATTTCCTGCTCGGATCGAACTTGTTCGGCTTCACGATGTAACCGTGGACCTTCTTCCCCATCGCGCCGGTCCACTCGATCTCTTCCGCGGTTTTTAGATTCGCGCGACGCATGAGATCAGCATTCACCGAAGTCAACGCCGTTAATCCACTGCCATCTGAGTTCGCGCGGTAAATCTCAGCCGGCGATGACAGCGAGCTCGACGAGAAAACAAAGGTTCTGCCGTCAGGCGTAAGATGAAGGCTGCCTGCAAAGACAGTTCCGAGAATTTTTTTCGGCACGCCGCCACCGATCGGAATGCTAAAGATCGGGCTCTTACCAAAATCACCGGCGGTGAAGTAGATCGTATTTCCGTCCGGCGAGACGACCATCTCGTCAACCTGCTGATCAAACCCGCGCGTGAGTTCCACACTCGTTCCAGTAGCGCGGTTGTAAGCCATCAAGCGCCAGCGATCCGCTTCAAAGCCGGGCGTCGCTTGCGAGCGATACAAGATAAACTTTCCGTCGCGCGTATAGACTGGACTGGCATCGTAACCGTGGTTGCGAACAGTGATGTTTTTCGCCGGTCCACCAGCAACTGGCATGATGTAGATGTCGCTGTTGGTCGAGATCGCTTCGACTTTATCCGGGTTACGGAGAAACGCGATCTCAGATGAGTCCGGGGAGAAGGCGTAATCGACACCCGACGCGGCCGCATAAGGCGGCGAGTCGAAGTCGCCCGTAGTCAGATCGCGTGCAGTTCCACCTTTACTTGCAACGACGAAGACGTGCGTGCGTTTAAGATCGCGCCACTCGTCCCAATGTTTGTAGAGCAGTCGCGTCATGATGTGCGCTTTGACTTTGCTGCTTTCGGCTTGCTCGTCGCGCTTCTTGTTACACTCATCGTTGTTGCAGTCGGGATAGACGTCTGACGTGAACGCGATCCATTTACCGTCAGGCGACCACACCGGCGCCGCTGCACCGGTCGAGATCTTTGTCACTTGTTCTTTGTTGTCGCCGTCGTGATCCATCACCCAGACCTGGCCGCCGGTGGTGTAGGCAATCTTTTTCCCATCCGGAGACCAGCGCGGCGCGCTCGACGAGCGATCGCCCGAGGTCAACTGCTTCATGCCGCCGCCATCGATCGAAGTGGTATAGATCTGATTGACGACGCGATTGGCGTCGAAGTTGACGTCGCCAACCGTGAAGGCGACTCGCTTGCCGTCAGGCGAGACCTGCGGATCTCCGACACGTCGTACTTTCAGCAAATCTTCGATGGTATAGGTCCGGGTTTGCGCCGCGGCGAACGAACACAGACCAATCAACAGGACGGCAAGGATGCTAACAACACGCTTCATGGATCTTCCTCAAGCAAATGGATTTTGGTTCAAGTGGGAAAGCATGGGTATTATGGCATCAAATCGTTCGATTGAGCCACCGGTGGAGATACAAGGATCTACTTGGATCGGGTCAGTACCGTAACGCGGTAGCGTCGGGTCTGCTTTTTGTATTCTATGAGAGTGATGGTACGTCGCGACCCGACGCTACCGCGTTACGGGTACGGACCCGGTCCATCGAGCGCATGATAGTTCAATCATGATTCGACGCGTCATTGTCGCCCTCTTGAGGTTTGCGCTCAGGATCTACTTTCGGCGCATCGAAGTCACGGGTGTCGAACACGTGCCTCACGACACTCCTGTAATCTTCGTACTCAATCATCCAAACGCTCTCGTCGATCCGGTTTTCCTGCTGTGTCTCGCGCCGCGAAGTGTTTCTTTCCTCGCGAAGGCGCCGCTGTTTCGCTACCCGGTCATCGGCTACCTCGTTAAGGAACTCGATTCGCTACCCGTTTATCGCCGGCAGGATGAAGGCCAGGACGTCACAAAGAACCAGGAAACTTTTATCGCCGCACGAAAGCTACTCGCACGCGGCGGCACGATTGGCATCTGCCCCGAAGGCGTTTCGCATGATGAACCTGGCTTACGCCCGATCAAGACGGGCGCCGCGCGTATTTCACTCGCGGCCGTTTCGACCGGCGAAGTATCGAGTTTAAAGATCGTTCCGGCCGGACTCTACTACACCTCGAAGACGAGTTTTCGCAGTGACGCCTTACTCTACTTCGGAAATCCAATCGAAGTAGAACCAGTCACACTCGAACCCGACGGCACGCCACCTCGCGACGCCGTACGTCGCTTGTCCGATAAAATCGAGAAAGCACTGCGTGAAGTGATTCTCGATGCGCATCACGAAGAAGAGTTACAGATGACGGCGCGCGCCGAACGAATCTTCTCCTCGGCCATCAACGACGGCAACGAGAGTTTGAAAGACGAGTTGCGCTTGCAGCAACGATTCATCAAAGCCTACTCCGTCGTGCAGGAACACCAACCCGAGCGACTGCGACGTTTGGAACTGCGAATGATTCGCTTCGAAGAGGAGTTGAACCAGGCCGGTGTCGATCCGGATGAGCTGTCGCCGCCCAAGTCAACAGCAAAGGTGTTTACGACCATCGTGCGCCGGTCGATCTTGTTCCTGTTGATGCTCGGGCCTGCGCTCATAGGTACGCTCACACACTTTCCTGCCTACAAACTCGGCGGCTATCTCTCGACGCGCATCTCGCGTGATTCAGATGACGTGATCTCAACAGTCAAAATCATTTCCGCAATGCTTCTTTTTCCACTTACGTGGATCGTGTTCGCTGTGCTTGGTTATGTTTACTTTGGCTGGATCGTCGCGGTTCTCGCGCTCCTCGTGATTCCGTTTTCAGGTTACGTGGCGATCGTCTTCTTCGAGGAGCTCGATAAGTCGATCGCCGGTGTGCGTGTGTTGATGTTTTTCCTCGTCAGAAGACGCTTTTTTGTAAGGCTACTGGCGGAGCGAAACGCGATACGGGACGAGATCATCGCGCTCGGTAAAGAAACCACGATTGCCAGTGAGTAAGATTCCAGGCGTGGTCCAAAAAAGCGGAAACAAGTTTGACGCGAAAAAGGGCAACTACTTCTTACGCGATTTGCTCTTCGAAGCTTTGCCGCTCGATTTTTTCTTGCTGCCTCCACGACTGACTGAGCGACCCTTGCGACCTTCGCTTCTTAACTGTCCCGCATCCATAAGCTGCTCGTAAGCTCCGCGAACGACATTGCGTGCGACCTTCAGCGAGTCGGCAAGCTCACGTTCGCTGGGAAGCAATGTTCCCACAGCCAACTCCCCCGCTTCAATCAAATCATTCAGTTGTTCGCGAATCTGACGAGTCATCGACTCCGGTCGTTTTCTGTTGACACGAACATTGAGTCTGGTAGCCATCGTTAACTCCCTTCAAGATGGGTTTGAAATGTATTGGGGGTTTCGATACGGATTCTATGCAGCGAGTAACTGAGTGTCAAACAGTTTTCTCTTCAATATGAAAAGGTTAGACCACCGTGAACTTGTCGTGATAGTGCGAACTAGCGAGAAGGCGAAATTAGACCATGCCGGCGGAGGATCTCGGCCGTACGGTCCAACGGCAATGCTTCGACGGTATGACCTCTTCCGGTCGTAGTTGTGGCCTTGAAGAGTGAGTTATAGATGGCCTCCTCAGTGGCCTCGATCACGGCGAGAAAGAGTGGCGACATGGTGTCATTGGCAAGTGTTTTCTGATTGCGTGGGGCGTTTCGTTCGTTTTGACTAAGAGGTTTTATCCGCAGGTCCAAGGCAGTGGAGAAGGCGATAGCGTAATCACCGCTGCCGTTGCTGCCCGCGGCGCCCGTGCGGGCCAGGCCCATCATCGCGCGCGCCGCCATGCGGTTCAGGTTACGGGCGTCCACCGGCGCGTCCGTCGCTATCACGATGATGACTGAGCCATCGGGAGTAGTCGGTGGTGTGGCGAGTTCGTCCTTTAAATAATAGCGGCCCAACTCGCGTCCGACCGGTGCGCCGTTGATCGTCAAGATGCCGCCGAAGTTGGTTTGGACCAGGACACCCACCGTATAACCGCCCAAACGCTCGGGCAACTTGCGCGACGATGTGCCGATGCCGCCTTTGAAGCCGAAGGCGACCGTTCCGGTTCCCGCGCCGACGCAACCTTCCGCGACTGCCCCGTTTTTTGCACCTTTGATCGCGGCGACAACGTCTTCGCGCGAGATGTGACGCCCGCGTATGTCGTTGAGATAACCGTCGTTTGTCTCGGCGACGAGCGGGTTGATCGATTGGACGTCTTCGTTTCCCGGTAGGGAAAGCATGTAATCGAGCACAAAGTCGGCGACGCGCGGGACGCTCAGAGTCGACGTTAACAGTATCGGCGTTTCGATCTCGCCCAGTTCGTTTACCTGCGTTGAACCCGCCAGTTTGCCAAAGCCGTTGCCCACGAAGACCGCGCCCGGCACTTTCTCCCGAAACAGATTGCCGCTGTGCGGGAGAATCGCAGTCACGCCCGTGCGAATGTTGTCGCCACGAATGATCGTTGTGTGACCGACGAGCACGCCGTCAACGTCTGTGATTGCGTTGAGCGTGCCGGTCGGAAGGACGCCTACCGTGATACCGAGTTCACGCGCGCGCGGTCTGTTTTGCATGTTCGCTGAACTGCCGGGCAAAGAAGTCATGATCAGAAGTAGCAATAACGCGATGAGCTTTTTCATTCGTCTATTGGATCGGCCTTTGGCCTTTGTACTTTGGTCTTTGTACTTAGGTTTTTGGTGATTTTGAATCCTAAATGAAGACCAAAGTACAAAGACCAAAGTACAAAGTACTCACGCAGCTTTCGGAACGACCGGGCGGTTCGCGTTCTGCCATGCATCCCAACCACCGATGAGGGCGCGTGCTTTTGTCCATCCGGCTTGTCGAAGTTCCTGCGCCACACGGGCGCTGGTCGCTTCGTTTGGTCAAGCGCAGTAGGCAATGAGCCATGCCTCCTTCGGTAGCGCGAGTTCACGAGCTTGCGCGACGACATTCTCCGGCGGCATGCGAACCGATCCTTCGGCTTGCAAGTCGCTCGTGTCGCGACTCCGTTCGGTGCGCACGTCGAGAAGAATCACTTGCTCTCCGGATTTTTGTAGTTGGTCCAATTCTTCGAGCGTGATGCTTTGCGCGCCCGTGGGTTGCACGAGCTCGAGAACCGGCAATGGTCTCGGTTCCTTCGGTGGCTCGGGTACGGGTGGTGCTTCGGGCTCGCGTTGTCCGAGCAGTCGCGCAAACAACATCGGCGTTGAGCCGTGAACAACTATTGAGATCAAAACGATCAGCGCGCAAATTCGAAACAGTTGATCGCTGCCGGCGACTCCTGCGAAGACGGGCAACAATATCAGCAACAACGAGCTGAGACCGCTTGGTCCAAACCACGCGATTAGAAAACGGCCGTGCTTATCTACATCCGAACCGATCAGTGAAATGAGATAAACAGGCACGCGGATCAAAATAGCGAAAGCCGCAAAGATCACTGTGCGCGTATCGAGCCCGGTGAAACCGGTCCAGATCAAAGAGCTGCCGAAGATCACAAACGTGAAGAGCAGCAGCATTTCCGCAGTGACGCCGCCGTATTCGATAAAACAATCGCAGAGCTCAACGTCGAGCGCAGCGATAGTCATTCCCGCCGCGAACGCGGCGAGAAAGCCGCTGCCGTGAACGGCTTCGGCGGCTGCGTATGCGGAGAAGGCGACGCCGAGTGAGTAGAGAGATTCGTAGTCCCGCCGAACACCGATGCGTTTGCGAATCAGGTCGAGTGCGGCAACTGCGATTAGCCCGATTGCGATGCCGGCGCCGGGACCAAGAATAAAGAGTCCGAAGCCCATCTTCGCAAAGCCGCTTGACGCGAGTTCGTGTTGACCGCTCAAAGCGATCGCGACGACGACGATCGGCAGCAGGACGACGTCGTTGAGTCCGCTCTCGAGTTGTAGTGCTTGTCGTGTTACGAGCGAGATGTCGCGACGGCGCAGCAGTCCGCGAAGTAGTACGGGATCGGTTGAAGCGAGTGCAGCGCCGAGAATCGCAGCGAGTGCGGGTGGAATTCCGAGTAACCACCATGCAGCGAGGGCTGTCAGCGCAGCGCAAAGGATTGTTCCCGGGCCGAGCATTCGGAATGCGAGCCCCGCACGTCGTCTGACTTCTTTGGTGTTGAGAGTGACGGCGTCAGTGAACAGCACCATCGTGAGACTCAGCGTCGCCACGACACGCAACACCGGCGACGTGAGCGTCGCATCAAAGACCCCGAAGCCGGCTGGACCGAGAGCGGCGCCGATGAAAATGAACACGGCTACCTGCGGCAGTCCACTGCGATCGACGAGACCCGATAAGAGCGCGGACACAATGATGACTATGCCGATGATTGCAAGACCCGCGATTAATGATTCCGCACCCATAAAGATCTACCCTGGGATAACCGTTAACTTTCTGGAGTTCAGGGATTGTACATTATTGACAACATTCGGCTCGCAAATATAGGCTAAGCGCGCGCTGAGTTTCTCTAAACTTTTTACCGGTCGTTCATAAGTACTCACCGTTCGCTGTTATCCCGCTGAACGCACCTTGCCATCAGTCAGGAGACTCGTATGGCCCAGGCACCGAAGGAACTGCCTTCCAAACGCTTCGCCATTTCAGGCACGGAAATGATTTTGCTCATCCTCCTCGTCATCGGATTGTGGGTTTGGATGAAGTGGGCACATATCGATTTCTTCGGCAAACCGGACGAGCAGCAGTCCACCACGCAGCGCATCAACATCAAGCAGGAGGAACTGGCGCGTTTGGACGCGGTAAGAAAGGATGCTGCGAATCAACTTCTGGCCGCCGAAATCGATCAGCTTAAACAGCGCGCCGCCAGGAAGAGTCTTGAATCGCTGCATCCGAATATAGAAAAACTTCAGCAGGGAGCTTCGACTTCTATTCCCGCCGAAGCTGTGAAGAGTTATGAGGCCGCACGAGCTCAGGAGCTTGCGGCAGGTGAACTGATTGCATTATTGAACGCTCGGATTGAGGCGTCGAGCACGAACGCTGAAAGCATTACTAAAGAACTGCAATCTGCAACGGAGGAACTTCAGCGGGCGCAGACGAAAGAGTCTGCGGTTTTACTCTTGCTTCCCTTAGTAATCATCGTGTTGCCGTTGTGGATCGCTCGTCGAGTTGCAAGCAGACAGGTTCGGACAGATCAGGGATCGATACTTTTTTCTCTGGTCGTCTGTGCTCTGTTCATTCTTTTTGCTTATCGAGTCTTACAACTGACGACTGCGATTTTGGTTGGAACAATCCTGTTTTTATTCCTGCTTCGGAAGATCAGATGGTCGTCGAATCAAATCAAAGAAGCGGACCGGATGAGCCGTTAACCGATCCGTCAAGCGATCTGTTGGACATCAACGACGATGCCCTTGCGCTGGCAAACTATATCCGTGCGCAGCAAAACGAACTGCCCTTTACTGTCGGAATTTTTGGTGAATGGGGTGAAGGTAAGACGACCATGGTGCGCTTTCTCGAGCACCACTTAACTAACTTGAAGAAGGACGAATCAAGGGCGAAGAAGGATAACAAGGAGATCAAGTTTGTCACCTTTTCGGCCTGGCCTTTTACTACCTCCGAAAAACTCTGGCGTGGACTGATCCTCAAAATTACGAAAGTAATGTTCGGCTGTGATCCGGAGACAAACCACAAGAAGGCAATCGTTCAACCAAAACCTAACTCAACCAAATGGACCACAAGAGTCTCGACTTTTTTACGTAACGACTTTTTCAAGCCACCCTTGTCCGAATTTGACCAATTTGTAAAAGAGATGGAGAGGACAGACTACGGCAGGATCAGTAAACGCACACCAACTGATGAGGTCGATCAGGAAACGATGATAAATGCCGTGGTCGCTGGTGCGTTGACTGTGCTCGGTACGGTGGCGCCGTTCATTTCCGGTCTGTCCGAGTTATTGGGCGTTCGGCCCAAACCCGACGGACGAACTCAAGCGCAAACTGAGGAGGGTTCGACAGCCGACGCTTTGCACGAATTTCGAAAGCTCTTCGGCAACATGTTGAAGCGCAAAGCCGAGGGCGCGGCAGTTTACGTTTTTATCGATGATCTGGACCGCGCTCAGCCCGACGTCGCTCTGGATATCATGGAGTCTATTCGGATTGCCTTAGACAACGTCGACTGCGTGTTCATCATTGCAGTTGACGAAACATTGATTTCGCAAGGTCTGCGGTTACGTTACAAAGAACTGTTTGCCGAAGAGAAGAAAGACAATCTAAGTAACACGTTGGCAAATAAAGGACAGGAATACCTGGAGAAGATTATTCAGTTTCGTACTCGGGTTCCGCCGCGAACTGCCGAGCAAACAAAGCGCTTGATTGCCGCCGAGTTTGCTGACTGGACTCCAGCCGGCGACATTATTCAAACGATTGCCAACAACAACCCGCGCCGTATCAAGCAGTATTGCCAGCGACTGATTTTTCAAAAGGACCTTGGGTCGAGTTTTATACTCGGATCACCTGCCGATGAGCCGCCCAGTGTTTCAAGGCCGGATAAGGAAACTCCATCGCAGACGCTCTCCGATGGTTGATATTCAATGGAAACCGACGAGAAGAGAAATCTGATTAAGTGGCTCAACGCTCTCATTGCGATGGCCCAGTGGGACACGGGCCTGCCGTTTTATTTTGCGCGTCTGGTAAACCAGCGGGAGGAATACACCAAGGCGCTGCGACTGATTCGAGAACTACCCAGAAAAATACCGCCGCCGGATCCGCCTGGAGCTACGCTCAACCAAAAGGAGTGGGAGACCCTTTACGAAAAAATCACTTCTGTAGCCACTCTGCGCAATCTGTTCGCGGACAATGGTGATCCTTTTAAAACTGCTACTCCATCTCAAATTTCCCTCTTAGCTGAGATCTCGGATCTCACGACGACGCCTGATCCGCAAACATGGTTCTACTCACAAAACGGCGCCTTCCATCTCGTTCTGGCCGCCGTCCGTCTCGCTGCCGCGCGACAGGCCCAAACTGGTGAAGACTCTGAGGTGAATATGAAGTCGCTGATCGGAGATGCCTTCGGTAAGTTCTACATCGTATTTGATGCAGACCCCGTTCTCACCGAAGATCTGTATAAGCTGGCTTGTTCAAACGACTGGTTCCCTGTTTTGGCGTCTCTCAGGGATGTAGCTGATTACACCACGGAGGGAAGCGAGACCCACGCAACGCTTCAAGCTTGGAATAAAAGACTCATCGATCCAGATCTGCGCATGCTGGTGCTGAAATTATTCGATGTCCCCAGGAAGTTAGTGAAACTTGCCTGGGAGCGCCGAGACTTTTTTGATGAAGCGCGCAATTTAATTCCGCACGGCTTGGTTGAACCCCATTTACTTTCGCGGAACGAGCGCACGGACCTCAGGGAACAGGTTTCAAATGCTGCGCATAAAATCTTTGTTGAGAAAGCCCAAACTGAAGTTGAGGAGATCGAGTCTGATTTAAAGTTGTTAGGGGTAATTGCAAAGCACTACATGAGTGCGAGGAAATTCGTCAAGCTGGATGGTTTGGTTTATTTATGGCCCAGGATTGCTAGTCTCGCGATGGCGAATTACACGAGTCTTCAGTATGTGGAAGATCTCCTGGTAAACAGTAAGTCCACACCCTCTGACAGCGAGCTTGAATTAAACGATGCACGCGAGTTATATGAGCTGTGTGCGAACAACAGAGCTGTCGTACGCTTCCTTAAACTCTATCCACGATTCAAAGAGATCGACCCAAACGAATTAAGACGCTATCGACGACTCGCTCGTGGGGTCGCGGATCCAGGGGCGCCATCATCGTCAACGATGGCGCAGAACGTTCCCAATATTTCTCCAACGCCAATTACGTCTGACCTTTTTCCAGCAGCAGCTCGCGTCTGCGAACTGGTGATTCAAAACATTCCCCGGCCAATAACCCCTGATCCATACCAGGAACAGGATTTTGCGCTTTCGCTGAGAGTTACAGATCAAGAGATCAAAAAAGGAACGGTAACGTTTTCCACTCGAAAACTTTTGGACAGAATACTAGCGGCGATGGGTGTGCTTTCGGACGACGTACTACAAGGCACACTCAAGAGTCTCTTTTCTGCAAATACTGCCCTGGAGGTTTTGCTCCGCGGCGGGAAGGAACTCTTTTCCGCGATAATCATTGAGAGTGGGCTGGAAGAACAATTCACCGCCGTCTTTGAAGATGACAGTCCTGTGCGTCTCGTGATTGTAATTCCGTCGATTCGAGAAGAATTGCATTTTCTGCCGTGGGAATGGTTGCCACGTCCAGGCCACAAGGAACTTTTACTCTCGAACTCACGCTACTCCATTGTGCGTTCAAAGCCTGTTCTATCGAAAATCTTTGTGCCCATTTCTCCACCGATCAGAATTATGGGACTTTTTCCGAATGTTCCGTTAGGCGCACGCGATGTCTCCGATAGTTCACTGAAAGAACTGGAGCAATTAGGACGAACGGGCCTTCTCTTTCAGTCATTGGTGCGCGAGGATGCGAGTGTGACACGGGTCAAGGAAGAGTTCGAAAAGTTTCGTCCTCAAATTGTTCACTTTGAAGGCCACGTGACTATTTCTGGTGAAGAGAATGCCGCTGTCAGGATCCTGTTTTCGAATTTGACATCCACTGAACCCGTTGGTCGACCTGAATTTGAATCGCTGCTCCAAGACCATAAGGTGCAATTGCTTGTCTTAGGACGAAATGAGACGAACCGAGTCTATGGAAATGCAGGGCCGATATTGGCGAGTCGAGTGGTCAGAATGGCCGTTCCTACAGTGCTCGCTCCGATCAGAGCGGTCGATGACGTAACTGCAACCACGTTCACTACCGAGTTCTACCGTGCGTTCCTTCGAGGCCTCACAGTTGAGCAGGCCGTTTTCGTTGCTCGCCAAAAGGTCGAGTCGAACGGTGGCGACTGGACGCCTTTTGCTTTGTTTTCCGATCCCTGGGCGCTTGATGACTTCAAACCATTACCTCGGACTCTCTAATCTCTACTCGTTTTCACTTGACAGATTCTCCCGTATGCCGTGAGATAGGCCATCGAGTAACCGCCTTTTCAAACCGACAAAGTAAGGACCAAGATGAGCCTTTCAATATTGGATTGGACGGTAATCGGCGCATATTTTCTTTTCAACCTCGGTATCGGCCTGTACTACGCGCGGAGAGCACGCGGCAGCACCAGTGAATTCTTCCTTTCGGGACGCAACGTGCCGTGGTGGCTCGCCGGCACATCGATGGTCGCCACCACCTTTGCCGCTGATACACCGCTCGCCGTTACCGGCTTCGTGGCCAGGAACGGAATCGCGGGCAACTGGCTCTGGTGGAACTTTGTCATGAGCGGCATGCTCACCGTCTTTCTTTACGCCCGTCTCTGGCGACGCGCCGGTGTGATGACTGACATCGAGTTTGCCGAACTGCGTTACTCCGGCAAGCCCGCAGCGTTCCTGCGCGGCTTTCGTGCCCTCTATCTCGGTCTGCCGATCAACTGCATCATCCTCGGTTGGGTAAACCTGGCGATGGTGAAGATCCTCGAGATCACTTTGGGCGTGAACAAGCGAGGCGCGATTATGATCGTGATCGGCATGTTGCTCTTCACTGCCTTCTACACTGCAATCTCCGGTTTGTGGGGCGTGCTCGTTACTGACCTTTTTCAGTTTGCACTAAAAATGGGCATGGTGATCGTGCTCGCGATTCTCGCCGTCAATGCAGTCGGCGGAATCGACGGACTCAAGTCTCAGATCGGTGCGATGGACGCAGCCGCCGGCGGTGGTTCGCGACTCGCGTTCTTCCCTGAATACAATTCAGCGTGGATGCCGGCGATCACGTTGTTTGTTTATCTCGGCGTGATCTGGTGGTCCACATGGTATCCCGGCGCGGAGCCGGGCGGCGGTGGTTACGTGGCCCAACGCATCTTCTCCGCGAAGAACGAAAAGCACGGACTACTCGCGACGCTCTGGTTCAACATCGCGCACTACGCGCTGCGCCCGTGGCCATGGATCCTGACCGCACTCGCTTCGCTCATTCTTTATCCGACTCTCGTCGACAAAGAATCGGGTTACATTAAGACGCTACTCGATCCGAATGTCTTTCCCACGTACCTGCGCGGTTTCATGCTCGCTGCATTTGCGGCAGCTTATATGTCGACGATCGGAACGCAGCTCAACTGGGGCGCTTCATACGTCATCAACGACTTTTATCGTCGCTTCATTCAGCGTGAAGCGAATGAGAAACACTACGTCATCGCTTCTCAAGTAGTCACAGTGTTACTGATGATCGCGTCGCTGATCGTGACTTTTTACATGGAGTCGATCGGAGGCGCGTGGAAACTGTTGCTCGTTACCGGAGCCGGAACTGGCACAGTGCTCTTGTTGCGCTGGTTCTGGTGGCGCATCAATGCATGGTCTGAAGTGTCGGCGATGATCTGCGCCGCGGTAGTTTCAATATTCCTGCAAGTGGTTTTGAAGTGGGACAGCGATCGTCCGGTCGACTTCGCATATCTAATGATTGTAACCGTCGGAATAACGAGCATCGTCTGGATCATCGTGACCATGGCTACTCAACCCGAGCCGGTCGAGAAGTTGATCGCCTTCTATCAACGCGTCAGACCCGAAGGACCAGGTTGGAACGGAATTGCCGCACGTGCAGGACTCTCTGAAGCGCACGCCGAAGGACGTCTGTCGCTGCAAATCTTCAACTGGATACTCGGTTGCGCGCTGATCTATGGCTCTTTGTTTGGTATCGGAAAACTGATCTTCAAGGAATGGGGCACGGGTTTGCTATTCCTGGCTATAGCGATCGTGGCGGGAGTGCTTATCTCAAGAAACCTTTCGCGAGGAGAGATGACCGCCGAGACGCTCCGACTTGAACATGCCGAAGAATCAGTCTAGTGACAGTTTGATCTTTGCCGTAGATCTGGGAGGCACGCACCTACGAGTAGCTCTCGTCGATGACACCGGAAGCATACTCAAGCAGTTGAAACAGGAAACTCCGAAAGGAGATTCCGCTGATTGCATCATCAACGCGCTCGCGAATGCCGCTGAGCACTGGAGTGATGAGAACGAGCGCGTAGTTGCCACTTCGATAATGGTGCCGGGCGCGGTCGATAGCGACAAAGCCGTCGTACTGCAAGCGCCAAACCTTCCTTCCTTAGTCAACTTCGGATTAAAAGCAGCATTGGAACAGCGACTCGGCTGGCCCGTCTTTCTCGAGAACGACGCGAACGCCGCAGCGGTCGGAGAGATGTGGCTCGGCGCTGCGCGTGGTTGTCGCGACGTGATGAGCGTCACGCTCGGAACGGGTGTTGGTGGCGGTTTGATTCTCGATGGCAAACTCTGGCGTGGCTCGCATGGTTCTGGCGGCGAGATTGGACACACGACTGTCGATCCGTTTAGTGGGTTGAAGTGCAAGTGTGGCAACATCGGATGTCTGGAGTTGTTTGCATCTGCGACCGCGATCGTGCGTATGACGCGCGAGAATTTGTCGTCGTTTCCGCAAACGATATTGACGAGTGATGAGTTGACTGCCGAGCGCGTTTACAAAGCAGGACTGGAGGGTGATGAACTGTCGCTCGCCGTCTTTAAACGTTTCGGGATGTATCTCGGCATCGGTTTGGCGAACATCATCAACTTGATCGATCCAGAGATCATCGTGATCACGGGTGGCGCCGCGAACGGTTGGGATCTGTTTGCGAGCGAGATGTACCGGCAGGTTGAGGAACGCGCCTTTCGCACGACTGCGCAGCAGGTGAGGATTGCGCGCGCGGAGTGTGGCGACAATGCGGGGTTGCTTGGTGCTGCTCGGCTGGCGCAAACTGCTTTGACATGACCGCTCTCGTAATTCACGGCCACTTCTATCAACCACCACGCGAAAACCCCTGGACAGGTGAAGTCGAAACGGAGCCGAGCGCCGCGCCGTTTCATGATTGGAACGAGCGCATTCACGCTGAGTGCTACGCTCCCAACGTCGATAACTACCCGCTCATCAGTTTCAACTTTGGTCCAACTCTGTTGTCGTGGCTTGCCGAGCATCACGCGGACACTTACCAGAAGATTTTAGCGGCAGATAAGGTGAGCGCCGAGGCGCGTGGTGGTCATGGCAACGCGATCGCGCAGGCGTACGGGCACGCGATTCTGCCGCTCTGCAACGAACGCGATCGAGTGACGCAGGTTGTTTGGGGGCTGGCGGACTTTCGGTTTCGTTTCGGTCGCGATGCGGAGGCGTTGTGGTTGCCGGAGACTGCCGCTAACGACGAGGTGCTCTCGTTATTGATCGAGCAGGGGATGCGTTACGTAATTCTTGCGCCGAATCAGGCGAAAGTTTCTGAAGTCGATACTTCCAAGCCGTATTTGTTTCGTCACGTTGATGGATCGGGACGTTCGCTGGCAGTGTTTTTCTATAATGGACCACTCGCGCGCGCGATTGCGTTCGAAGGGGCTCTGTCGTCGAGCCGCGGGTTGGTGCAAAGGTTTGTGAGCGCGGCGAGACTCGGTAATCTCGTAAACGTTGCGACTGATGGCGAGACTTACGGGCATCACTTCAAGTTTGGCGATCTCGGTTTGGCCCATGCGTTGAGGGTTGAAGCGAAAGCCGCGGGTTTCTGGATCACGAACTATGCGCAGTATCTCGATCATCATCCGCCTGAGTTGACAGTTGAGATTGATAACGGCCCTGACGGTGAAGGGAGTTCGTGGAGTTGCGTGCATGGTGTTGCACGTTGGGCGAGAGACTGTGGTTGTCAAACGGGCGGTGAGCCGGGTTGGAATCAGAAGTGGCGTCAGCCGTTGCGAGCAGCGTTCGAGTTTTTGCGCGATGATGCGGCGGCTAAGTTTGAAGACGCGTCGCGCGGGTTGTTGCGCGACCCATGGGAAGCGCGCAACGATTACATCTCCGTTGTTTTGGATCCGAGTGCGCGGGAGTCGTTTTTGAGTAGACATTCGTTGCGCGGTGCGGATGATGTGCTGAAGCTCATGGAGATGCAGCGAAGCGCGTTGCTGATGTTCACGAGTTGCGGCTGGTTCTTCTCAGATCTTGCGGGGATCGAAACCGTTCAAGTAATGCGTTACGCAGCGCGATTGATTGATCTCATGGACCAGTTAGGACTCGATCCGCCGCGAAAAGGATTTCTCGAGATCTTGTCAGAGGCTAAGAGCAACCGCCCTGAGAAAGGAAACGGCGCGGATATCTTTTCACGAATCTAATGCTCGGCGAAATCGATCTGCATCTCTTTGGCGAAGGACGCCACGAAGAGATCTACAAAAAACTCGGCGCGCACGTCGTGCGGATTGGGCGCAGGAAAGGCGTCGCCTTCGCGGTTTGGGCGCCGCAAGCCGCGGGCGTGAGCGTCGTTGGTGATTTCAACGGCTGGGATGGACGCCAACACCAGATGCAAATGCTCGGCGGATCGGGCGTCTGGGAACTCTTCATCCCGAACCTCACCGCTGGCTGCCTGTATAAGTTTGAAATCCGCACCCCAACCGGCCACTCCTTTTTCAAAGCAGATCCTTACGCTCAGTACACGGAAGTTCCGCCGGACACTTCGTCCGTTGTCTACACTTCGAAGTACAAGTTTCGCGATGCGAAGTGGATCAAAAATCGCGCCGGTCGTGAACACTTTCGCCAGCCTCTCTCGATTTACGAAGTTCACTTCGGTTCATGGCGACGAAATCCGGAAGAAGACAATCGTCCGCTCACGTATCGTGAGATGGCCGAGCCGCTTGCGAACTACGTCACGGAGATGGGCTTCACGCATGTGGAGTTTCTGCCGCTCAAGGAACATCCGTATGGTCCATCGTGGGGTTACCAGGTCACTTACTACTACGCGCCATCTGCGCGTTACGGCGAGCCCGATGATCTTCGTTATTTGATCGATTACCTGCACCAGCGCGGCATCGGCGTGATCATGGACTGGGTGCCGGCGCACTTTCCGAAGGACGCGTGGGCGCTCGGCCGGTTTGATGGTTCCGCTTTGTACGAACATCTCGATCCGCGCAAAGGCGAACATCCTGATTGGGGCACGTACATCTTCAACTACGGCCGCAATGAAGTGCGAAATTTTCTGCTTGCGAATGCGCTCTATTGGTTTCGTGAGTTTCACGTCGATGGTTTGCGTGTCGATGCAGTCGCGTCGATGCTTTACCTCGACTACAGTCGCAAGGAAGGGCAATGGGTGCCGAATCAGTTTGGCGGGCGCGAGAACCTGGAGGCGCTCGCGTTCCTGAAAGAGTTGAATGAAACGACGCATCGCGCGTGTCCGGGAATCATGATGGTCGCGGAAGAATCGACTGCGTGGCCCATGGTGAGTCGTCCGATCTACGACGGTGGCCTGGGGTTCGATTTCAAGTGGAACATGGGTTGGATGCACGACACGCTCAAGTACTTCCAGACGGATCCGTTGTTTCGCGCCGGCAATCACAACGCGCTGACGTTTGGGTTGGTGTACGCATGGAGTGAAAACTTCATCCTGCCGTTCTCGCACGACGAAGTGGTCCACATGAAAGGCTCGCTACTTAATAAAATGCCGGGGACGACTGAGCAGAAGTTTGCGACTCTGCGCGCGCTTTATGCGTACATGTGGGCGCACCCCGGGAAGAAACTGTTGTTTATGGGTGGTGAGTTTGCGCAGTGGCGAGAGTGGACCGAGACGGAGAGTTTAGACTGGCATTTGATCGAGGAGCCGCTTCACGGTGGCGTGCAAAAGTTGGTTCGTGATCTGAATCAGGTCTATGGGCCAGAGAACGAGCTTTGGGAAGTTGATGGTGAACCGTCCGGCTTCGAATGGATCGACGTCGACAACGCCCTCGAGAACATCGTCGCCTTCAAGCGCCGCTCTCAAACCGGCCGCGAACTCATCTGCGTCTGCAACTTCTCCGCAGTAACCAGGAAAGGCTATCGCATACCCGAAGGCCAGTACGAACTCATCATCAACACCAACGCTCCAGTCTACGGCGGCAACGACTCTGTACTGGTTAATGATTCCTCGATCGATCTCCCTCCCTTAACAACCCTCTGGTTCAGGCCACAAAAAAGCACAAAAGGCACAAAGAAGAAGCGCACCACCACGAAACGAGTCAAATAATTTTTTGTGCCTTCTGTGCCTTTTTGTGGCAAACTTTCTTCAGTTGCCATTCTCATACTGCGGAATATGTATGAGAAGTTTAAAGAGGTAGACGGCAGACACCCCTGGCGGAGCGTGAGCCCTGATGGCTACGTCGACTATCAGGCGCGTTATCGCCCGCATGGTCGTGTCCTCTTTTTCAACTTCCCACTCGCGAAAGAGATGGGACTCATCCCACCCGACCATCCGTCAAGCATCAACAAAGAACTCGAACAAATCATCCTCGATACTTTCTCACTCCAGATCATCAACGAGTACGACGTCGAGCGTGGTAAGAAGTTTCCGCCTGAGACGATCAAGCCTCACCCGTACATGGCGACGCGTTATCTTCAAATCCAGCATCGTAGCCGACAAGGCAAGACGTCGGGCGACGGCAGAAGTATCTGGAACGGGTGTCTCAAAACTGAAAAGCTGACGTTCGACATCTCGAGTCGGGGCACCGGCGCTACGATCCTGAGTCCCGGTGCACAGCATGCCAACAATGGCGTCGTAGCAACTGGTGATAACAGTTACGGCTATTCATCAGGCCTCGCGGATCTCGACGAGATGCTCGGCAGCGCAGTGATGTCGGAGATCTTTTACCGGCAGGGAATTCCGACCGAACGCTGTCTCACAGTCATCGGTTTTCCGGATACAACTGCGATCGGAGTGCGCAGCGCGCCCAACCTGATCAGGCCCGCACACATGTTTCGCTACCTAAAGCAAGGACGTCACGCGGAACTCAAAGCTTCAGTCGATTACTTCATCGATCGCGAGATCGAGAATGGTTTCTGGGAAGTGCCAACCGGAAACGAGCGCTATACGAAAGCACTCGACTACTTCGCACGCTCGTACGCCAAGCTCGCAGCGTTACTCGAAGAGGAGTACATCTTCAACTGGCTCTCGTGGGACGGCGACAACATGCTCGCCAGCGGCGCAGTGCTCGACTACGGCTCGATTCGGCAATTCGCGGCCAAGCACGACAAGTATCGCTTCAAAGACGTCGATCGTTATTCAGCTTCACTCGCCGAACAGCGTGGCTGGGCGCGAACGCTGGTCCAGGTCTTCGCGCAGGTGATGGGTTTCATTCAGTCAGGCACGAGGGAGACTCTCAGCAAATTCAAGAACGCCGACTGCCTGCGCGTGTTTGACGAAGCGTTCGCAAATGAACGAGATCAGCGAATGCTCTGGAGAATCGGTTTCACTCCGGAACAGATCAGCTATCTGATGACGAACGCACGCAAAGAGGTGCGAGACTTCGATCGCTCGTTGAGCTACTTCGAAGATCGCAAAGTCAGTAAAGGCATCGAAAAACTTCCCGACGGATTCACTCACAATCCAGTCTTCCTGATTCGCAACCTGCTGCGACTGCTGCCCGCTTACTATGTGGCGCAAACAGCAAGTCGCTTTGACGACACGAGCGCTTACATGCCGGACGACATCTTCTGCCGTATTATGGCGGCGTCGTACGTCGGCAAAAACGATCTGAAGCCCACGCCTGCAACTTCCGCACACGTGAAAGGCTTTCAGGAATGTTACCTGCGCCTCGTCGCTGCGCTCGGTGGTCCATTCGACCTGGTATTGAAGACACTTCAGGAACGCTCGGCAGTGATCAACCACCGTCATCGGATCACGGGCGACGCGGTCACGTGGATCATCGAAGAAGTGATTGCGATGAAAGGCAAGATGCGGACTGACGGTTTACAGGAAGCGCTCGACGCCTTCATCGACTCGCAAGTCCTGATCCCCGGAAAGTGGCAACCAGTGCCACCTGAAAAACTCAACTCAGCGACACTCAAGTCGCAGCTACTGCAAAGGATCCAGCAGAACCTCGAGACGTACAAGGAATCGATTTAAGGTGAGTTAGGAGACGAGTTGAGCCAAATCCTCAAAGTAGCGACGATGTGTCCGCCTCAGTGCTTCTTCGTTCTCAGCTTCTAAAAGGACCACTTCTCGCTCTACGCCGCGACGGTTTAGGTCGAGTTCCATTTCGAGGCGCGCCTGTTCCGCAGACCGGGCCTCTTCGCCCTCAAATTCTTTGAAGGTGACGATTTCCCCTCTACTCCGGTCGTATTCAATCAAAAACAGCATTTTATTCTTTCTGTTTTAGTCGAGCCGCGTCTTCGATAAGCATGTGAAGCATTTGGATCATCTCGTCTCGAGCGCTCACAACGTTCCAAATCTAACTGGCGACGAATCTCCTGCAACAACTCCGTAAGCTGCATTAAATGAGCGACGGTACTCGTCGAGGAGCCGCAGATCTGAATCGGCAATGTTTCCTTTTCGCAGGCGGTCGCCAAGTCGATCGATTTGAGTCTTGCGGATTGCAGTTACCATCTCCGGTAATTCTATTCTAAATGAAAGCTCGTTGCCCTTCTTTATCAGTCAGTATTCTTGTATTTTGTCACAACATGGTCAACTGGGCTGAAGTTCGCGCGAAGTTTCCCGTCACGACGAGAAGCGTTTATCTCAACACGGCGGCGGCCGGGCCGCTCGCCGAGTCGACGGCAAGAGCAGGCTCGACGTACTACGAACAGATGAGAGACGACGGCGACGTTCACTGGGATGATTGGCTCGCGCAATGCGAAGAGGTTCGAAAACGTGTTGCCTCTTTTATAAATGCCGAGCCCGACGAGATCGGATTTACGACCAACACGTCGAGCGGCATGAATCTGATCGTCGATGCATTAGAGAAACACGGTGAGGTAATCTCGTGCGATCTCGAGTTTCCGGTGACGACGATTCCGTGGATGCACAGGCGCATTCCGGTGCATTTGGTTAACGCCGTAAATGGCGTCGTGAGGGCGGATGATTTGCGCGCGGCAATGAATACGCGCACCGGCATTTTGTCGTTGAGCTACGTGCAGTTCTCGAATGGTTTCAGATCCGATCTGGAGGAGCTTGCGAGTATCAAAGGCGCGCACGCGCTCGTAATCAACGCGAGCCAGGCAGCGGGCGTTTTCGACATCGACGTGAAGCGCATGAAGATCGACGCGTTGTGTTCGACCGGTCACAAGTGGATGCTCTCAGGCTACGGCTCCGGATTTGTCTACATCAGCAGAGAACTTCAGGAAAGATCGTGGCAGCGAACCATCGGCTGGCTCAGTGTTCAGGATCCTTATGCGACCAGAAACGACGAAGTGCATCTGCGTCACGACGTTTCCGCGCGGGCCGAAATCGGCTGTCCTCATTTTGCGGGAATCTTTTCTTTGGGTGCGTCGATCGAGTTGATGCAATCGATCGGCATGACGAATATCGAGGCACGCGCACTCGAACTCAATCGCACGTTGACCTCGAGATTGAACGAGATTGGCTGGAGAGTTTTGTCGCCGCTTGAAGACGAGAGGTTTCGTTCGGCGGAAACGCTTGTTGCCGCTGACAGTCCTGCCGAAGTAGTTAACAAACTCGCCTCAGCGAAGATCTTCGTCACTGAAAAGCCCCAGGGTTTTCGCGTCGCCACTGACTTCTTCAACAACGAAGATGATATCGATCAGTTGATCCGCAAATTATCTGTGTAATCTGTGGCCGGATTTCTTTGATTTAGGTGTCGAGTCGCCGAAGTTCTTATGGGCCAACGACACGAACTTCTGCATGATCGGTGAATCGTAACCGTTGCTCAACTGCGCGATGCCGAGTTCCCAATTGATCTGCGCGCCCTCAATCCACCAACGAATCAATCTACCTTTTTCAACTTCATCTTTCACTGACTGCAACGGCACAATACCGACGCCCATGTCTTCTTCGACCATTCGTTTGATCGCCTGTTGGCGACTGAGCTCCATCGCAACGTGCAGCGTCACTCCGGCTTGCGCGAAAAACTGATCGATCAAGCGACGCGTATTGCCGCCGCGCTCGCCGAGAATCAAACGCTCGCCAGCGAGCGTGTAGGCGCTGATCGTTTTCTGCTTCGAGAGTTTATGTCGCGGCGAAGCAATCGCCACCAGTTGGTCCTGGCTGAGTCTCTCAGTCTTGATGCCGCGCACGTCAACCGGAAGCGAAACAAACGCGACGTCCACTTCGCCCGCGAGTATCTGGTCCACGAGGACCTCGCTCGTGCCGGACGTAACCGCGATCTCAGCCGCCGGATGTTGTTTGCGCAACTCCTTCAGTATCGACGGTAACTGTTCCGTCAGCACCATCGCCGACGCGCTGCCGATTCTGAGCCGGCCGCGTTCCGCGCCAGCCAGTTCTGCAATCTCATCGAGCGCCGCATCGTGTTCGCGGAGTATGTGCCGCGCACGGCGTAAAAGCTGCTCACCAGCCTCGGTGAGAATTACGTGACGCGGCGCGCGCACAAACACTTTCGCGCCGATTTCAGTCTCCAACTGCCGGATCTGCATGCTGATGGCCGCCTGCGTCACGTGCACTCGCAACGCCCCGGCAGTGAACGTGCCCGATTCGGCGATGGCCACGAAGGCCCGCAATTGTCGAATTTCCACAACAAGCTCCCGATATCAAGATGGATTATCGTAATAATAAAATCTTTTAGTTTCCATTATAAATCAGCGAACCCTAGAATAATCAATAATGTTAAATCGGCTGAACTCGGTGGTCGGAGTCGACGGCGGCGGGACCAAGACCGAAGCCGTGATCATCGACGCCAACCAGCGCGTCATCGGCGAAGGGCGAGCTGGACCATCAAATCCCCTGCGAGTCGGAATTACCGGAGCAGCTGCGGCGGTGCGCGAGGCGATCGACGATGCCTGCGCGGCGGCGAAACTGCGTCGCGGCGATCTGATTGCGGCTGAAATCGGACTCGCTGGCGCGCGTCGCAGAGAACTGCGCGAACGCATGCGCGAAACGCTCGCGCCGTTGGGTATCGGTGAGATCGAAGTTGTTACCGACGCGCAAATTGCGTTGTACGGTGCAACTGATGGCGCGCCGGGGTTAGTTGTCATCGCGGGAACTGGATCAATTTGTTGCGGCATCAACGCGCGGGGCCGACGTTTCTGCGCGGGCGGTTGGGGACCGATCGCGGGAGACGAAGGCGGCGGCGCGTGGCTCGCGCGACGCGCGTTGCGCGCAGTGGCTTACGCGTTTGACGGCCGTGGTCCAAAAACGATGTTGACCGATCTGGCGTGTGCGTATTTTCACGTCACCACTCCCGATGATCTGACGACTGCGATTTACGCACCGACGATCACGAACGAACGTTTAGCTGGTTTTGGCAGAGACGTCGTCGACGCTGCGAAATCGAAAGACGAAGTCGCGTTACAGATCGTTGCTGATGGTGGTACGGAGCTCGGGCACGCCGCAGTCGCAGTGATTCGTCATTTGCAGATGGAGCGCGAGCGTTTTCAGATCGCTCATGTAGGCGGAGTGTTTCGTGCGGCCGGCGATTTGATGCTCGACACGTTGCGGGCGGAAGTTAGAAAAGTTGCGCCGAAAGCGTTTTTCGAGCCGCCTCACTTCGCTCCAGCCGTCGCTGCCGCTAGAATGGCGCGTGAACGTATCAATCACATCGCTCTCGCAGTTTGATCCCAGCGACACAAGATGAGCGAAACTTCGCTTCCAATCACCGAACAAGAGAATCCACGTTCACAAAATCTCAGTTCACAGCCGACTGCGGAGATCGTCGCGCTGATGAACGACGAGGACGCTCTCGTTGCGGCGGCGGTGAAACGTGTGCTCGGCGACGTTGTTAAGGCGATTGACGAAACGGTTGCGAGACTGGAGAAGGGTGGGCGCCTCTTTTACACGGGCACGGGCACCTCCGGCCGTTTGGGTGTGCTCGATGCGTCTGAATGTCCGCCGACGTTTGGTGTCTCGCCGGAGTTGGTCCAGGGTGTGATCGCGGGTGGTTACGACGCGTGTCATCGCGCGGTTGAAGCTTCCGAGGACAACGCCGATGCTGGCGCGGCTGATTTGAAGCAGCGCGGATTTACGGCAGGCGATGTTTTGGTGGGAATCGCGGCTTCAGGTCGAACTCCTTATACTGTCGGCGCGATTAAGTACGCGCGCGCGCTCGGGGCTTTCACAGTTGCGCTGACGGTTGTGGCAGATTCTCCGATCACACACGCGGCGGAGTTGAGCATCGTTTCGGTAGTTGGACCAGAAGTGGTTACGGGCTCGAGCCGGCTTAAAGCAGGCACTGCGCAAAAGATGGTGCTGAACATGATCTCGACGGCGACGATGGTCCGACTCGGTTACGTTAGCGGCAATCGTATGTCGCATCTAAAAGCAGGCAACATCAAACTGCGCGAGCGGGCGGTACGAATCGTGATGGCCGAAACGGGTGTGAGCCGTGAAGAAGCGTTGGCGGCGTTAGAAGCGACGAATTGGGTTGTGCAGGAAGCTTTAAGACGAAAGTAAAGTTTCACGCAAAGGCACAAAGTTTAAGCAGAGGCGCAAATAAGAGGTTTTACCTTTTGCGTCTTTGCGTCTGCCTTAGCGCCTTTGCGTGAAATAACTTCTACGACTAATGAAAGCTCTCGATCTCATCATCATCTTCGGTTACCTGATCGGGATCGTTCTGTTTGGCACCTGGTTCGGCCGTAAACAAAAGACCACCGCCGACTATTTTCTCGGCGACCGTTCCGTCCCGTGGTGGGCTGTGGCGTTTTCGATCGTCGCTACTGAAACCTCGACGATCACTTTCATCTCAATTCCCGGGATCGCCTTCGCGCGTGGCGGTAACTTTGGCTTCCTGCAACTCGTCTTCGGCTACCTGCTCGGACGAGTGGTCATCTCGATCCTCTTCATCCCGTCGTATTTTCGCGGCGAACTGCTGACCGTTTATCAACTTCTCGATCAGCGCTTCGGCGGCAAGATTAAGATGGTAGCCGCGTCGCTCTTCGTCGTGATGCGAAATATCGCCGACGGCATTCGTCTGCTGCTGACCGCAATCGTGCTCGCGGCCGTGTATGCCGCGTTTCAACCTGCCGCGAACCCGGGAATCATAATCGCCGGCTCGATCATCCTGATCGGCGTGGCGATGATCATCTTCACTTACTTCGGCGGCATGGAAGCCGTGATCTGGGTGGAGGTGATCCAACTCGGAATCTACATCGCCGGCGCCATCGCGGCCGCCGTCGTGCTCATCTCTTACGTCAATGGCGGACTCGGAACGGTGAACTCACTCGCCACGCAGTTTGGTAAATATTCGTTGTTTGATTTTTCCCTCGACCACACGAAGACGTTTACTTTCTGGTCCGGCCTGATCGGCGGCTGCTTTTTGACGATGAGCACACACGGCACCGATCAGTATCTCGTGCAGCGTTATCTCTGCACTGACAAGCCACGTAAGGCGGTCGTTGCGTTGATGACCAGCGGCGCCATCGTGCTAGCGCAGTTCATCGGATTTCTTTTTATCGGCGTGCTGCTCTTTGCGTTCTATCACCCGTTCACCGATCCGGGTTACGCGACCGCGGCATCGACGGCATTTCCGTTCACTGTCAGCGATCGCGTGTTTCCGGACTTTATCACCAAGTACATGCCGACAGGTCTTTCCGGACTTGTCGTAGCGGCGATCTTCGCGGCGGCAATGTCATCGTCGCTCAATTCAATCGCGGCGACGGCCGTTAACGATCTTTACAAACCGTTTCGACCGAATCGTGATGACAAGCACTACTTGAAAGTCTCGCATGTGCTGACGTTGACGTGCGGTGTCGTTCAGATCGCAGTGGCGCTCGCGGTTCGCAATCAACCGGGTTCGGCGTTGAGCATGGCGCTCTCGATCGCGTCGCTGATCAATGGTCCGATTCTGGGTGTGTTCCTGGTTGGGACTTTTCTGCGTCGCGTCAGCCAACCACCGGCGTTGATCGGCATGCTCGTCAGTATCGCCTCGATGCTTTATGTGTTCTTTGCAACCAAAATTGCCTGGACCTGGTACGTGTTTCTCGGAAGCCTGATCACGTTTGTGGTGGCGTGGGTGGCGAGCTTTGCGTTCTCGCCGGCAAAAGAAATAGGTCCTATCGGATCTATCGCACCTGTAACAGCCAAAGAGGATTAATGAAGCGAAATCTTTCGATAATTTTGATCATGGTTCTGCTCGCCCTCGCGGCGTTGCCGGTTGCGCCGCAGGAAGCCCAAAAAGTCAAACCATTCAAACGTGAGCCGACGAGCAAAGCGTTGAAGTGGGCCAACGATCAATTGCGGAAGATGTCGCTCGAAGAGAAGGTTGGTCAACTCATTTCATACGGCATCAATGCCACTTTTCTGAATCAGGATTCCGATGCGTATCGCGATCTGAAGCACCAAATCGAAGACAACAAAATCGGCGGTGTCGTACTTTTTCGTGGTCCAGTCTATGAATCGGTGATTCTCGTCAACCGCATGCAACAGATGGCGCGGTATCCGTTGCTCATCTCCGCCGATCTCGAGGCTGGAGCCGGCATGCGATTCGAGGACACAGTTAATTTCCCCTGGAACATGGCGGTCGCTGCAACCGGCAACCCCGAATATGCGCGTCGACAGGGCGCGATCACTGCGCGCGAGGCGCGCGCACTCGGAGTGCAACAGATCTTCGCGCCAGTTGTTGACGTTAATAACAACGCCGCGAATCCGGTGATCAACGTTCGTTCGTATGGCGAAGATCCAGCGGACGTTGCTCGCTTCGCAGCAGCGTTCACGGAAGGCGCTCAAGCGGCGGGCGCGATCGCAACTGCGAAACACTTTCCGGGACACGGCGACACTGCAGTCGATTCACACCGCGGACTGCCTGAGATCAACGTCGATCGCGCGCGCTTGAACGCGGTCGAGCTTGTGCCGTTTAAAGCGTCTGTGAATGCCGGTGTAGGCTCAGTGATGGTGGGCCACATCGCTTTGCCGGAGATCGATCCAACTGTAGTCACGCCCCTCCCGGAAAATGTGAAATCCAAGCCGACTGATACGGATGAGGCCGGCGAGATCATCGAACAGAAAGCCGCGATACCCGCCACAATGTCGCCCGTGATCGGCAACATCCTGCGCAACGATCTGAAGTTTGACGGACTGATCGTGACTGACGCGTTGAGCATGAGCGGTTTGACGATCTACTTCACACAGGAAGAAGCCGCCGTTCGCGCGATTGAAGCCGATGCCGACATGTTGCTCAAACCGGCAGATGTTGACGCAGCGTTTCGCGGCGTAGTGGCTGCCGTGAAGAGTGGTCGACTAACGGAACAACGCATCGAGGAGTCAGCGCGCAAGATACTCGCCGCCAAGTATGATCTCGGCCTGGTGGACCAACGCATCACGCCGATCGACACGATCGATCGCGTCGTTGGCAGTAGCGACGTAGTGAAACTCGCGACTGAGATCGCTGAGCATGCCATCACACTAGTGCGTGACGAGGATAAACTTGTGCCATTAAAGCTGAAGCCCGACGCGCGCGTGTTCAACCTGGCGGTGACGAACGGCGACGATCGCAATTGGATCGCAACCCCTTTTATCTCAAGTCTGAAACTTGCGGGAATGAAAGTCGAAACAGTTGTGATCGACGAGCGCACTACATCAGCGGAGGTGCAGAAGATCGCCGATCGTGCAGTCGCTGCTGACTTCATCATCGTTTCGTTGTACGGGCGCGTCCGTTCAGGGCAGGCGTCGAGTGTCGGCATACCTCAAACGGGCGAGTGGGCGTTGAAGAGGCTCATCGAGGAGAAGAAGCCGCTCGTGGGAATCAGTTTCGGAAATCCGTACCTGCTTCAAAGCTTTCCCAAGCTGCGCACGTACATGGTTGCGTATGGCGACATGCCGAGTTTGCAGCAGGCGGTTGTGCGCGCGTTGCTTGGCGAGATTGATATCACGGGGAAGCTGCCGATCTCTTTGCCGGGGTCGTATCCAAGAGGGACGGGAATTCAGGTTACGAAGATCAAATGAGACCGCGGATTACACGGATCTTAAAGCCGATTTTTCTTCTGCTTCTTGCGCAGTCTGTGTTGGCGCAGGTTCCAGTTGCGCAGCCTGAATCAGTTGACGTTTCCGCGCAGCGTCTCGCGCAGATGGATGCCGTAATCGCTGAGGAGATTGCGAGCAAGCATTTGCCGGGCGCGGTGGTTCTCGTTGGACGCAAAGGGCGTGTTGTGTGGCGGAAGAGTTATGGTTCCCGAGCAGTTGAACCGACACGTGAAGCGATGACGCCCGATACGATCTTCGATCTCGCGAGTCTCACGAAAGTCGTTGCAACTGCTACGAGCATCATGATCCTCGTCGAACGCGGGAAGTTGCGTCTCAACGATCCGGTTTCACTTCACATTCCCGAACTGAAAGGCGAGGGAAGAGATCGCATCACGATCGAGCAACTGTTGACTCACGTCAGTGGCTACGCGCCCGATTTCGATCTGCGTGAACGCTGGACCGGATACGACGAAGCAATCAAGCGGTTGATTAAAGAACCGCTGCGCAATCCTCCCGGCGCTCGTTTCGTTTACAGCGATATCGGTTTTATCACGCTCGGCGAGGTCGTTGCTCGCGTTGGCGGCATGCCGCTCGATCAGTTTGCCCAAAAGAACATCTTTGGGCCACTGCGAATGACGAATACCGGCTTTCGTCCGAGTGCGGCGTTGCAATGGAGAATCGCGCCGACTGAAAAACGTCGCGGACAGTTAGGCTATCTCGGCGATTCGGCGGAAAACGTCGGCGCGGAAGGTGAGGTTTGGTTACGCGGTGAAGTTCACGATCCGACTTCATATCGCATGAATGGCGTCGCTGGACATGCCGGACTCTTTTCCACCGCCAGCGATCTCGCGGTCTATTGCCAGATGATCCTCAACCATGGATCGTATGGCGGCGTTCGCATTCTCTCGCCGCTGACGGTCGCTGAGATGACGCGACCGCGCATCGTTTCGAGCAACGGCGCGACGCGTGGTCTCGGCTGGGATATCAATACCACTTTCTCCACGAATCGCGGCGATCTGTTTCCGCTCGGTTCGTTTGGTCACACCGGTTTCACAGGCACATCGATGTGGATCGATCCGGCGAGCGACATGTTCGTAGTGTTTTTGAGCAATCGTGTTCATCCGGACGGCAAAGGCGATGTTGGACCACTGCGCGGGCGCGTGGCTTCGATCGTCGCGGGTTCGGTGACTGATACGGCCGCAGTCGAGCGCGCGCGCGAGCAAGCGGCGAACTACTACAACGAAGTCGCCAGGAACCTCGAGAAGTTTGCTTATCGTAACGAGGGCGCCGGCAGTTCAACGAGAGTGCTGACAGGCATCGACGTGCTCGAGCGAGATAATTTCAAACCGCTCGCAGGCATGCGTCTCGGATTAATCACCAACCACACCGGACGCGATCGCGAAGGACGGCAAACGATCGACGTGCTTCACAAGGCCCCCGGCGTCAAACTGGTGGCGCTGTTCTCACCCGAACACGGCATTCGCGGTTTGGATGACGAAAAAGTTTCCGATTCAAAAGACGAAGCCACAGGCCTGCCCTTTCCAGCACAGTGGGATCCGAAGCTTGGAATTCACGTGACTTGAAGTCGCGGC
>JADMIO012610632.1_pt1 | contig 75479 bp, 60 predicted proteins | sample 8958161 | NCBI WGS metagenome assembly JADMIO01 (sample SAMN16585339, study PRJNA669376) | soil metagenome | isolation source: Crop rotation soil | place: USA: Cullars Rotation, Alabama | collected 2011 | reverse complement strand
ACAACTTGTCCACGTGGAATTCTAAGCTTAGGATCCCAATGTGCTGGAAAGTGATAGCCTGTAGACAGGTAGCGAAGTTGTTGCAATCATCGGTGATGACAAATCTCCTGTAAATCGAATATGGGTAAGGGCATGGATTGGAACAATAACTGTCATAATCCACCGGAATATTAGTGTAGGCAGGTACTTCAGTAGTTAAGCCTCCGCCCTGCACTTCAATACTGGCTGTCAAATCAGTAAGATCATCCTGATCAATATTAAAGTAGGCACCAGGCCCAATTTGAAAGCATACCTGGTGGATGATGATAGGGACTTGTTTATACACCGTAAGTACACCACCATATCCTGAACTATTAAACAAGAGCAAACCGGAATTACTGCAATCTTCTACCATCTCACTATTATCTGTCATGACACAGGAATTGTTGGAGACAATGGGGTCGACCCCATTAAAACAATTCATAAAGAATCCTGTAGTGTAGGTAGTCAGGATACCCGTTACGTTAGGGGTATATTCCAGGCCAATGCAAATAGTACCAGAAGAACAATCGGTTCCTGAAAAACATGCTCCATTCGAATTTCCTTGCGGAAGAATAATCCAACGCATTTCAGATCCATTAGCGGGAGGAGCAAATGGATAGTCGTAATAGTTTATTGTTGGAGTAGGATCACATGGATCAGTTACTGTTGGCACGCCTGTAGCAGGAGGAATGGTGCTGTTTCCACATTCAAGCGTTACGTCTGGTGGGCAATTAACAGTAATGGCTAAAGGATCCAGCGCTCCGGCAGGTGGTTTTAGATCATGACCGCCGAAAAGAGAAATGGAGTAGAAAATACAGGATAGTAAAAACGCATATCGAAGGAGGAGAATAGGATAAGTCATACCCTGTCCTCGCAAATGGTGGGTTTGCAAAAGACGTCGTTGGTCCGGTGTAAGACCTTCTATGGTATTTCTCTCAATCATGCTTAAAAAAAACGTGAACAAAAATTTATAGTGTGTTCATTTAATTTTTCCTCACTGCTCAGCGACTTCAATCAGGGTTTTACACCCGACTACGAAAGTCAAATAACACTCATAGCAAAAAAATAATTTATAGGGGGTTAGGCAATACGGGGGGTCAACCGGGAGAAGCCTTCCTGGAAGGTGATCTTTGGGGGACCAGTTGGTTTTCACTCCAAAAATAGGAAGATTTATTAAAATTGGGAGTTTTTATTCACCTAATCTTCTCAAATCCAAGGGCATGGACATGCCATCTTCAACGGTCCATGAAGTAGAAAAGTATGATTTAGGGTGATTTTACCGGCTGAGGAATACCTGTTTTCCAAACAACCTGTGGTTGCCCGAGGAGGCAGCAATAAAATATACGCCGGGAGGCAAGGCTGGCACAAATACCTTCTGATTAGACATCGCCTCTCCTTTCCAGGTGGACTTCCCCGTCATGTCAAATATTTGTACCGCCCATTTTAAGCCCGCATCTGCCGCAATCACCAAAACTCTTTCCTCCAGGTCAACAAATATTTTTTCTACTGGTACAGGCACGCGTTCATTCGCCACTATGGTGCATTCTTCCAGGCTGGGACAATAGGCTCTTTTAACCAGGGAGCAATCGAGTATAAATGGATTCGCCAGGCCATCCTGGTAAGCCGCTATGCGCTGGGTCCGTAATAATTCAAATGTATCTACCGGATCTTCTTCATGCCATAAGCATAAATTATCTTTCATGATATCAAAAAACAAAGGATCGGCCTGCACAGCATCATCCCGGTATATCGTCCAGAAATAAAACATCGCCCTGGCGATGTCTCCTTTCACTGCTTCGCGGGGCTCAAAAACACCAGCTTTATATTCACTGTACACATCAATATTACTCGTAGGCTTGGTAGCAGTCTCGATTCCTAAATGATACCACTTCTGTGTTGTGTTATCAGCAATTTCACTAAACGGTAAATCACCGCGATCACTATTGATAGCAGAACGCGAAGGAAATAAATGATGCATGTTACGATTGCCTGGTTTTCCTTCACTGGCCCCTTTTGCTTGCGGCCATCCATGCTCAAGGTTCATGGAGTTAACAGCAGTACCGTTTTCATAAATCCATTGTGATGGATCAACTCCTGGGGGAAGATCATGCGCGAGATCGGAGTATATACAATGCACCGAATCTCCCTGGATAAAAACTTTTGCATAGAGTGTATCCTTGACTTGGGTTTCGTTCAATAATACAGTAGGTGTGTAATTATCCTGTATCGCCTCCACGAGATTTTCTCCTTCAAGTCCCGGAAAAAGTTGTGCATGAAGAGCACTGTTTCCGTCCAGTAATATGACTATTATACCTGCCAGCCCAATTACTTTTTTGCAAGCATGCTGTAATGATTTCCTCATTGCTCAGTTCTACGATGAGGGCACAAGATAGGCTAAATAAAAAAGCCTGTCGCGCGAAGAGACGACAGGCCTTTTAACCAATTTATAATCTTAAAAGCTGAATTCAATAAACGATCGTTTGTTGAGCTGCGTGTACAACACTCTTGATTTATTGCCGTAATTGGATTGCACGAACACAGTGTATAGTCCGGGTTCCAGGTCTTTCACCAGCCATTTCCCAGTGCTGTCCGTTCGTCCAGTTATCAATGCTGTGGGAGCCTGGTCCTTATCCTTAATCTCTCCCGCGTAGACGCTAACATTCGCATTCGGAACGTAGCCAATAGTCTGATCACCGCTTCCACAACTATTATTACACTGGCCGTTGTTGTATACAATGTAAGTAGCTGTGATAAGGATTTCGGATTTAACAACAGAGTAGTTCTGTTCCTGACCAGGATCAAGTGAATCTTTTGAGCATGATGTGATTCCCAGCAATAGGATCACCAGCATCACCAGGTTTTTCATTTCATCAGGTTGAGGTGAATAGATTGCTAAATATAATCTATTCCAACCTGAAATCCAAGCGTTCTCCCCAGTCTCAGCCGTTGTTGGTCTTCGAGACCAACAACCAACGAAAATCCTATCGGGTGCCTACCAATTCGCTTGCCGTAGTTTGCAACTACGCTGCCAGCGGAGGGCTCTTGTGAGTTATCCTTTTACCTTGAAATCTACCGTGATGGTCCCGCACTGCTCTTCAATTTCACTGGTGGTAAATTTGAATTGTAATGCTGCTTTTTTTGCCATCTCTTTGAGCTCAGAATCAGTGGTAGTAGATCCTTTCTGTGTATACTCTGCCTTGACGACCTTACCAGTTTTATCTACACAAACGCTGATTACTACACGTCCCGTTTTCTGGCTTCGGTCTACAATTTGAGGCTCATGCAGAACACCTCGATTTCCTAAACCACCTCCTACTCTTCCGCTTCCTTTACTGATGCCTTCGAGTACATTGGAATTTGGATCGCCGTTTGGATCACCCTGGCTGCCGGGCTTGCCAGTATTTCCTTTCCCGGTTTGACTTCCTAACAAATCACCGTAAGATTTTTTGGTGTTGTTGTATGCAGCTTGTTTTTGAGCTTCTTCATTTGCTTTTTGCTGCGCATCTGCTTGTGCTTTTTGTTTGGCAGCAGCTTCTCTTGCGGCAACACCGGAATCTTCTGTACTGGTGATACTTTTCTGGGCAGTTTCTTTCACAGGAGTTTTGGCAGCCATCGGTTTGACTTCCGGTTTTGGATTTTGAGGAGTAGGATCCTGGGTAAGCTCCTTCGTTTCCCCTTTTGGAGTACGATCTCCTTGTCCCTGGACCTGCAAGCCGAGATTAACCAACAAACCTTCAGATTCATCAGGTGGTGGCACTTTAGCTACCAGGAATGGTAGGCATAGTAAAGCCAGGAAAAGGATATGCGTGACGAGACTGACTACCCAACCCTTTCCTAATGAAGTTTGTTCCTGGTTTACTGCAGGTGAAATGATACTGATCAACTTAAGCATAACAACCGGTTTAAGGTTAAACGAGGCTTTAACACTGCCCTGTACAGGCAATTGGCAAAATTAGGCGATTATTTTCATATTATAAAATTTTTTAATGTATAAAATCTTTGTTCCAGCGGTGGTTATCGACCCAATACCGGTAAGGTTTCCCTCCCATTTTCTTGCTCTTACCCCACATTTAAATGTGAGGTAAGAGCAAGAAAATGTGACGCTGTTCTTTATCTTTCACGAACTCAATTAACGAGCCATTCAAATGCGGAATATCAAAAAAGTAGCGGTCCTGGGATCTGGTATCATGGGTTCAGGTATAGCCTGTATGTTGGCCAATGCCGGCTACCAGGTGATGATGCTGGACCTGCCATCCACCACAGGTAAAAACAAAAACCAGGTTGCGGACGACGCACTGGCACTTGCGATCAGGCAAAAGCCGGCACCACTCTACCATGCTTCATTTGCTTCCCGCATTGTCACCGGTAATTTTGAAGATGATCTTCCCAAGATCAAAGACGTGGATTGGATATTGGAAGTGATCGTAGAAAAATTGGATATCAAAAAGTCCCTGTTTGAAAAAGTAGATCAATATCGCCGACCTGGCACCATTGTCACCTCCAATACTTCAGGTATTCCGATTCACTTAATGGCGGAAGGTCGCTCACAAGATTTCAAAAACAATTTCCTCGGGACTCACTTCTTCAATCCTCCCCGTTACCTGCCTTTATTGGAAATTATTCCCGGACCAGAAACTGATCAGGCATTGATCGGGTTTATGATGCAGTTCGGTGAACGTCATCTTGGCAAACAAACTGTTCGCTGCAAAGACACACCTGCTTTCATTGCTAATCGTGTTGGAGTATACAGCATGGCCAAAACATTTCAACTCACTGAAGAATTAGCATTACCTATCAGCGTCGTTGACAAATTAACCGGCCCTGCCATTGGGAGACCCAATACGGGCACCTTTCGCCTGGCAGATTTAGTTGGTCATGATACCGGCGTGAAAGTGATGCAGGGCATTCAGATAAATTGTCCTGATGATGAACAGGCAGTTGCTTTCAATGTGCCCCCTTATATGCAATTTCTTTTAGACAATAAATTTCTTGGCAATAAATCAGGACAAGGTTTTTATAAAAAGACGAATGAGAAAAATGCTAAAGGACAAACTGTTTTCTTGTCCCTCAATTTAAAAACACTGGAATACGGTCCTGATCCAAAAGTGGATCTTCCTTCTCTTGCTTTGGTGAAACAAATGGAAGACACCGATAAAAGAATCAAAGCACTATACAATGCAAACGATGCAGGAGGAAGCCTGATCAAGAAGCATCTTGTTGGCTTATTCTCCTACGCCAGTCATCGCGTTCCGGAAATAGCCGATCAATTTACCAGCATTGACGATGCTATGCGCGCAGGTTTTGCCTGGTCATACGGCCCTTTTGAATATTGGGATTTGATCGGGATGCGCCAGGGCATCTCCGATATGGAAGCAGAAGGATATACCGCGGCTTTTTGGGTGCATGAAATGCTGGAAAAAGGTTTTGAAACTTTTTATAAAATCGAAAATGGTTTGCGGTTGGCTTATGACCCGGTCAGCAAAAATTACCAGCCTTTACCGGGAAGTGAAGCCAAAATCAATCTCCAGACTTTACGCAGTCAATCACCGGTGTATAAGAATGACGAAGCTATTCTCCATGACATTGGTGACGGAGTATTGTGTTTTGAATTCAGAAGTAAAGCCAATGTGATCGGGGAAGGCATCCTGCGCGGACTAAATGAATCCATTCGTATTGCAGAAGAAAACGGATGGAAAGGGTTAGTGATCGGAAATCAATCCACTAATTTTTCTGTTGGCGCCAATCTTATGTTAATTGGCATGATGGCGTTCCAGGAAGAATGGGATGAATTAGATGGAGCAGTTCGTTTATTTCAACAAACCTCCATGCGGTGCAGGTACTCTGCAGTCCCTGTCGTTGCTGCCACGCAGGGTTATGTATTTGGTGGCGGATGCGAATTTTCGATGCATTGTGATGCCATGGCTGCAGCGGCAGAATCCTATATCGGGCTTGTCGAAGCTGGAGTGGGTTTAATTCCGGGAGGAGGAGGAACAAAAGAATTTGCTCTTCGATTTTCTGACTCCATCAAAGCAGGTGATGTGCTTATCCCTCAACTGATCGAACGTTGCAAAACGATTGCTACCGCTTCCGTTGCCACCTCTGCTTATGAGGCCTATGATTTAGGCTACTTAATCAAAGGGCGTGATGAAGTGATCCTGAATACTTCTTCCAACATTACAGAGGCCAAAAATAAAGTGCTTGAACTCTGTGATCATTACACCATGCCCATTCCACGAACTGACATTACCGTTCTTGGCCGGCAAGGACTTGCTTCCCTCTATGCGTTTGCTAATGAGTTCAAATTGGGCGGATACGGAAGTGAACACGATATCAAAATCGTACAAAAAATTGCCTGGGTCTTGTGCGGAGGCGATCTCACCGGTACACAACAAGTGACAGAACAATACCTTCTTGACCTCGAACGCGAAGCCTTCCTTTCCCTTTGCGGTGAACAAAAAACAATGGAGAGGATTCAGTATATGTTAGAAAACGGAAAACCTTTAAGAAATTAGGCTGAGGCAAAGGCTAAGGCTTAGATCAATTCGCCCACTGTGAAATCTGTTTTCTCCGTGCGAGGTAACTAAAATAATTATACTCATTTCGAATTTTAATAGCAATGGCATACATAATAAAGGCATATCGTTCAGCTGTAGGGAAGGCCTTCAAAGGGGGATTCAGTCAATATCGCTCTGATGATTTGGCAGTGAATATCATCCAACATCTCATGAGCCAGGTTCCTGCTTTGGATCCAAAGCGGGTGGATGATGTGATTGTTGGTTGTGCAAATCCTGAAGGTGAACAAGGTTTGCAATTAGGCAGGCAAATTTCTTTACGTGCATTGGGGCAGGAAGCTCCCGGAATGATAGTCAATCGATATTGTGCGTCAGGACTGGAAGCTATTTCTATTGCAGTAGCTAAAATTAAAGCAGGAATGGGGCAATGTTATATCGCTGGTGGGACGGAGTCGATGAGTATGATCCCGATGACAGGTTACAAGTTCGCTCCGAGTTACCAGGTAGCTTCTTCGACGCCTAATTATCTGGTAAGTATGGGGGCTACTGCTGAAGCTGTTGCTAATAAGTATGGTGTTTCAAGAGAGGATGCCGATGCATTTTCATTACGCTCACATTCCCTGGCAGCAAACGCTATCGACAATGGTTGGTTTAAAGAAGAAATTGTTCCGGTTTCTGTCGAGCATGTTGATTTTAAAAATGGCAAAAAAGAGAATTCAGTTGCTGTTGTAGATACAGATGAAGGGGTTAGACGCGATACCTCTCTCGAAGCATTAGCCAAATTGAAACCAGCGTTTAAACTCGATGGTATAGTGACCGCCGGAAATTCCTCACAGACTTCTGATGGTGCTGCCTTTGTCTTAGTGATGAGTGATGCCTTAGTGAAAGAGCTCAATTTGCAACCAATTGCACAATTGATATCCTGCAGTGTTGCCGGGGTTGATCCATTGTATATGGGTATTGGCCCATGCGCTGCCATTCCCAAAGCATTAAAACAAGCGGGCATTCAACTCAGCGATGTGGGGTTGATCGAATTGAATGAAGCCTTTGCAACGCAATCCTTGGCTGTGATCAGGCAAGCGGGATTGGATCCGGAAATAGTAAATGTAAACGGTGGCGCTATTGCGCTCGGGCATCCGCTGGGATGCACCGGGGCCAAACTTTCTACGCAGCTCATCAATGAAATGAAACGGCGTCACATTAAATATGGAATGGTAACAGCTTGTGTTGGAGGCGGACAAGGTATCGCCGGAATATTCGAAGTGTTCTAAATCGCTCTCCCTTTATGGAACAAAAGAAAACCAGCTTTTTTGATGCTATTGAACAGTTTTTAAAAGTGGCCACCCCCATCGGGGCGATTGTCGCATTTGGTATCGGCATTTATCATTATCGCGATTCGCAGGCGGAAGATTTTAAGAGAACGTATTGGGAAAAACGATACAGCGTGTATGAAGATGCCTGCCTGGTGAGTTCGCAACTGGCCAATGTTTCTTCGCAAGCTGCATTGGATTCATTAAAATCAAGTTTTTGGATCACCTTCACCGGTAAGTCAATGTTAGTAGCTGATGAACATGTATTCAACGCCATGACTTCCTTTGGTGAAAGTCTCAATGACGCGGTGTACCCGGATTCATTGAACGTCCTTATCACTAAAGCCCATGCAATCAGCAAGGCATGCCGCACCTCTTTAAAAGAAACCTGGGAACCTGTTCCGGTGAATGAATTGAAATCAATGGAAAAATAAACGAGGAAAATTATTGTTCCAATATCTGCTCGAGATTGGCAGGAGAATATTTCACCGACTTCAATACTTTTTTGTCACTGGTCCTGTATACAAGGAAACCGTGATGACTTTCTTCAATAAATCCTTGTGTACCATCTTTCTGCTGGTAAAAAGCAATAGTAGCTTCCGCCGTTTGCATATCATCACACACTTTACTCATGTTGGACCGCTGCACTTCTTCAAACAACTCTTTGAATTTGGAGGCTAATCCAAATTCCAGTATGGCCCCGGAAAGCACATACTGAATATCACTTAAAGCATCTGCCACGCCGGTGATATCATTCGCTTCGATGGCTTCCTTTAACTCATCCAATTCTTCCTGCAATAGATTCACCCGCAAGGTGCATCGATCAGCACCTGGGATTTGAGGACTATCTAAAACAGGTAAATGAAAGGTGCGATGAAATTCCGCCACATCATTCAGGGGTTGAGGCTCAGGAAATTTTTGATCAGCCATGTCGATTTTTTTGAATGCTGTAAATATATCAGGTTTAGGAAATGAAAAAGCCCCTACCATTTTATTGACAGAGGCTTTTGCTTATGGCTTATTGGCTACTGCTTATTAGCCTTTTCAAGCTTTTGCTTGTACTCTTCTACTTTATCATATTTCTCCTGGCGCGCATAAATTTCTTTCAGCGCGACAATGGTATTGACATCATTCGGCATGATTTGCTCTGCCTGGATGAAAAACGGCATCGCTTTAGCGAATGATTCATCCATCTGCGCTTTCTTCGCTTCATACTTCTTGGTGCCGGCAGGTGAATAGTCACTGGACATGTTATTCAATTCCACTGAATACGCGGCAGCTTTGTTGTACCAAAGTGCCCCTATACTATATACAGCATCGAAACTCTTTGCATCAATCGTCATCCCTTGCTGATAATAACTCATAGCCTTGTTAAAATACTCTTCACCAACTGCGGCATTTTTAGCCACCGTATCCTGGTAGAGTTTGTCGTATACCTGTCCCAATGTTACATACACAGAGACATTGTTGGGTTCAAGCGAGATTGCTTTTTCCAGCTTTGAAATAAGACCGGTCAATTCACCTTTTGCCAGGTAATAATTGATTTCTTCATACAGCAAGCCTGTATCATCCGGAAACTTAGTACGAGCTTCGGAGAGCAAACGTTCTGCTTCAGCAGGATTTTCTTCGCGGGTCAAATCAATTAATGATTGATACACACCCGGATCATCAACCAAATTGGCTGAAATCATTTGTTGAAAAACAGCCTTTGCTTCTGTTTTCATGCCGGCTTCCTGCGCACACAATCCGGCATAGTACAATGCTTTGTTGTGCTCGTCGTTGTCAAACGTGGTCGGCTCATTGTTTTTCTTCAGCAGGTTGTATCCTTCATACGTGGCCAGGAAAGTGTTGTAGGCATCAGTGTTTTTACCAATGCGATACAGGGCACCACCCATGTAATAGATATTCTGCAATCCGTCAGCCAATGCTTTCATCGCGTCTTTGGTCTGGTAGGATTTATCAGCCAGCTTAGCCGCCATCATAAATCCTTTATAGGCATTGGCAGGTGCTGCCGGTTCGGAAATCGGAGCTTTGTCATTGAGGACATTGCTTTGCACATCTTTATTAGTGGCTGCCATAAATACTTCTCCATACGTCTGCCAGGCAATAGGATCTGCACTGACCAGCGGATCGTTGATAGAACTGCTGGCGAGGTCGATGGCTTCCTGGAGTTTTGCTCCCTGGTTAGACTGGTCAAGGTTATACGTCCCGAGTGACCTGGCTGCTTTCTTCATGTCCTTCACAGGATCCTGAGCCTGCAGCGTGACTCCCATGCAAAATGACAGGAGGATAAATAGGAATTTTTTCATGTACGCTTTTGTGTTACGAGTTATTTATTCAAAATATTGAACTACGGTAAAGACGAAATAAATCGTCGGTTTAGGTTTTCGTTTTGTTAAAATAGGTTTAAATAAATTCTAAAACAAAAGTAATCAACCTCGCACGGAGGCCACTGAGTACACGGAGTAAAAATTCCCTACTCCCTACTAACTATTCACTACTCCTCCTCGCTCCTATCCACCTGTGGTGCCTGCGACCCTTCCTCAGGTTGTATCACTGCCACATCCGCTATCACATCTCCTTCCGCGAGGTTGATCAGTTTAACCCCTTGTGTCTTTCTTCCCATCACGCGAATGTCCGCAATCGGCATCCTGATCGTCACTCCTGACTGGTTGATGATCATGAGGTCATCATCCGTATTCACAGCTTTGATGGCAATCAATTCTCCGGTTTTGTCGGTGATCTTTAGGGTACCAACTCCTTTTGCTCCACGTTTAGTCTTCCTGTATTCTTCTACTTCAGAGCGCTTACCATATCCATTTTGAGAAATCACGAGTATGCTTGTATTGGCATCATTTTCATTAAACGTGATCATACCCACCACTTCATCATCACCACCCTGTAGGGTCATTCCTCTCACACCGGTAGCTGGACGGCCCATTGCACGGACATCATCTTCATGGAAGCGTACAGCATATCCTTTCTTGTTGGCTAACACCACTTCGCTGTTTCCATCAGTCAGGCGCGCATCAATCAGCGTATCGCCTTCATTGATGCTCAATGCGCGGATCTTGCTGATGTTGGACTTAGCATAATCTTCCACCAATGTCTTCTTCACTGTTCCTTGTTTGGTGGCGAAAAGAATATAGTGGCTGTTGTTAAACGCTTTATCCTCGATGTCCTTGATGATGATGTAAGCGCGGATCTTATCTTCTTTTGGCAGTTCAATCAGGTTTTGAATCACGCGGCCTTGGGAAGTTTTGGACGCTTCCGGTATTTCGTATACCCTGATCTTATAGAAAATACCCTGCTCGCTTAACAGGAACAAATGGTTATGTGCGCTGGCAATAAACATATGTTCGACAAAATCTTCATCACGGGTACGAGTCCCTTGTGAGCCCTTTCCTCCCCTGCCTTGCGTTCTGAATTCAGAAACATTGGTCCGCTTGACATAGCCCAGGTGCGAAATCGTCACTACCATGTCATCGTCGGGAATCATGTCTTCTATACTAATCTCCCCGTCGGCAAAAGTGATTTGTGTACGACGTTCATCACCGTAACGCTCTTTGATATCGAGCAACTCGGTTTTAATGATCGCTTTCCTTCTTTCTTCGCGGGCGAGTATATCTTTCAAATCCTCAATCGTCTTGATCACTTCATCATACTCTTCTTTGATCTTCAATCGCTCGAGACCAACAAGACGTTGGAGACGCATTTCTAAAATGGCCTTTGCCTGGATATCGGACAGACCAAAAGTTGAAATTAACCCGGCATGGGCATCATCCACTGTTTTGGATTCGCGAATCAATTTGATCACTTCATCAAGATGATCCAAGGCGATCAATAAGCCTTCCAGGATATGAGCCCTTTCTTCCGCTTTCCGGAGATCAAATTTGGCACGGCGCGTGATGACCTCAAGACGGAAGTGAATAAATTCATCAATGAGTTGGCGAAGATTTAATGTTCTCGGCCTGCCATTGACTAATGCAATGTTGTTGATCCCATAGGATGTTTGCAGCGGCGTAAATTTGTACAATTGACTCAGCACTACATTCGCAATAGCGTCTCGCTTGAGTTCTACGACGATACGGATACCTTCCCGATTGGATTCATCCTGTACATGGGAGATGCCCTGGACCTTGTCTGCTGTCTTTAATTCATCGATAGCCTTGACGAGGTTGGCTTTATTGACCTGGTAAGGAATTTCTTTGATGATGATAACATCGTTACCACCCGGGCCTTCCTGTATTTCAGCCACACCACGCAGTACAACACGACCACGACCGGTTTCAAAAGCTTCCCTGATACCTTCCATTCCATAAATGATACCTCCGGTTGGAAAATCAGGAGCTTTGATGATCAACATCAATTCATCGAGACTGACCTCCGGATTTTCAAGAACAGTTATGACGCCATCGACTACTTCTGACAAATTATGCGGAAGCATATTAGTAGCCATACCAACTGCAATTCCACTGGATCCATTAATCAGCAGTGTTGGAATTTTTGCCGGCAATACGGTTGGCTCTTCGAGAGAGTCATCGAAATTGGGGCGGAAGTCAACGGTATCCTTTTCGATATCATCGAGCAACTCATCACTGATGCGCTGCAATTTGGCTTCGGTGTATCGCATAGCCGCAGGACCATCTCCGTCCATGCTGCCAAAGTTTCCCTGCGGATTGACTAACGGATAGCGCAGGGACCAATCCTGTGCCATACGAACCATGGAGTCGTATACGGCGGTGTCGCCGTGAGGATGGTATTTACCCAGCACCTCACCCACGATCCTGGCAGACTTCTTGAAAGTCTTGTTGTACCCGAGACCCAACTCATGCATTCCATAAAGCACTCTGCGGTGTACCGGTTTGAGTCCGTCGCGGACATCCGGAAGGGCCCTGGAGATGATCACAGACATCGAATAATCGATGTAGGCTGTTTTCAACTCGTCTTCTATATTTATGGGTATAATTCTAAGATTATCAGACATATACAGTTATAAAATCTTTTCTACGAATGGAGCACGAAGGTACGAATTAATGCCCGTTTTTCGAAGGATTCCCCGCTCTTCTTTACGGTGTTTTTTCAATAAAAAACCTAGGTTTTCTAGCCTTTCAAATAATGATATTTTATAATATTCATTTAGTTGATTTACATATATTTGTGACTTCGATTGAAATAATAAAATGGCCCCTCTCTCCTTTCTGTTGCTTCATCCTCTGACGGAAAGCCTATTTTTGCGGTCCTTGACAGAAATTAAGCCATATCAATCCCCCGGCAAGAGCAAGAAGGATGAGGTAGAATTGATGTTTGATAAAATATCAGGCAGCTACGATCTACTCAATCGGGTTCTTTCCTTAGGCATCGACAGGACATGGAGAAAGAAAGCACTCTCCATGTTGCTTCCCTTGCATCCTCAACACATATTGGATGTGGCTACCGGCACCGGGGATCTTGCATTTAAAGCGGACAGCATCCTTCATCCCAAAACCATTACGGGCATTGATCTTTCTGCAGGCATGCTGGAGATTGCGAAGAAGAGGTTCGAACAGCAGAAAAATAAATTAACGGCTGACATTACTTTCCTCAAAGGAGAAGCAGAAAGCCTTCCTTTTAAAGATGGGCGATTTGATGCAGCTACCGTTGCTTTTGGCGTCCGGAATTTTGCTGATCTCCATGGAGGGCTTAAAGAAATGTATCGAGTGCTCAAACCAGGCGCCCCGATCGTTGTTCTGGAGTTTACCAAACCCCGGATATTTCCATTTAAACAACTTTATCACATATATTTTAGGCACTTCCTTCCGTTAATAGGGTCATGGACTTCAGGCGACCGCCGGGCATACAGCTATCTGTTTGAATCCGTTCAGGCCTTTCCGGATTTTGATTTGTTTAATAAAGAATTGATCCGGGCCGGTTTTTCGGAGCCTTCATACAAACCATTATCACTCGGCATATGCGCCATTTATATAGCATACAAACAGTAATCATTGTTATTATTCTTTTACTTGCCGGCATTACACAAGCCCAGGTGAGCAAGGGAAGCTATAACTACAAAGCTTTTAACGATAAGCCCTATTACTTCGGCCTTACGTTTGGCTATAACAATTCCAATTTTGAATTGGCCCACTCTCAACGCTTCATTCTCAACGATAGCTTCAATGTTACTACTGGCCTCAGCGGACCTGGTCTCAATGTATCGATGGTGACTAACATGAAACTTGGTGAATATTTTGATTTTCGATTTTTACCAGGCTTCTCGTTTGTTGGAAGAAAATTTTATTACCTCTCTGCTACTGATGATGTCGAAGAGATCAAGGATGTACAAAGCGTATTAATCCAGGCTCCATTCCAGGTACGGTTTAAGTCTGATCCTTTTCATGATATGCGCGTGTACGTGTTGACAGGTGTCAAATACACTTATGATGTGGCTTCCAATGCCCGCATTCGGGAAGAACAAGCAAAAAGAATACTTCGTATTTCTCCACACGACTTCTCTGTTGAAGTGGGTGCAGGATGTCAATTCTTTTTTCCATTCTTTATTTTCTCGCCTGAACTTAAATTCTCACAAGGAATTGGGAATATCCTGATCTACAATCCCAAGCTTTCTCAATCTTCCGTTTTAGAAAAAGTATATTCTAAAACATTTACCATCAGCCTGCATTTTGAAGGTTGATGTAAGATCTTAGATCTTCAAAAAAAGAAAGGAACATATTGTCCATGATGGCTTCATGAACTTCATAAGGTTTCATTGCTTCCGGTATTTGGTTTTCAAATGAAGCTCTGCGACTAAGCATGGAAAAAGTGTCTTTCATACGCTCCCGGTCTTTACACGATTCGAGCCATTGGTGACTCAACATGCGCTGAATGCGGGGATGCAATCGTTCAGGTAGCAAATGAAGATATTCCTGCACTAGCTTGTATTTATCGGCACAATAGTCTTCTATACTTTCATTGCAAAACCGTTTCCAATATTTGGAGAGCATATAATCCATTAATACATCTACCACCACCGGCGTGTACTTTCCCTGGTAAGGCCTGATCAGGTCAATGATAAAATGTACGCCGGCATGTTGATCCGTGAAGGCATCGATGAGCTTGTGCCGTTTTATTCCTTTTAAAAGATCAGGATGCAAGGTGGGATAATCTTTTGGGCGTAGGAGGTCGCCCCAGGTATTGCCCATCATTTCCAGAGGATGATTTCCGGACAAGTAAGTATGGGCGAGGTAATTCATATGGAAGTAGATCTGTCCGTCCGGATAATGTTATCTTTGCGCCCTTAAAAAAAAGCTCATTATGGGGTTGAAATGTGGTATTGTAGGATTACCTAACGTAGGAAAATCAACATTGTTTAATGCTTTAACATCTGCCGGTGCTTTAGCCGCCAATTATCCATTTGCCACCAAGGAACCCAATATCGGTGTGATCACTGTCCCTGATGAGCGCCTCAATGAATTGGCGAGCATCGTGAATCCACAAAAGATTGTTCCTACCACGGTTGATATCCTTGACATCGCCGGACTGATCAAAGGTGCTTCACAGGGCGAAGGGCTGGGTAACCAGTTTTTGGCCAATATTCGGGAAGTGGATGCTATCCTTCACGTGGTGCGTTGTTTTGATGATGATAATGTGGTACATGTGGATGGTGATGTCAATCCCATTCGTGACAAAGAAATCATTGATATCGAGTTGGGCTTGAAAGATCTCGAAACACTGGAGAAGCGAATTGATAAAGCAGGAAAGTCCGCCAAAACCGGAAAAAAAGAAGATGTTGAAATAGTAACCTGGCTCAATCAATTGAAAACTCATATGCTGGCAGGAAAGCCTGCGAGAAGTTTTGAAATTCCCGATCAGCACGCAGATCTTTTCCGTGAAATGTTTTTACTAACCGCAAAGCCTGTCTTGTATGTTTGCAATGTCGATGAAGCTTCTTCAGTAAAAGGAAATCATTACTCAGAAACGCTTCAAAAAGCAATTGCCAACGAAGGTGCTGGATTAATCTGCATCAGTGCTGCCATCGAAGCAGACATCGCTGCATTGGATACCCTGGAAGAGCGCATGGAATTTGTAAAAGACATGGGCCTCGAAGAGCCTGGTGTCAATCGTGTCATCCGCGCTGGCTACGATCTGCTTCATCTCATCACTTATTTCACTGCAGGAGAAAAAGAAGTGCGCGCCTGGACTGTCAGTAAAGGAGCCAAGGCCCCACAAGCTGCAGGCGTCATTCACTCCGATTTTGAGAAAGGATTTATCCGCGCCGAAGTGATCAAGTACAACGATTACCTGAAATACAAATCAGAAGCCGCGGTCAAAGAAGCAGGCAAGATGGCGGTGGAAGGAAAAGAATATGTAGTGCAGGATGGAGATATTATGCACTTTCGGTTCAATGTCTGATCTTCATCCGTGACCCGTCACCCGTGAACCGTGATCCGACAGTCGAAAGAAAAAAAGGATGCAATTATTTGCATCCTTTTTTTGTCTTGACAATTCCCGACTCACGAGTCACGGGTGACGGATCACGCTTAACGATTCACGTACATCACTTCCTTCACTGCCTTAATCACTTTCGCAGGATTAGGCAACCACTCATCCACTAAAGTCGGTGCATAAGGCAAAGAAGTATCAGCACTATTTACGCGCACCACCGGTGCATCGAGATAATCGAATGCATATTTCTGTACCACGTAGGCAATCTCTGAGGAGACGCCGGCAAATGGCCAGGATTCATCGATAACGACAATGCGATTTGTTTTGCGAACAGAATTCACTATGGTTTCATGATCTAATGGACGTATGGTACGCAGATCGATAACTTCTGCGGAAATTCCTTCTTTCGCCAGTTCTTCAGCAGCTTTCTTCGTCACCTCCATCATTTTGTTATAAGAAACTAAAGTGACATCAGTACCTGCTGAGCGAACAATTGCTTTTCCGATGGGAACTAAATATTCTTCATCCGGAACCATTCCTTTGTGTCCATAGAAACTTTCACTTTCCATGAAACAAATCGGGTCATCATCCCGGATAGCCGATTTCATCAATCCTTTTGTATCAGCAGGATCTATGCAACTGATCACTTTAAGACCAGGACAATTTGCTAACCACGACTCGAATGATTGGCTATGCTGCTGCGCTAACTGACCGGCAGAACCACTGGGTCCGCGAAATACAATTGGGCAGGAGAAATTACCAGCCGATTGTGAAAGTGTCTTGGCTGCATTATTCACGATCTGGTCAAAAGCCAGCACCGCAAAATTCCAGGTCATGAATTCAACGATGGGGCGCAAACCGTTCATGGCTGCTCCTACCCCGATACCGGCAAAACCTAATTCGGCAATCGGTGTATCGATGACCCGGCGCGGGCCGAATTCATCGAGCATGCCCTTGCTGACCTTGTAGGCGCCATTGTATTCGGCGACCTCTTCCCCCATCAAGAAAACAGAATCATCTCGCCTCATTTCTTCGCTCATCGCTTCCCGGATTGCATCCCGAAGGGTTAATTCACGTGCCATGGATTGTCTTTAATGTTGTGGGGGCGAAAATACTAAACTTCGACGCCATCGTCAGGAACCGTACAGGTGGCTTCATCAACATCTTTCTATTACTTTTGGGCATCTTGAAATCCTTCTCATTTTCATATACTCCCTATTACTGGCTTACGGTCACCAGCCTGGCAGTACTCCTGTTCTTTGCGGGCTTATTTATCTCCAGCTTCTGGTTTTCAGATCGTTGGGAAGATTTGTTTAAAGAAAATATCGAGTTCCTGGTAGAATGCAATCCCAATCAAAGTGAGGCTGATCTGCAAGCCATTCAGAAAAGCATGGAACAATTAGTCGGGGTTAAAGATGTCCGGCTGATTTCTTCTGCAGAAGCCATGAGGCTGATGAGAGAGGAACTGGGTGAAGCTGCCCTGCCGGATTCCATGGAAAACCCGTTTCGGGCCTCCTTCAGGTTCAAATTAGATGTTGACAAAGTGGATACGGCTTTTGTCCATGCCCTTGACAAGCAACTGATGCAAATCAAAGGGGTCAATGAATTTTACTACCCGGAAGACCTGTATAGTTCGTTGCGGGCAAAACTGAAAAGCATTTCCCTCGCTATCGCGGCGATTGGTGGCATATTGATCCTGCTTATACTAGTGATGATCCATCACCAGATCCGGATGTATATCATGCAGCATCGCTATCATATTCGGACCATGTCATTGGTCGGGGCTACCCGAAATTATATCCGCAAACCATTTATTACTGAAGTGCTGAAGATGAGTAGCTTCTCCATATTAGTAGCGAGCATTGGCTACTTATTGATCTTACTTTGGATTGGAAAATTGGTAGGTCAATCGCTCTTTACCACTAATATGGATATGGCGATAGCAGGATTGATCTTCATCGTAGTGCTGGGAATATTGATGTCCTTCTCTGCAGCATGGGCTGCTATCCAGCGTTATTTAGATTCGACGGATGCGAAGGATTTTATCTAATTCGATTTATTTTCCTTTTCAATAAAAAATCTTCCTTTTTTGCTTACCCCACATTTAAATGTGGGGTAAGCAAAAAAGGAAGATTTTTTTAGCATTCTATTTCTGCTTCTCTGCTTCCCTGGCATCTTCACTCTTCAACAAATCATCCATCACCGATTTCAAATCTTCTCCTGCAATCTTTTTGATCAGGATTTTCTTGTCCTGGTCGAGGATAAAAATTTGCGGAGTGGTCTTCACATCATAAATGGATTTATAACGGCTGCGTAAATACTGATCAGCGGTATTGACGAAAATATCCATTTCTCTTTCCTTTACGGTACTCCAGCATTCTGAAATATCATCGCCTGTCTTGGTACAGATGGAAAGTACCTCCACTCCTTTATCCCTGTATTGTTTGTAAAAATCCACTACAAAGGGAGTTGCTTTCTTGCAATGTCCGCATTCGGGATCCCAAAAGAAGAGCACCAGGTATTTGGATTTCACACCATGAATAGTCACCATCTGCCCATCTTCCTTCCACAATGTGAGATCAGGAGCAATTTTTCCAATCAAGGTTGGACGAATGCTTTCGGCCTGTGCTTTTAATTTTTTTACCTGCTCTTCATCTGCCCAGTAGGCTTTGCCAGTGGCATAATAATTATCCACCAGGTGGACATACACGGCATCCATACCCATGCGCTTGGACTTCGCAGCATCATTCAAAAAATAAACGAGATAGTATTGGAAGGCCTCTTCATTCTTGTCCATTTTTTGCAACAGGTAGTCAATAGCAATGGACTGGCTGTCAGGAAATGGATAAGTCAATTTCTGTGTATAATAATCAATCTTGTTATGGATGATCCCTGAACGCATGGCTCGCGGATCATTCAAATCAAAATTGTCAAAATAGTGGGTACGGTAATATTCGTATTGCTTTTGCTTTTTATCCTCTTCCGGGAGATCAGCAAATTTAGGAATATCAATATCCTGGTTAGCCTTGATCAACATGGCGGTCATGGATTTTGGATTTTTAGCGACGACGTTGTCCTGCAACTTTTTTACATCACTATCAATACCAGTTAATTCTTTTTCATATCCTTCCTTATGCAACGAATCGGTTTGTATCAACTTCCTCAGGGTATCTGCCCTTGGACGCCATGCATCTAATTGTTTGAGGTAGGAATAATACAGGTCATTTTCATCGCTTCCTTTAAACTTCGCTGTTTTCACCACATTGTCAATGTCGGCGAAAACTGAAAATTCCTGTTTGTCAGCGGGAATCAGGACATGGATAAATTTATTGTCCGGGGGTATTACGAGGAGATAAACACCGGGTTCCAATAATTGGTCCCCTTCAAAAACGAATTTGCCTTTATTGACGATGGCGGTGTCTTTGAGGTATTGCGCTTTTCCAAAATAATAGCCCAATCTCAAGGTGTCGCCTGTATAATGCTGTAATTCTACTTCGATACGATAACCGCCTCCTTCGCCGAAAGCGAAACTGCAAACAGCCAGTAAAAAGAAAAACAGGGTTGTGAATTTCCGCATGGTGCCTTTCTTGATGTTATATCTCAATGCCTGGGGAATAGATCCTTAAACAGCCAAAGGTATGGCGTGGATCACTACCTATCCCTATGTAAAAGAATAGGATATCTAAATGGAAAGTTAAATATGGTTAAGGCCACTTTAGCAGCCAGTTACGAACGACTGATCAATCCCCGATCAGCTTCTTTTTCATGGCAGAATATTCCTCTTCCGTGATCAATCCTTCTTTCCGTAGTTCGGCTAATTCTTTCAGCTTGTCCACCAATTTTCCCTGCGATTTGGTTTCAAAAGCCTGGTCAGCTGCTTTACGCCTGGTATCCTGCTCTTTTTTGATTTGCTCTGCGACTTGTTTGCCTTTTTCAAACTTCTCGTTATACATTTTCTTCAGTCGTTTGACATCAAAATCCAGGAAGGTGCCGCCGGTTTCAAAGTGCTTTTTAAACACTTCCCCTAAAGCATAAGAAGAGGCTCCTGACAATACTGCCATCGTAACACCCCCGATCACAGATCCAATACCGGGTATGAATTTGATCATGGCTTTTGCTCCCATCCGGGCCAAACCCGAACCGGTCAAACTGGTGATGATAGCTTTTCCCTGTGCTTCTTTGAAATCCTGGTCATATAATTTGCAAAGCTGCCTGATCATATCCAACTGGATACCACTAACCGCAAAGAAATCAACAATGGGAACAGGAATCAAACTGGCACCCATGGACCAAATGATATGATTACGGACAATAGTATCCGCATGCTTTTCTCTTTCTGTTTGTTCTGACATTTGTTAAGTATTGAAAGGATTGAACAGTCTTTCAATTACCCGAAGATCAGGCAATTTCAGCATTCCGATTTACCAATTTTCGACAAGCTATTCACCTGTGGCGATGAGCAACGACCAAGCAATCTTAATTTGACTTCGCCGATACCCTGCTGCCTGCACTATGATCATTAAATTCCGGGGCATACATACACTGCAGCGTAGCCAATCCTTCACTGTAAGATCCTGCCTGTGCAACCGTCACCGGGTATTCGATTATAAATTTGCCTCTCGGAAGTCGATCAATAAAGAAGTGCGTTGCCAGATCCTTGGTACTTTGATAATATCCAATTCCACCACCCCAATGATAGCTGCTGATCACATCCATCGGTTCAAATCCGGATGCTCTTAGATCTTTCAAATGAACGAAATCCATCGCACGATCAGTCTCCACTGTTAAACGCACGATTAATTTATCACCAACATGTAATTGACGTCCATTAGCAATAGTAGTTTGTTCACCACGATCTGAATTTGTGGAGATCAACAAACTGCGGGTCACTTTCAAAGGATTATTATCGACTGTTGATTTAACCTTATCAATATCTTCCCAAAATTGCCAATACGCGCTTCCCCATGCAATATGATTGTTAGGATTGGAAACTTCAATTGTAGACCATGATGGTTGAATCTCTTTTCCACTCCAGGATTTCTTGACATACCCGGTGCCTGCTTGTGCTTCTGAAGAATTATTGATAACAGATTGTCCGCCTAATTTCACTTCTACAATGCCTGATGATGTCAGCCATGTATCCGGGTGAATCAATAAAGCATATATAGCAGCGGCAGTGGCTTTAGTTGATTTCCATTGCGTGGTTTGTTTTTGCTTTAACAACCAAACTCGTAATTCATCCACTTCAGCCTGCGGCACTTTCATGTCCTGGAATAATTCAATCATCAGCGATTGCATTTCGATCGGGCTTTCATTCCAATAATAGCCACTTGGAATTTTCCAATAGCGTCCAAGCTCATCATTGTAAATGGTACGCTCCCGAAGTGATGCCAATATTTCTTTAGATAATGGTTCATTTGGCCATGTCCGGTAACTTCCTAATGCAATCAACCCTTGTTCATACACACCATGTTGCAACCAGTATTTCTGCATTTGGGTCTTGATATAATTGATCACTTCCACCATCTTATCACTGCGTTGGATTTCGGGATAAAAGGACCTTGCATACATATAATGCACCTGGATGGCGCTCACATGATGATCTTCCATTTTTAGTTTTCCTTCATTGGCAAGACGCTTGAGATCATCATACCATTCAATCATGCGATCATCGATATAAGGCACTGCTTTTTTCACGATCGCATAACTTTCTCCACCTTGTAATGAAACACCCATCTTTTGCAAATGACCAAATCCTTCCACAATGTATTGGGTGATATACCAATTATCCGGTCCTCCCGGGAACCATGGGAATCCACCATTACTCATTTGCAGATCACGCAATTGTTGCAATGCCTGGCTGGTCTCCATGCTTAATCGATTTGGTTCGAAAAGCAAAGCGATATCTTTTTTCTGCATGGCTTCACCCATGGCATCTCTTACCCATGGAGTTTCTTCCAACATCGCAGACTTCAGTTCCTGGTTTTTTTCCAGGTTACTCAATAGCGCATCATCTCCTGTTTGTCTCCAGGCATCATACACTTGTTTGATCGCTGGATATTTATTGGCTATGTAAGAGGCCAGGGTATTTGCATATAAGCGGCTAAAAGTTTGCTCTGCACATTCATGTGGGTACTCCATCAGGTAAGGCAATGCTTGTACAGCATACCAGGCTGGTGATGAAGTCATTTCTACCACGTATTGATGATTGGTCAGTGTACCGGAATGAGCATCCTGCATGGATTTGAAAACAAATGTTCTCTTCTCATTGGCTTTGACCGGGAGTGGTAATGTTTCTGTGATCAAAACGCGATTAGTCACCACTGGCAACAACGCTTCTTCTCCATCGGTAAACTGACCCGCTTTAGCATACACCTGGTATTTGACAGGACGAGTCCAGTTCAAAGGCACCTGCAATGTCCAGGCTTGCGGAGTACTTCCATCTCTCTTTACCTGGGTAGACTTTTCACCGGAAGTTAATTTCCATTGAGCCGAAACATCTTCATTGGTAAATGCATCGAGGATCAGCAGTTTCGCAGTTCCGGTTAATGCATCAGGACTTAAATTGGATACTTTGATTTGAAAATCTATCGTATCACCAGCTCTGAAAAATCTTGGTGGATTCGGAAACACCATCAATTGTTTCTGTGTCACCACTTCTTTGGAAGTCAACCCGTAGGCTAATTCTTTGGTATGAGCTAATGCCTGGAATTTCCATCGGGTTAATCCCTCTTTCATTTTGAAATTGAAAGTAAGTTTGCCAGTTGCATCCGTTGCTATTTGCGGATAAAAGAAAACAGTTTCATCTAATGCTGAACGCAAGGGAGGAGCAACTGGTGTTTCTGCTTTTTGTTCAGTAGGAACCGTAGCATCCTGTGCACTTTCATCCTTGGCTCTTTTCGCAGAGTCTCCATCCTTCGGTGCTGGAGCAGATTCTGCCTGCATCATGACTGCACCTTCCGAATTGTAATTACCTGCGCGTGCGCGACCACCCGGGTAATAATTTCCTTCGGGATAATATCCATACGTATTGAGATCCCTGTATTGACGATAAGGTACATCCTGGTAGTTCTGATCCCAGTGATAGGTCAATCCCCAATACGAAACCTCGCGAGCCCTGGAATCCTGGATCATGTATCTCGCATACATTGAAGGATACAATCCCATTGACCATTGATGAGGCATGAAAGCATCGAGTGATGCATCGTACATGCTCATCAGCATTTCGGCAGTGACTTGTTCCCCTTTTTGACCAGCAACCGTTATGGTCCAGGTTTCTTCATCACCTGGTTCCATTTTGTCGCGCCATGTTTTCAATTCAACTTTCAGATCTTTATTGGTCCATGGTACCTGGATAGTATAAGGTGTTTGGAAAAATCGATTATTATAAACCACGAGATAATTCATGATCATGCCGCCCCTGTCTTCTTCTTTTACCGTTATGGATGCATCATTTTGAAAAGGAAGTGTCATCCATCGGCGTGAGGTAGAACTCAGGCGATGTTCAGTGATTTGAATGGCCGATGGCGGAGCCTCAATACCAGTGAGCAGATCCACCTTAACGGTTTGTCCGGGTTCGTAAGGAACATCTTTCCAATTCACCTGGATCACTTCACCAGCAGGAAGCGCTTGTCCAGGTGCATACACCATAATATTCTGTGTGATAACTAATTCTTTACCCGATGGATCTTTCCATTTCCAGGTAAGCCTGTAGTATCCCGATTGCGTAATAATGGATGCCAGTTCAACCTTATCAGTTCCATTGATATTAAATGCTTTGGAACCCACTATCGATTGAACAGGCCAGGTGGATTTATCTTCTTTGCCTGGAATGAAGTAAGCAGGAAACTTCGAAGCATATTCAGACTCAGATATGGTTAACACATCCGGTGCTTGCCACAGGCGATCTCTTTTGTTTCTTCCGGGACCGGTGAGTTGAGCTATCTCTACTGTCCCGGTTACGTTTACTTTCGCACCGTCACTATTGGTGGCACTAATTTCAATTTCTTTGAAATCCGTTACAGGAATCGCATCACCCAATTTAATATTGACTTCGAATCCTTGCTTATTCAGTGTCAGTGATTTGGTAGGTTCATGTGTTTCCCCTGTGATATCGGTGACCATGACAGTCACATCAAAATGATACATGAGATTCGCATCCCCGCCAGGTTTACTTTTCGCCACAAATGAAATGGGGATAGAACCATCTTCATTAGTCACTCCCTGCCCTACCGCTAACACCTGGCGATCATCCGGAGTCGGTGCGAATTTTCTCCAATATCCATACCACCAGGGCAGATAACTTACTCGTTCAACCCGGTAGCCTACTTTTGCTCCACCGACAGGACTGCCTGCATAATCCTTACTGACCGCGGTGACCTTTACAATTTCATCTAAGCGAACAGTTTCTTTCAAAGTATCAAATGTCACTTCAAATTTTGGACGCTTATATTCTTCGACCTGGAAATAATAGCGACTATACCCATGAGAAGAGGTCACATACATCTGGCCGGTCAATCCTCCCTGCGGAAGATCAAATTGACCAGCAAAAGTTCCATAAGCATTAGTGGTGAAATTCTTTTTAGTCACTTCTTTACCATTGGCATCGTACAGAATGATGTCCACATTCTTATTAGCCAGTATCGTTGGAATGCCTTTGGAATTAAATTCAATAGCATATCCTTTGAAATAAAACTTTTGTCCCGGGCGATAAATGGACCGGTCACTGAAAAATAAGGTAGATGGTTGGTTGGAAGCTTCCCCTCCATATCGATAGGTATAATAAGTATCCTCGGTGTACAATTCATCTTTATCCTTCGTAAGTCTTAAGCTGAGGTTTTGATTATTTTGTTTTGGTGACAATGCCCATCCATTTGCATCGCTGATCACTTCACCAAGTTTCACTTCTTCCTGTCGACGAGAACCCGAATTATATTCCATGGAAAAGAATTCCACTTTCACTCCTTGCATGGGTTTGCCGGTACGACGATTGACAACGGCTACTACCTGGTCATCATTACGATTATCAAGAAACCAATATCCTATTTCGGAAACCGTAAACAATAATGTACCGGTCGTAGAGCTTTTGGGATCAAATCCTTCATCCTCGGAAATCATCAAAGCATAATGCCCGGTTTCCATGGCCGGCAAACCAAACTCAGTGGTATGAGTTTGATAATCTTCGTTTCCGGTTAAAGGTTGATTCCAGGATTTAATCGCCGTCAATTGATTTAAGCGGGAAAGTATCTTCTCCCCTTCCCAAACATCATTCTTCCAGCGCCTGGGTGATTCCGGTAAGCGTACTATTTTGACAAAGGCAGCCTTGATATTGCGATAATCTATTTTGGCCAACAACTCTTCGTTTGGCAATTGAATAGATTCGACAGCAGCCGAAACAGATTTCTGTTCGATGCTCCTGATTAAAGTAGCGCACAATTGACTTCCATAAGCATCCGGGAATTCTTTGATCGAACTTTCGCACAGCGCCTTGGCTTTAATGTAATGGTCCTTGTATTTCGAAGTATGATCACTTTGCCATTGCGCAGCTTGTTGCATCCATAATTGTGCGATATAATAATTGACCAGCGTGGATTCAGGTGATTTTTTATTCGCCTCTGATAATTTTTCCAGAGCCACTTCAAACAAAGAATCCTTTCCATCAATGATGATGTGGTCATATACGAATTGCAAACGTTTCAAATCAGCATCCAATAGTGCTGCAGCATGCTCATTATCCTTAAGCCTGAACTCCAATAACTGTTGAAACCATATTAAGGTCAGCCAGGTATTATCAACACTGTCCTGGGTTTTGAATTCATAACCAACAAAATCCTTTGCTGGTAGAAAAGCAGCAGGATCTGTAAGTGTGTACGAATACACCGGTTTAGTCAGGAAAGATGCTGAGCCGGCATAAAAGTCCAATGCACGATGCATCAGGATATCATATAGCGTTGGCCGGAGGTCATCGGTGTTTTTTTCGTCTGTCAATAAGAGTTTGAAAAACTCCACTTTAGACGTTTTCAAACCTTCCCATTGAACAGAAGCTTTATAATGTTCCTGGATCTTATCGACCAGGTGACGAATTCCCCAGGTGCGGATGTCGGGACCAGCAGGACCTGAATATTCAGTTGTATTTCTTAATTGCCAAAGATGGGACTGCAGGTAATAATAGTACCATTGGGCCAGCAAAGAATGCATGACACTTTTCGCTGGTTCCGGGTAGGATGCAAATTGTGCTTCCCCATTTTGGATAGCTTTTATGGCAGAATCTTCTTCGAGCTGGTTGAGGTATTTATTTTCATATAAAACCGCTTTAATGAGATGGCCTGAATGCTGGTTAGCAATAGCTGATTGCTTGATTCCTTTCACTATATCAAGAGCAGATGCAATCAGTCCCTTTTGCTCAAGGGAATCAACTTTTTTCCAGCGGCCATCAAGCTCGCTCAGGTCAATTGGCTTTGCGTTTTCCACCGGGGCCGGCTTGGTTTTACAGGAAAAGATGAAAATAATGCACAGTAAGGCAATAAGAATCGATACTAATTTCATGTTGTCGCATTTCGAATGTTCAGTCAAATGATGCCGGATCTTCAACGATTACAAATGGATTGGGTCCATTTAACGAATTATTAACCAGCTTAGGTGTAGAATAGAGGTAAAGGCAAAATTGTTTCGGGGTCAATACCGCAGCGGCGATACTTCTTTAGGTAAAGATACACCATTGATGATGTGCTCTATAAGTTGCCCGGCCCAATAGGGCGCCAAACTGGTAGCCTTTGTACCCATCCCGTTAAAGAGGAACACATTCTCTTTACCCGGAAAAGCACCTATGATGGGCCTTCGATCATCGACCGTGGGCCTTACCCCGGCAAGGTGTTGGACAATTTCAATTTCACCACTATATATATGATGCAACGCTTCCAGCAATCGGCTTTTACCTTCTTCGGATGGAAGCGGATCTCCGGGCCATGGCTGATAAAAACTGCCTATCCAAAAAATATCTTCATACAATGGCACAATGAAAATCTCATCTTTCAGAATCAGCGGAATCTTCCAGGAAGGTAATCGAACGATCAATGCTTCCCCTTTATTAGGGATCACGCCATGGGCAAGTTTTTGATCAACAGCACCAGTCGCCAAAACAATAATTTGCTCAACATCATCACTGATAGCCTTAGGTTCATCCAAAATTTTCAGCAATCCTTTTTCAGAAAGAAACGAATGCACTGCACGCAACCATCCCGGTGTATCGAGACGGTAACCACCAGTAAGAATTCCATATGGACGATGGAAGGCATCAATAGCAGAATAGGTTTTTAAAGAAATATACTTACGATACTCTTCATCTGCTGATCGCAGTTTCCATGCTTTTTTAGCTTCCTCATTAGATAAAAAGCGGACAATTTCTATTTCTTCGAAAAAAGTTTTACCCAGTAATTCTTCTGTCCAATGGTAAAAATCTTTTGATGCGTCAATGTAGGTTTCAATATTCCATGCTTTTACATAGCGCCTTCCGGTCACCGGGGCAATCAGACCACAAGATGCCATGGATGCTTCACCGGGAAGAGAAGTTCCAACGATTTGAAATGGAACCTGCTTTTTCCACAGTATCATAGCCATCACGCAACCCGAAAGGCCATGACCAACAATGGTGATGGGTTTATCCATTGTTAGATTTCAATTGATTCCTCGTTTTGGCAGGCAAGCCATCGACGACAAGATTGTAAGAGTCTTTGATAAGGGTTTGAAGCAATGTATTCGGAAGGCCACTTTCAAAATAAACAGTATTCCAATGTTTCTTATTCATATGCCAACCAGGAATGATCAAATCCGGATGTTCTTCACGCAATTCAAGTGCATACTCCGGGTCACATTTCAGGTTGACCTGGAAATCTACTTCTTCAAGACCAGTGATGGCAAAAACTTTTCCCATCACTTTATATACTAACGTGTCAGGACCGAAAGGAAAGGTCTCTTCCACCCCGGGCAATGCAAGACAAAATTTTCTAAACGCCTCAATATCCATGATTACATCAGGCCAAATATCCTGGCGTACTTCATCATTTCACCCTGGTTGCTGATTTTGACTTTACCCGTCAAAACAGCCATCATGGGGTTCAGGTCTCCTTTAACCAGGTTGATAAAATTTTCATCGGATGCCCGTACTACACATTTAGGATCCCCTATCAAACCATCTTCTGTTTTCATGTTACCGTCAGCTACCGTGATCGTGTATTGCCCTCCGGTATCACCACTGATATCAAAATGAAAAACCGTTTCAAGTCCTTCCAGGGCAGAAGGGGAAACCTTGGCAGACAGGCCATAAAGCAATTCTCTAGTCGTCATTGAAAAATCTTTGTGTAAAGAAAACAATTTGCAGAGTAAAAGTTGTGGCGACACTAGCGGTATTGATTTACATTTGGCCTGAATGGTCAATCGAGATTTGCGCATTGTATTTATGGGTACACCTGAATTTGCCGTCCCCAGCCTGCAATATTTGTTAGATGCCGGTTATCCCGTGGTGGGTGTGGTCACCGCCCCTGACAAACCCGGAGGCCGCGGAATGAAACAGATCATTTCTTCCCCGGTGAAAGATTTTGCATCTGCTCATGGCATCCCTGTTTTACAGCCATTGAATTTGAAATCAAAAGAATTTGCTACTGAATTATCTAAACTGGATGCAGACCTGCAGGTAGTAGTTGCTTTTCGGATGTTACCTGAAGTGATTTGGAAAATGCCTCCAATGGGTACGATCAACCTGCATGGATCATTGTTGCCCAAATATCGAGGCGCCGCACCTATTCAATGGGCGGTCATTAACGGGGATACCGTTACAGGTGTTACTACATTTCGATTGCAACATGCCATTGATACCGGGGAAATCCTGTTACAAAGAGAAATTCCAATTTTGAAAGAGGATGATGTCGGCACTCTACACGACAGAATGAAATACATAGGTGCAAGCCTTGTTGTTTCCACTGTTGACTTGTTAAGCACAGGAAAAGCGGTTACTATAAAACAAGACAATTCTTTGGTTTCGCATGCTCCTAAAATTTTCCACGAAGATGCACATGTGACCTGGAATCAATCAGCCTTATCCATTTTTAATCTTATTCGTGGTATGTCTCCATATCCAGGCGCATGGACGCAGTTGGATGGAATGGAATTAAAAATTCTGAAAGCCCAAAAATCAGATGTTGAGGCAAGCCATAAACCCGGAACAGCTTTTCTTCAAAACAAAAAACTATTAGTGCAAACCGGTGATGGAATCATCGAATTGCTGGAAGTGCAATTAGCCGGAAAAAGAAAAATGAATGTGAAAGATTTCCTGAACGGCTATTCGATCAAAGATTGGTCATTGACATAAATTCAAATGCTTTGCGAACAAGGCGTTTAATTAAGTCAACATCAGGCAGGACTGTGTCATCTGGATTGATTTCTTCCACGTAGATAGTAGTCTGTGGTTTTTGAGATTCAATCCGGATCGTATTGATGTAGGTGAAGCAGGCCAGGCTCAGGCAAATCAAGGCGATGAAGCCTGATAAACGAAGTGTGTTTTTTCTGATAGTCACCATAATCGAGCCTATAACGACGGGTACTGCAGAAAGGTTACAATCTGGAGAAACCCTTTATCAATGACAAATATAACTTTTTAATTCTCAGGGATTAGTACTTTAATAATTCCTTAACCATACGTCATCTTTCGGACATTTCAGGTGCTGCGGAATCGAGAATCATTGGAAGGACGAACTCCCGTTTCGAAGGGTTGCACGAGGGGTAAATATTTTTTTCGTGACCTCATGCGTAGGGAAAGAAACCAGTTCTGCTGTCATCCCCTGCTCTACCACTTTTCCTTCTGCCATGACCAACAACTGGCCGGCCATCTTCCGGACCAGGTATTCATCATGCGATATAAATAAGATGGCCAGGGCTTTAGATTCCATAAGCTCAATCAGGAGTTCAATCAAATTATCACGATTAGAAGCATCTAAGGCGGAAGTAGATTCATCGCAGATCAGGACTTCCGGATCCAACAGCAAGGCCCTGGCAATACTCACCCGCAGGCATTCACCCCCGGAAAGGCTTCCAGGCTTTCGATCCAAAACCTGTTGAGGAAGCCCAACATCCTGAAGTATTTTTTGCATTTCATTTTCGGCCATTTCTCCTTTTCCCATAAGGCCCAAAACCTCTTGCAGTAATTTCCTGATAGTGAAATTTGGATGCAAGGAGCCTCGCCCATCCTGCATGACCAATTGCACTTTACTTCTTAAAATCCTGACGTCTTTTGGCTTGGTGTAATCGATTGGTGATTGATCAAGGATTAAACTTCCTGAAGTTGGTTCTAACAACCCAACTAACATCCGGGCGACCGTCGATTTTCCACTTCCTGATTCCCCGATTATACCAAGACATTTCCCGGCATACAAGGAGAAATTTATCGGACCAATAGCTTTTCCTTGTTTGCTAAACAATCCACCATAGCGAAAAGAATGCACGAGATCCTTTGCAGTTAACACTGATTGCAAATTCACAGTTGATTCAGTTCCTGTTCTTGATTTTATATCAAATGGTGATTGGTCCACTTCTCCCATCCTGATTTCACGATCTGACAAATACGCTACCACAAAGGGTTCATGCGTTATGCAGAGAATAGCCATATTGTATTTCTCCCGGAGTTTGGAAAATACATCCAGCAATTCGGCCTGGTTGATCTTATCGATTGCAGAAGTAGGCTCGTCCACAATTAGTAACGATGGATGAATAGCAATGGCCATACAGATTTGACACCGCTGCAATTGTCCACCGGAAAGTTGATGGGGATAGGAATTCCAAATACGATCAATATCCTGGATTCCTACCTCTTCCAATTTGACGCGGATCTCGCGTTCTACTTCATCGACAGCTTGGTTACTTCGCTCAGCAACGAGGAGGACCATTTGTTTTCCAATCGGTAAGATGGGATCAAATGCGCCGTAAACATCTTGTTGGACAAATCCTATTTGAGTTCCCCGCAGAGATGACCAACTATTTTCATGGCTAGGAAATGACCATTGCTGATCTTGTAAATGAAAAGTGATCCAGCCTGAGACAATTTGAATGCCTGGAGAAAGTCTGCCCAGGATCGCCATGGCAATAGATGTCTTGCCGGATCCTGATTTACCTGTGAGTGCAACGATCTCCCCTTTATGAATGTCCAAGGAAAAGTCCTTTACAATAGCACCATTGTTGGTCCTGAGACCAAGGTTTTCTATTTGCAGTATTGTTGAGGACATCATGTAAAAATAGATTTGCCAGGGTATCCCGACAAATCCATTTCATGGCATTATGATTGTGTAAGAGAAGTAGTCTATTCTTTTTGGGTTAAACCCCAATCCAAAATCCCAAATCCAAAATCCAAAATCCAAAATCCAAAATCCAAAATCCAAAATCCAAAATCCTCACTTGGTTTCCACCAGTATACCATCCTGGTCCATAACCACTCTGGCATCATTGTAGCCCTTGGCTATCACCTGATCTTTTACTTTTTTAGCATCAGCTTCTGTTTTGAAGCCCCCGATCAACATGATGGTCCATTCACCCTGGCGATAAGATTCCAGCGGTCCATATTGATCGATGTCTTTGGTATTGAAACTACCTGGATGTAGATAAGAAGCCAGCCTGACTTTATATTCCACGTGCGAGGTTTCGGTTTCTGCCTTGGAGTCGGTTACTGCCACCGGTTTTGTTTCCACAGTTTGAGTAGAAACAGCTGGCTCAGGAGTTGCCTTCATTTCATATGGCTTGTGGTTTTCCAATCCTTGTTGTACGACGATAAAAGCATCCTTGGTGCCTCTTGCTTTAGCTTTTAAGAGAACTGATTTGGCATCTTCTTGTGAGCTAAACGGGCCGATGCGTACTTTGTACAAACCGTTTTCTGAATGTACATATACAGAACCGAGGTCTTCCCAGGTCGTCAGTGATTTCTTATCAGCAGGTTTTGATGATGCAGAAAGCTGGACAGCAAATTCCACATTTGAATTTTCCTTTGCTTTTTGATAAGTGCCTGGATCTTGCTTAACATAAACTTTCACCATCTCCTGATCATCAGGCATTTCAGTGGAAGATGATGCAGTAGAACCAGAAGTTTTTTCGGTGGATGGCTGCAGGAAGACATCGTAATCGGCTGATTTCTTCCCAGCCTGGGTAAGGCGGATATTGAATGCACTGTAGCCTTCCGATTTAACCACGTACACATCGGACTCGACGGCAGGGAGATTGAGGACCAGGACCCCTTGCTTGTCCGTTATACCGAGTTGCTTGTCTGCTTTGTCAAAAACCCCGGCTTGAAACACGGGCTTCTTGGTGGTATAATCGAAGACTTTGAAGTGAGCCTGGTGGCTGGTGGGAGACCCCCCTTTGAAAGCTGTCTCACTTTGACCGGCCAATACATAAACGGAACCGGCGGAAAACCACAGTAAGGTCAGGAGTAGTGTTTTCTTCATTGAGCCTTATATTAAGATAAAAATTAATGTAAAGATATATATTTTTCAAAACTATACACATTATTTTAAAAAATAATATGTTCAAAAAGAGCCTGGATTCTAGCCCAGCACATTACTACCAAGAGGAATAACCCTCTTTTGACTGGAGGGAATTTGACACTTGACCAGAAAACTCTTGAAGTCTATGCCAGAGTTTCTATTTTTATCACTTCATCTTTTCTCATTTCGATCCTCATTTATGCGCATACTACTGTCGACCCTGATCTGCCTTTTGCTGAATGTCTCCTTCCTCGCTGCCCAAAAACTGGATTACCGGTTGGGATACATGATTGTGCAATTGGAAAGCGATGTAAATCCTGATTCCTTTCTCGATGCTTATTCAAAAGAGTACGGGAGTGTCATGACGGTTGACCGGACATTATCAGGTTCCCTGCGCATTTACCTGGTCAGGTTTGACTTTGCTACTGTTCACCAGGGGAAACTGCTCGATGCTTTTCGTAATGATCGCAGAGTGACGATTGCGCAATATGATCACTTTACCAAACAGCGAAATATCCCGGATGATCCGCAATTTCCTAATCAGTGGCAATGGCTGAATACAGGTCAGACCGGAGGTGTATTGGATGGTGATATTAATGCTGATGCTGCATGGGATTTTACTACCGGTGGTCTCACTGCTTTAGGGGATACGATTGTAGTGGCAATAGTTGATGATGGATTAGATTACAATCACCAGGATATTGCCGCCAATGCATGGATCAATCATCATGAAATCGATGGCAACAATATTGACGACGATGGCAACGGCTACGTCGATGACATTCACGGATGGAATGCTTACGATAATAATCCGGATGTATGGAACAACGAGCATGGATTACAGGTAGCCGGAATGATTGGTGCGAAAGGAAATAATGGTATTGGAGTCGCCGGTATCAACTGGAATGTGAAGATCATGATGATTGTAGGGGGTGATCCTGAGTCAGCTGCTATTGCCTCTTATGCTTATGCACTTGCTCAACGCGAGCTGTATGAAAGTTCTAATGGTGCTTTAGGTGCATTCGTAGTGGCTACCAACAGCTCATGGGGAATTGATTTCGGCCAACCTGCAGATGCTCCACTTTGGTGTGCTTTTTATGATACACTTGGTGAGCATGGCATTTTAAGTGCCGGTGCCACTGCTAATAATGATGTTGATATTGATGCCGTTGGTGATTTGCCAACCGCCTGTCCAAGTGAATATTTATTGAGTGTCACTGCATTAAATGCAAGCAACCAGCGCACCTTCTCCGCATATGGAAAAACACAAGTAGACTTTGGTGCACCAGGAGAAGACGTTTTAACAACCCGAAGAAATAATAATTACGCCACGACCAGTGGAACTTCATTTGCATCGCCGGTAGCCGCTGGTTTAGTAGGCTTGCTTTACTCTGCACCTTGTGCTGGTTTTGCTAAGCTCACGCATGAAAATCCTGCCGCTGCAGCCGCCTATGTTCGGGATATCATCTTTATGGGGGTAAAACCAATTCCAGGATTAGCCTCCACTACCCGATTTGGGGGAAGCCTGAATGCAGGTAATAGTATGAACCTCATGATGAGCTTGTGTTCAGAGTGTCCAGTCCCATTTAATGTAAATGCGGAAGATGTTACTGATGTGTCAGCCTATATCACCTGGGCCTTGCTGGATACTGTGAGTGCTGTAAACGCGCGCTACAAACCCGTTAACGCTACGGAATGGGATACGATTGAAGATGTGACTTCTCCATTGCGATTAGTGAACCTGGTAGGCTGCACAGAATATGAAATCGAATTTCAATCTGAATGCACTGATACCTTAACTGATTTCCAGGCTAATTACCATTTCAAAACCGATGGATGTTGTGAATTGCCCGGAGAAATTAATCTCACCGCTATTGACCAGGATATTCAAATGCAATGGAGTTCTGTTTTAGCAGCTGCTTATTATGTAGTACAATATCGTCCACAAGGAGAAACCACCTGGCTGGAAGAAGCCACTCCTTCTAACAGTTATATTCTTCATGACCTTCTTCCTTGCACCTGGTACGAAGTGAGATTGCAAACTTCCTGTGATACCACTGAAACAGGCTTCTCTGATATCATGCTGATCCGGACAAAAGGATGTGGCAATTGTATCGATCTCGACTATTGCGAAAACACCTCTGATGATGCCAGTGGTGAATACATAGATTCGTTGATCATCGGCCCACTCAACAATCCTACTGGTAATAATGGAGGGTATATCCTATTCGACAACCTGGATCCTCTTTATACGGCGAGCTTTACTTACCCTGTATCATTACGCCCTGGCTTTGCCGGGGGACAATTTGATGAGCAGTTCCGTATTTGGCTCGACATGAACCAGGATGGTGTGTTTGATGAAAGCGAATTGTTGTTAGACTCTGTCTTAGAAGAAGGAAATGCAACATTAATCAGTACTATCACTATTTCTCCAGATGCGCTTCCGGGAAGCACCAGGATGAGAGTGAGTATGGCATTTGCTAATCAATTCTTCCCGCCTAACCAGGAACCTTGTGGTACGATTGAATTTGGAGAGATTGAAGATTATTGCGTCGAAATATTGAAAGCGCCTGCACAGTGTCCTGCAGTAGATACGGTTTACTTCGATGGTATCAGTTTCACCGGTGCATTTATGTATTGGCCTGCTGTAAAAGAAGCCATTGCTTACACTTATCGTTACAAGGCAGAAGGCAGCACGGATTACATTGAGATTGCTACTGTTGACACTACAGCCAACCTGACTGGTCTTGTAAAGTGCACCAAGTATGAAGTGCAAATCAGGACGGTTTGTTTATTTGACACGAGCGGCTATTCACAGAATTATATTCTTGAAACGGATTGCGATGTTGCCGTTCAGGATCCGGTGGCTTTATTATCTTCTTACCTGGTTTATCCAAATCCAACTCCAGATGTTGCTTATGTGCGAATGATACCTGTTGAATCAGGCAAGCATTTTATCTCTGTGTATAATATGCAAGGCCAGGTATTGGAACATCAATCTGTATTTGCGGATGCTCATCAACCAACAACAGTTACGCTGGACGTGATCAATCAATTACCACAAGGACTTTATTTTGTCACGGTAGAAAAAGACGGTAAGCGGGCAACCCAAAAATTAATCAGGCTGTAAAGTGATTAGGAGTAAGGTGTAAGGAATAAGGAGTTAGTGCACGAAACGTGGACTGACCACCAAATCTTTGTTTCCCGGTGTGTAGAGATAAAATCCTTCACCGGATTTGCTGCCCAGTTTTCCTGCTTGTACCATATTCACTAACAAGGGACAAGGTGCATATTTAGCCTCACCAAAACCTTCCTGCAACACGCGGAGAATCGCGAGTACAACATCTAATCCTATAAAATCTGCTAACTGCAAAGGCCCCATCGGGTGCGCCATACCTAATCGCATCACTGCATCGATTTCTTCCACACCTGCTACTCCTTCCCACAATGAAATGATCGCTTCATTGATCATTGGGATCAATACACGGTTAGCTACGAAACCTGGATAGTCATTGACAACGACAGGGATTTTCTCCAGGTTTTTGGAAATCGCTGTTACTTCATTCGCTACGCGATCAGAAGTGCTATAGCCCCTTATGATTTCTACCAATTTCATCACCGGCACCGGGTTCATAAAATGCATACCGATGACTTGCTCGGGGCGCTTGGTAGCGGCTGCAATCTTCGTAATCGAAATGGAGCTTGTATTTGTAGCCATGATCGCATCCGGCTTGCACCACATACCGAGACCTTCAAATATTTTCAGTTTGAGCTCTGCTTTTTCAGTGGCTGCTTCAATTACCAGATTTGCTTGTTCGACAGAAGACTGAATGGAAGTGGAGGTTGATATCCTTGACAGAATAGTAGCCTGGTCTTGCGCTGTGATCTTTTCTTTGGCCACCATTCTTTCGAGATTCCTTTGAATAGTGGATAAGCCCTTCGTAAGCGCTTCTTCAGAAATATCGATCATTGTGACCGAATAACCGTATTGTGCAAACACATGAGCAATACCATTGCCCATGGTACCTGCACCGATAACAGCTACAGGATAGTCCGTATGTAATGAAGTCATGGCAGCAAATATACACTACCAGCTACTACCTCCACCGCCGCCACCGCCGCCACCGCTGCTGAATCCGCCACCACCACCGCCGCCGGAGGAACTACTGCTCGGACTGCTGCTAAACGCAGACCCGATGGTATTGACTTGAGAAGGAAATGTTTCCGCGAAATGATTGAAACTCTCCATCGAATTGGTTCCATAGATCATAGGTCCCGAATACCAGGACGGTGGTTGCGTTAATAATCCATCGAACTTTTTATTCCAAGATTTGAGATAGCCAAATGCAAGCGCAAATGCTAGAGTCTTATCATAATAATTGGGATCTTCTTTCATCAGGCGTTCAATAACAGGTCGCTCTGCTTTTGAAACGAATTCCCTGAAGCCCTGGAATTTTCGATACGTTTCATTGCCCAATGGTGAACGTTTATGAAAACGACTGGCCAGGAACAGCAGTATAAAACCTGTGATACCTAATGCAATGCCATCCGGATTTTGCCTTCCAAATAAGGCAAATGCTCCCCATGCAATAGCAGCAACACCCATCAAGGCAATAACACAACCCATCGTCTTCTGATCAGCTTCATACCAACCCTGGCTGGTTATCCAGGATTTGACTGTTGCTTTTACAGAAGCCATAGTGATATAGAATTTATCACGAAGATGTTTGAGTTGCACTACATCACCCGAAGCAAAAAGACCGTTTAAGAAATCTCTTTCAAAATTAAATAGTTCGCTACCGGGGCTTTTAAGCTTGGTGAAAGTCACGTTGTCTTTTTGCATGAATCCACCTTCTTTGGTTTCCAGTTTAAGGTAGCCCATGTTGGCCAGGTGAGGAATGAGGCACAATACATCATTGTTGTCGACACTATTATCAACAAATCCACCTGCAATGGCCGGTGAGATTCCAGCTGGTGGATAATACTCCACCATAATGGTCTGGCGCTTATTTCGGGAAAATACTTTGGCTACAATACCTGCCATTAAAAAGAAAATGGGAGCTAACAGCAATCCATGTTTTTTCTTAAACATCGCCCAATTCGAAACGGGCACAAAAACATCCTTCTTAAACCGCAATGCAATGGCCATTCCTTCTCCGGGTTCAAAGACTCTTATGGTATGTCCTTTTACCTGTTTTGGAAAAACAGTCACTTTGGCATCTGTTCCACGATCATCTCGCTGGCCTGTTCCCCATACAACATCATTTTCTGTTATAAATGCCTTTTCAGGTAAGTCAATTTGGAAATTAAAACTTCCAATTTGTACATCCCATTCATTGCCCAAAAGATTCCACTGAAATTCACTGTGATCATCAAAAAAGAAAATGGGATTGAAGACACGATAACGGATTTTATACACTTGTGTACCTTCTACGTATGTATCGGCATCCCCGATCCTGATGTTGAGGTTATGATTTTCATCCTTGGACGTTGAAAATTTATAACCATCCACTTTGACATCTTCAATCAGGAAATCTACTACTGTATTGTTCACCATATTTCGAAAAGGTATGGATCGAATGATACCATGCCTTGCCTGGTCGAATTGAACAGTGATCGTTTCTACAATGTCAGCATACCCTTCCGGGGTAATGGTGACCTGCATCTCGTAGAGTGAAATGTTATAGTATTCCGCGCGGACAGCCGTAAAGCTCATCCATAGCGGAAGCAGTAAAAGCAGCCAACGGTTTTTCATAGACTAGAACTGCACTTTCACGTTCTGAGTCTCACCTTCAGGCACTTCGAAATAACCCATGCGTTGAAATCCAAACGGACCTGCAATGAGATTATTAGGAAATACTTCTACCGCGTTGTTGAGATCACGGGCAGATGCATTGTAGTAGCGACGTGAACGTTGGATACTTTCTTCTAACCCGGTCAGGGTGTCTTGGAGTTTGGAAAATTCAGAATTGGCTTTGAGGTCAGGATAATTTTCAGCTAAAGCAAACACCGATTTGAGGGCACCCGATAGTGCATTTTCAGCTGCACCGCCGTCTTTGCCGCCAGCATTCATAGCCGCGCTGCGAAGGCTGACAATTTTTTCGAGCGTGCTGCTTTCGTATTGCGTATAACCTTTGATCGTATTGACCAGGTTGGGAATCAGGTCATATCGCTGTTTCAGGAAAACATTGATGGACTTGAACGCTTCTTCTGCACCATTGCGCATACGAACTAATCGGTTGTAAATGCTGATCACAAATAAACCGAGGACCAGGAGAATAACAAGTAAGATAATAAGCATGTCTATAGTTTTTCGAATGATTACAATTTGTCAAAAGTAAGGAAACGCACGCGGATCGACCTTAACCTCAGCCTTAACCATCACTTCCGTCTCCGACTTCGCTTTCGCCTTCACCTCAGCCTCAGCCTAAGCCTAAGCCTTTCTTACCTTTGTGATAACATGACCCAAAACATCCTCGTAGGCGACATTGGTTCCACAAAATCGACGTGGTGGTCCAATTCGGAGGGAAACAAAGAGTTTCACCTGACGGGCTACAACCCGGTGACTCATGATGAAGGTGTCGGCCAACGCTTGTTTGAGCAACTTTGGCATGTCACCGAGGGAGATCCTTTTGCTAAAGTATGGTATTATGGAGCTGGCATAGTGGATGCACAGGCTGCCGAAAAAGTAAGAGCCCGGATACATAAGTTTTTTCCAAAAGCGCAAATTGAAATTGCCTCTGACCTGTTAGGAGCAGCCATTGCCGCTTGTGGACGTACACCCGGGATTTTAGTTATCCTTGGTACCGGCAGTCACGCTGCTGTTTTTGATGGCTCCAAAATCATTCGACAGGCTGAAAGTCTTGGTTATTTACTCGGTGATGAAGGAGGCGGAAGTGATATTGGAAAAGAACTAGTAAAAGCTTATTTCTATAAACAATTACCCACAGCCCTGCATTCCGATATGGTTGATCTTGTGCAGGGTGAACGCAGTCATTTTTTACAAAGACTTTACCATCACCAGGCACCGAATCAATATTTGGCTGAATTTGTGAAGATGGCCGTGCAACACCAGGACCATGAGTGGATACAACAGCTAGTGCAGGAACGATTTATGGTGTTTATCCGAAATCATGTACTTCCGTTACAGCCCGATGGCCCTGTGCACGTTGTCGGTTCGATAGGTACTATATTTGCCGACTTATTTCGGAAAGCGCTGGATAAAAATGGACTGAAGCCCGGAAACTTTATCAGGGACCCGGCGCGCCGATTGTTTGAAATGCATTTGCAACATGAGTGAAAAGAAAAAAGAAATCCGACGACTGGGAGTATTTTCTTCCGGTGGTGACGCACCAGGAATGAATGCAGCTATACGGGCTGTTGTGCGTACTGCTTCTTATTACGGCTTACATATCTATGGTATTTACCGTGGGTATGAAGGCATGATCGATGGCCAGATTGAAAGGCTTGACAAAGGACACGTAGCGAATATTATCCAACGCGGAGGCACTGTATTGAAAACTGCCAGAAGTGAGCGTTTCATGACTGCAGAAGGAAGAAAAGCTGCTTATGATTCACTGATGGTGCACGATATTGATGGATTGGTAGCGATCGGTGGTAATGGAACATTTACAGGTGCCAAAATTTTCTATGAAGAGTATGGCATGCCTATCATCGGTGTGCCGGGCACCATTGATAATGATTTATACGGCACCGATTACACTATCGGTTTTGATACCGCAGTGAATACCGCTATCGAAGCGGTTGATAAAATCCGTGATACCGCGGAAGCCCACAGTCGTTTGTTTTTTGTTGAAGTTATGGGAAGAAAAACAGGATACATTGCTTTGAATACCGGAATCGGCAGTGGTGCAGGAGCCATCCTAATTCCTGAATCTGGTGTTGACGTTGACGAGCTTATCAAACATTTAGAGAAAACCGCTAAGAGACAAAAACTCTTTTCATTAGTAATCGTAGCGGAAGGAAATGAAAACGGCAATGCTCAAACACTCGCGAATGAAATCAAATCACGCTGGCCGGAATACGATCCGAAAGTGACCATCATCGGGCACATGCAACGCGGGGGCGCACCCTCTGCATTAGACAGGCTCATTGCGAGCCGTATGGGTTATAAAGCCGTGGAAGCCATACTGGCTGGGCATTACAACCAAATGGTTGGCATTCAAAACAATGAGATCGTGCTGGTACCATTTGACGATGCCATTTACAAAACGAAATCTATCGACAATGATCTTCTGCGTATGGCAGAAATCCTTTCTCTCTGATCATGCGGATTACTATCTTTTATATTCCGACCGGATCACCAGAAGAAGCACACCAGTTAGGTCAAAAAGCTGTTGAAAATAAGCTAGCAGTCTGCTCTAATTCATTTGCTGTTCAATCCCTCTATCCCTGGGAAGGACAAATCGAACAGGACAATGAATTCGTCCTCATCCTGAAGACTTTTGCTCCATACACTGAATCCTTACAAACCTTCTTAGAGAAACATCATAGCTATAAAGTGCCATGCATTTTACATTGGGAGGCTGAGGTGAATGAAGTTTATGGAAACTGGATGAAAGAAGTGCTGAGTTAAAGTTTCGTGGTGGCCGTTGGATGGAGTTCTCTCCGCCAACCATCGAGATTCCTCGTGGTGGCCGTTGGATGGAGTTCTCTCCGCCAACCATCGAGATTCCTTAGGGATTCTTTGATGAAAATCTACAGTTAGTTTACCAGCATTTTTACTTTTTGATTCGCGATAGTTGGCGGAGAGAACTCCATCCAACGGCCAATTTCTGATTAATTCTGCTCTGCGCTTCCGCTCTTATTCCACATCAGGAACGCTTTGATAAAACCATTGAGATCGCCATTCAATACCAGGTCAGGATTGTGCACTGTGTATTGTGATCGGTGGTCCTTTACTCTTCGGTCATCCAATACATAACTCCGGATCTGGCTTCCCCATTCATTTTTCATTTTTCCGGATTCCACTTTATCACGGGCTGCATTTCGCTTTTCAATTTCCTTTTCGTACAATCTGGATTTGAGCATTTGAAGCGCCTTGTCGCGGTTTTGATGTTGCGATCTTTCCTGCTGGCATTCCACTACAATTCCGGAAGGTAAGTGCCTAACACGAACAGCAGATTCTGTTTTGTTGACATGCTGGCCACCCGCACCACTGGAACGGAAAGTATCCCATTCCAAATCATCCGTCTTAATCTCCACCTGGATGCTGTCATCGATCAGCGGGTGCACAAACACCGATGAGAAGGAAGTCATGCGCTTGCCTTGTGCATTATATGGACTCACGCGCACCAGGCGATGAACACCATTCTCTCCTTTCAACATTCCATATGCATACTCCCCACTGATTTCAATCTCCGCACTTTTTATGCCGGCGACATCACCGTTGACTCTATTGAGTTCGGAAACTTTATATCCATTTTTTTCTCCCCACATGATGTACATCCGTAACAGCATGTCGGACCAGTCACAACTTTCTGTTCCTCCTGCACCGGCATTGATCTCTAAAATGCAGGATAGTTCATCTTCCGGTTCATTGAGGGTGCTGCGGAATTCGACATCATCAACAAACGCAACTGCTTTCTCATATGCATCATCGAGTTCCTCTTCAGTAGTTTCGCCCGCATCGAAAAACTCGAGCAAAACTCCGAGGTCATCAATCACGGATTGAATGGACTGAAAGTGGGATATCCAGTGTTTGTGAGCTTTGATTTCTTTCAGCGCCGCCTGTGCACGTTCGGTCTGTGACCAGAAATCGGGATCGAGCGTGAGTTGCTCTTTTTCTTCTAATTGAATTTTACGCCTGGCGACGTCAAAGATACCTCCCTAATACGTCCACGCGGGTCTTAAGGTTATTGAATTGATCAACAGTCATGTGTATGGTTTTAAAGTGAAGGGGGCTGAAGCCCCCTTCTTTGAATTATTATTTTTTATCTACCAGTTCAACGTAGAAAACCAACGCTGCATCTCCCGGAATGGTCGGAGGATTTCCCTGTGCACCATAACCGAGGTTTGCTGGAATAAATAACGTTGCTTTTGTGCCTTTGTTGAATAAAGCCAATGCTTCATCCCAGCCCTGGATAACTTGTCCTTGTCCGAGTGGGAATGTATGAGGCATACCGCGTGACCATGAGTTGTCAAACATAGTCCCATCCGTATCAAACATACCGTAATAGTTTACCGATACTTGCTCGCCTCTCTTTGGCTTTTCTCCTTTACCTTCTTCGTGGATCACATATTTAAGGCCACTGGCGGTGGTTTGCATCTGGCTGTCGAAACCACCTTTTTTATAGGTATCAAAATTGGCTTTCACCATGGTTTCGATAGCTGGCAGTTGATCGCGCACCACTTGTCTTACTTTCTCCTGGGCTTGCTGAATGGAATCAGTGAATGCTTTGAACTGTGCTTCATCCATTACATCCACGATACCGATGCGATACACCACAGGCTCCGTAAAGCTTTCAAAGCCTGGAGGAATCTGGCGGAATGAGTCAACAGGGAAATAATAATGGAAACTATCCCTAACGTGCATTTTGCCTAACAGGTTGATCAGGGAAGTAAAATATCCATAATCCTTTTTCTCTGCGGTGATTTTCAACACCGGCGGTTGCGCTGCTTCAGAACTACGTTGGATCACTGAATCTTTGTAATAAAGATCCATATTGAAACGGACGTAACTGTCCAAAGGAATGGCTTGTGAATCACCTTTGCGGACGAGGGTATATTCAAAACCATCGGCCTTAAGACGCTTGCCTTCTGAGGAACATCCGACTAAGAGTCCGAGCCCCAATACTAAAAATAAAAATTTAGGATTCATGTTGCAATTGATATGAGTTCATTGTTAGTGGAATAATTTCTTTCACTTTCATCAAAGTCTCTGTGATGGAAGCTTTCATTTGTCCTCCTGATGCGTTGCGATGACCTCCGCCATTGAAATAGGTGTGACAGATTTCCTGCACATTGATATTGCCTTTGGAACGGAATGAGAGTTTGGTGACATTTTGCTGTTCTGAAATGAATACAGCCAGCTTCATATTGCGCACCATCAGGATATAATTGACGATACCTTCAGTATCGCCTCTGCCAATAGACCAATTTTTGTAGTCTTCCTTATCCAGCCAAATGATACCGGCCTGGTATTCGGTCATCAGTTCCATCCGGTTAGCAAGACAATGACCAAGCAACTTCAATTGCTTTTCAGTCATGCTGTTAAACAACCGGATCTGCAGCATATAATCATCCATGCCGATTTTCTTCAATGCTGCAGCGATTTCGAAAACATGTGGATTGGTGGAATAACGGAATGATCCTGTATCCATGAGGATACCGGTGTACAGCATTTCGGCGACCGGTACATCAATATATTTCTCGAGACTTAATTGCACGAGGAAATCATACACCAATTCAGCCGTTGAACTGGCCTGGTCATTGGACAGGATATGATCTGCAAAAGGTTCAGGATCGATATGATGATCGATGAGGATCTTTACTGCTTGCGATGCCATGACATCAAGACCAAAGCGATCGATGCGATCCAGTGCATTGAAATCAAGACAGAAGATTATGTCTGCTTTTTCAAATGCCGACATTGCCTCTTCAGGATTCATTTCACCGATGATGACCTTATCTAATCCGGGAAGGAAATTGAAAAGTGGTGGATAGTCATTTGGCAGCACAATAGTCACCTGGTGGAGAAGTTTCTGCAACACAGTGCCCAAGGCCAGGGTGGAGCCTAAGGCATCCCCGTCCGGGTTTTTATGGGTGACAATCACCACTCGGGCTGGCTGACGAATCAGTTGAAAAAGCGGATCCACGTAGTGCTCCCTGAATTTTAGGGCGCAAAGGTCAGTTTTTATTGTCAAACTAACAAATATGTTAATTTTGCGCCCCATTTGAACACCTTAACGTCAATCCATTACATGAATAGCAACATAACATTTACCATGATCAAGCCTGATGCAGTGGCATCCGGGCACATCGGAGCCATCCTCGCCCAGATCAATAAGGCTGGTTTCCAGATTATTGCAATGAAATACACCAAGCTTTCAACAGAAAAGGCAGGTGAATTCTACGAGATCCACAAAGAGCGTCCTTTCTATGGCGAATTGGTGGACTTTATGTCTTCCGGTCCTATCGTAGCTGCTGTCCTCCGCAAAGAAAATGCCGTAGAAGACTTCCGCACCCTGATCGGAGCTACCGACCCATCCAAGGCCGCCCCGGGTACCATCCGGGCCTTATTTGCAAAGAATATTGGTGAAAATGCTGTTCACGGTGCTGACTCCGATGAAAATGCTCTGCGGGAAGCGTCTTTCCATTTTGCGCAAACAGAGATTTTTAGGTAGAAACTGGTTGAAGTGTTGAAAAGTTGAAATGTTGAAATGTTGAATTGTTTAAACACTTCAACATTTCAACATTTAAACTTCCCCATCCATCCTCCTGAATAATTCCAGGTAAGATTCAGCGTCACGCTTAAATGGGTGAAGCCATTGATTGGCACCCACTAAATTTTCAGTTGCCGACAAAACTGATACATCGGGGATAAAACGATCCCGCATATAATGCATGTATCGTATCATCATGAATGCATTGAAGAAACGGTAAAATCTTCTTTCAAAAGCCCCATAATTGGATGTGTGCAGTGAAATAGAATCGCATTTACTGATAAAATCGATGGAATCTAAAAAAGAGGCCACCTCTTTGGACAAGTTTAATTTCTCATAAAGAGTTTCCCGAAAGTTTGCCTGGTCTTGGCTGTTCATGATTTGGTGTAAGTCCTTTACCTGTTGAAATAAAGGCCTGATCAATTGAAACACTTCAAATGCAGTGGTTTTCCATTCTAAATTTTCTTCTCTTACCTGGTAAATGGCTTTTCCAGTTCCAAATGGAACGCGCAACGATTTGCGGGAGGAAGGATACACTGTAGTATTATTGATTTCTTTCAATGTTCCTAACTCAATAAATTTTTGAAGGAAATAAAAATCCTCTCCGGCTTGTCTTGTGTTCATCCCACCTTGCTCGAAGTAAGCACGTCTTCTCACCGCCATTGCTGAACCAAACGTTTGAAATGCGAAAGGATGTCCTGCCCATCGTTTAGCATGCACGAGGTAACGAAGGTGAAGCTCATATTCCACTATTGCTTTTTTATCTGCCTGGGAAAGATGGTCAAGGTGGTGTTCAACATAAATGCTGGCAGCATCAAAAGTTTGATCGGTTTCAAATTTATTCCAAATGCATTCGAGATAATTTTCACTGACCGTACAATCTGCGTCGAGATTGAAAATAATTCCTTCAGGCTTCAATCGCCTTGCCGCTTCATCCATTAACATTTTCCTGGCCCACCCTACTCCCCATTTCACACCCACCATTTTCTCTAACCAAATGGGATATATCGGAAAACTTAAATGAGATCGTTCATTCACCCATTCCTTACATCTTTCAAAAGATTGTAGGTGCAAGATTCTTTCTTCTTCACTCATCCGGTCATCTTCATTGAATAAAATCAACACTTCGAAAGAAATGCCCGGATCATAGCAGGCAACCAGTGATTCTAATGTGGCGATCACATCCGGTTCAGCATAGGAAGGGATGCACAGGATCATCGAAACCGGGTCTTTTGGTTCTTCCTGTACGAATTTTCCAAAAGTCCTGAATCGTGATGCGAATTGGAGCCATTGAGAATCTTCCGCCACGTCGTTTACATTTGCAGGATGCCGACTTGTATCCTGGGATGCCAATATATACCATCTATTGAGTACTTCGCTCATTGGCTTCAGCATGGAGAGATAATGGTAGAAGCGCATGAGCATTTTCAAAAACGATCGTGGCGAAATCGAACCTGTATCCTGTCCCCTGCTGATCCGCTCCTGCTGACTGTACCCCTACAAAAAGGCAAACATCAGCAAATGAATATCCGGGAAGTGCTCATTTCTTATGATGAACCCTGGGCAGAGCAGCATATTCGAAGTTTACAAACTGCATATGGCAAAACTGCTTTCGCAGAAGAAGTATTGGAAGGTCTGTTTCTTATTATAGACACCAAAGCTTCATTGTTATGGGATTTGAATATTGCGATATTAGATTATCTCACCTCGCTTATACCCGGAGCATGGCAATATTCATTCACCAAAGAATTTGAAAAGAATTATTCAAAAGAGGTGTATGATTTCAGGGCTGGTGTCCCGGCAGGTGTTAGCGGTATTTCTATGGATAGTATTCCGCGATATTCGCAAGTGCAGCGACTTCATCAAACCTTTCAGGCAAACCTCAGTATCTTGGACGTACTTTGTCATTCAGGCCCGGGTACGACTGATTATTTGGCCCAATATGCCGCCCAACTTTATTCGAAATCATGAACCCGATCATAGATCAGAAATTACAGGAACAAAAGGCACAATTAAAAAATGTATTCCAGCAACTGCTTGATTTTACCAATCGCATTGGGCATGCAGAAACAACCCGGATATTAACTGACCTTGAAGTCCGGATTGAAGAGCCATTCATGTTTGTGATCGTTGGCGAAGTGAAGGCCGGCAAAAGTTCCTTTATCAATGCCTTATTAGGAGATCCTGATTTGTGTGCTGTTGCCCCCTCCCCGATGACAGATACCATACAACAGATCCTTTATGGTGATGTCCCGAAAACAGAAGTTATTAATTCTTATTTAAAAAAAGTATATCAACCCAATCCGATTCTGAAGGATATTGCAATCGTTGACACTCCAGGTACCAATACCATCATCACTCATCACCAGGAAATCACAGAGCGATTTATTCCCGGCTCGGACCTGATCGTTTTTGTTTTTGAATCTAAAAATCCGTACCGCCAATCCGCCTGGGATTTTTTCAATTTCATGCATGAAGAATGGCACAAGAAAATCATCTTCATCCTGCAGCAGAAAGACCTGATGGATGCGGCCGACCTGAAGATCAATGAAAACGGAGTCATTGATTACGCCAATAAAAAAGGAATTAAGAAACCGGTTTTGTTTTCTGTTTCTGCGAAACAGGAATTGGAAGGATATGTACAGCAAAGTGGATTTGAACCTTTACGCACTTATATTCTTGACCAGGTGACAGGAGGTAAAGCGCAGCAACAAAAACTCATTGGCCTTTGTGATACGTCCAATCAAATCAGCGGGAAACTTCAATCTGGGTTGGATGTGCGTCAACTACAACTGGATGCTGATAAAGAATTCCGACAAGAAATTCATTGGACCCTGACAGATCATGGGCAAAAAGCAAAACACCAGGCTGAGATTCTCGTAGAAAACCTTATGGGAGCCTATGATAAAGTATCGAGGAAATATGAAGATGAATTAAGCAACACCCTCTCCTTCTTTCCGGTATTAAAAAGATCGCTGACTTCTATTTTTTCAAAATCACAATCACTCAAATCCTGGCTGGAAGATTTCACTAACCGGTTACGGGCCGATTTTGGAACAGGTATGCAGGATAAAATCAATGATCGCGTACTTGATCTAGCAGAAAGCATTCAGCAAATGGCGCACACGATAGATCTGCAAATCAGAAGCAGCAAAACGATATTGGCTAATGATCATGAAATATTCTCTGCTATTGCACAACGCAGGCAACATATACTAAGAGAATTACGCGAAGCCTTTGAGCAATTTCTGAGTCGAACCGAAAATTTCACCGCTAAAGGCCTTGTCGATACGGATACCAGTATCAGTGCTAATGTAGCAGCTGGCAGTGGCGTCGCCGTGGTGGGTATTATCCTCGCAGCAGTCACTCACGGTATGGTCTTCGATATCACCGGAGGCGTATTGACTACGCTTGGTTTTTTAGTGGCAGGTATCACGTTGGGCCTCCAGCGTGGTAAAGTTTTAAGGCAATACCGGAAGGAAATGGATAAAGGCCGTGATCGACTTCACCAGGAATTGTTGGAAGAACTATATAAGTATATCGAAACCCTGAAGAACAGGATGAACGAGCAGTTTCAAAAATTCGATGACCTAATCGAGCAGGAAACCAGTGAATTGAAAATACTCCAATCGGATCTTACCGGCATTCGTACCAATATCGATCAAATCAGGAAAGTGGTCGTGAAGGCTTTTTGACCATGTTGTAGGTTGAAGGTTGTTAGAAAGTAGACTGGTCATATGTTATAGGTTGTTAGAAAGTAGACTGGTCATATGTTATAGGTTGTTTAGGTCAATACCCACTAACCATTCACCTTCAACCAGTCTTCTTTCCAACAGCATTCAACCAGTCCACTTTCCTACAACCAACAACCTGTTTCTCTGGTTATTAGGAGCAGGTGTCCCCTGGCAGGATTATTATTTTATCCCCAAATCACTGTAACAAAGACTTCATTTTCTCGTCAATACTTCCGACATGACCACTGAACAATACGAAGCCCTCTTCTACAAGATGAGGGACAAGTTGTACCGCTATGCTCTCAGGTTCGTCAAGGAGCCTGCAGTGGCTGAGGATGTTGTGCAGGATGTCATGTTCAAACTCTGGCAGAAACGCCAGGAAGCAGATTCCATTGAAAATCTGGAAGCCTGGATGATGGTCATCACCCGCAACCGGGCACTTGATATTCTGCGGAAAGAAAAAGACAACCAGGTGAGCGTAGACGAAGCTTTTGGAGTAAGTGACAAGGATCCGCTGGCGGACAAGCAACTGGAGAGTTCAGAACTCATGAAACAGTTGAATGATTGCGTGGATCAATTGCCCGAAAAACAAAAACAAGTCTTTCACCTGCGCGAAATCGAACAAATGACGTACGAAGAAATCAGCCAGGCTACAGGATTCAATCTTGATGATGTCAAGGTCAGCCTGTTCCGGGCACGCAAACAAATACAGCGGATGCTCAGTAAAATCAATTCATTCGGACTTTATCAAGCTTAATCATCATGGATCAACAACATCTCGATCGGTATTGGAACGGAGAAACCTCCCTCGAAGAAGAACAGGAGATCCTGAAGGAAATGTCAGGCGCTACCGTGCCCGATACTTTATACTTCCGCATGATCGCCGAAGCACGCAAGCAACGAAGCACATTGAAGATTGATGACATCAAAGCCTTCAATCAACAAGCTGCAAAACCTGCACCTCGCACGATTGTATTGCCGGTGTATCGTTGGGTAGCCAGCGCTGCTGCAGTGTTATTGTTTGCCATCGCTTCTTACGGTCTTTGGGATTATACTCATCAACAAGCGAAGCCTGATATCATGGCTGATTCGTTTGAAGATCCGCAAAAGGCTTACGAAGAAGTACGGGAAGCACTTGCTTTTGTATCAAGCAAACTGAATAAGTCACAGAGCGAAGCGATGATCAATATCAAAAAGGCGGAGACCTACGCCGACATGTTTAAATAAAATCTATTCTTTCACTTTCATACAACTAATAAAATCATGAAGTCTCTTTTTCTGTCCTTGCTTACCCTGCTGATAGCGACGATGTCTGCTACAGCGCAAGAGGATGCCATCACCAAATACTTCAACAAGTACATTGATGATACTACATTCAGTGCTGTGTACATCAGCCCCAAAATGTTTAACATGGTCTCTAAAGTAGAGATCAAAGACATGGATCCTGCTGTACAGGAGGTCATTGCAAGCCTGAAAGGCATGCGCGTCCTGCACACCGAAAAGAATGCCACTAAGTATTACAATGAAGCCTTGAAGGTGATCCCTACCAGCGATTACGAACTGTTACTCACTGCCCGCGATAAAGGGGAGAATGTTCGCTTCATGGTGAAATCCAGTGGCGACATCGTGCAGGAATTACTGATGGTCGTTGGGGGTGAATCGGATTTCGCCCTGATCAGCTTCATCGGCAATATCGATCTCAAGAAAATCGGCAAGCTCGCTGAAGCACTCAACATCGATAATCTTGAATATCTCAAGAACCTGGATAAGAAGTAAGTTTCGTTAGTCATTAAAAGAAAAAAGGTAGGGGCTCAAGATCTTGAGCCCCTACCTTTTTTCTTTTAATGACTAGCTATTGTATTAAGCTCCTAAATAATTCTTCAACAACTTACTTCTGCTTGCAGAACGCAATTTGTTGATGGCTTTGTCTTTGATCTGTCTTACGCGTTCGCGAGTGAGGCCGAAGCGATCACCGATATCTTCGAGGGAGAGTGGATGCTCTACACCGATACCGAAATACAGTTTGATCACATCTGCCTGGCGATCGGTGAGGGTACCTAATGAACGATCGATTTCCCGGCGGAGTGAATCGAGATACTCCAGATTAGCATCAGTACCAGGTGTATTTGGATTTTCCAAAACATCCAGTAATGAATTGTCTTCTCCATCAACGAAAGGAGCATCCATTGATACGTGTCTCGCAGCAACCCCTAAGGTTGTTTCTACTTCATCCGAAGAAATCTCCAGTATGGAAGCTAATTCTTCAGAAGATGGTTCGCGTTCGAATTCCTGCTCGAGCTGGGAGAAAGCGCGATTGATTTTATTAAGAGATCCTACTTTATTTAAAGGAAGGCGGACAATACGGGATTGTTCGGCTAGGGCCTGGAGGATGGACTGACGGATCCACCATACGGCGTAGGAGATAAATTTAAAACCGCGGGTTTCGTCAAAGCGTTGAGCGGCTTTGATCAAGCCAAGGTTGCCCTCGTTGATTAGGTCACTCAGGGAAAGACCCTGGTTTTGATATTGCTTGGCTACGGAAACGACGAAACGGAGATTGGCTTTGGTCAGTGTTTCCAGGGCGATCTGGTCACCCTGCTTGATTTTTTTAGCCAGGTCCACCTCTTTTTCAGGGGTCAGCAGGTCGACTTTGCCGATTTCCTGAAGATATTTTTCCAGGGACTGACTTTCCCGGTTGGTAATGGATTTTGTGATCTTTAGCTGCCTCATCGATCGGGTATTATTATTAAGTTCTGGATTATGCGGACGTCAAAAAACGTTCCTGATTTGCTGTCTTCCTATAAAAAGAGGCGCAAAGGTAGGTTTTTCCATCCGCTCAGGGTGAAATATTCCGGATTTAATCCCATTCCTCATGCCGTCCAACTGGTATGAATCCTGGCATCCCCGGATGACTATCATACCTGCTGGTAAGTTAAGGGAGAAATGGCCTCCGATGAAAAAAAGTTCAATTATTTGCAGGAATCAATAATTCTGTTTTATTTACGCCGTACAGTAAGACAGCAGGTTTCCCCCACGGCAATCTGCAAGCCAAAAAGCAGTATGAAGCGAATACCTGTTGATTTAGAATATATTTTCAAAGCCTCCCCGGCTATTCTCTATAAATTCCTGACGACACCAGCCTGTTTGGTGCGTTGGTTTTGTGATGGTGTTGACATCAATGCTGATGTATATACTTTTTCATGGGATGGAAATGAAGAGAATGCGGAAGTAGTCGATGATATTGAAGAAGAACGTTTGCGCTTTCGATGGGAAGGAGCACCGCGATTTGAATATCTCGAATTCAGAATGTACCTCTCCCCTGTCACCGAAGAAACCGTTTTAGAAATCACGGACTTCGCCAATGAAAAAGAAATCGGTGATCTCAAAAAACTTTGGGATGCACAGATCAAAAAGCTCCGCCAGGAAACCGGGGGCTAATTTCAATTTTGGATTTTGGACATCCGATTTTGGATTTGGAATTTTGGATTTAATTGAAACCTTCAATTCCTGTAACGGTGGTATACTTGAAGGAAAGTTTCTGATCCGGGTAGATGTAATGAAAAGCTGACTGGCACATCATTGTCGCTTCATGAAATCCACAAAGAATTAATTTCAATTTGCCTTTATAGGTATTGATATCTCCAATCGCATAAATACCGGGCACATTCGTGCTGCATTCAATGGGATCAACCACGATTGCATTTTTATCAAGATTTAATCCCCAGTCTGCAATAGGACCCAACTTTGGTGTCAAACCAAAAAGTGGAATGAAATAATCGCATACTACTTTCACTTTCTGTTCGCCTTGCTCCACGATCACATGATCGAGATGACCACTTCCACCCACTTCAACCACTTGTGCGTCAGTAATGAGTTTGATTTTTCCTGCATCCACCAATCGCATTACTTCATCCACTGAACTTAATGCTCCCCTGAAACTGCTTCGTCGATGTATGAGAATGATTTCACTTCCTAATGCCGCCAATTCAATCGCCCAATCCAGTGCAGAATCTCCACCACCAGCGATGACCACTTGTTTACCTGCATAATGAGCTGGTTCTTTTACAAAGTAGTCGATGCCTTTTCCTTCGAACTGATCAAGGCCACTTACTTGTGGTTTTCTTGGTTCAAAGCAACCAAGACCGCCTGCAATCACGATTACTTTTGCTTCCACCACAGTGCCCGCATGTCCTGTTGCTTTAAAACTTCCGTCGGCTAATTTTTCAATAGCATCCACCCTTTCACCCAATGTAAAAGTGGGTTTGAATGGATCAATCTGTTGCTTCAGATTATGAATCAAATCGCCCGCCAAAATGGATGGAAGACCTGGGATATCATAAATCGGTTTCTTCGGATAAATTTCAGCTAACTGCCCACCTGCCTGGGGCAATACATCCATGAGATGACATCTCATTTTCAATAATCCTGCTTCAAATACAGTAAACAGACCAACCGGTCCTGCACCGATGATGAGTAAATCAGTTTTAGTGGATTCCATGAGGCGCAAAGGTAAAAAAAGGAGGAGGCTGAGGCTGAGGAATAGCCATCTCTTCCTTAGCCTTAGCCTTAACCTTTATTAATTACAGCTACCGCCGCGAATGATGTACTTGCCATTGTCCTGCACTAACTGTGCACCGATGGATTTCGATATGGCTTTGAGGACGTTTTCGATTTCGGGGTTTTTGAAAGGAAGGGTGATGCTGACCCCACAGGTATCGACATCACGGTTTTCGATTGAAATATTTTTTCCAAAATAATCGCTTACATCTTTAACCGCTTGTTCCATGGTAAGCTTGTAGAGACGAAGCTCACCAGTGTGCCATGCATTGGAATTGGGAGATGGATTTGGGACCATCTGCATTTTATTGTTTTCATAATAAGCCGCTTCTCCAGCTTTCAGCGCTAACGCGGTTTCATGATCAGTGGATGATCGGAAAATCACTTTACCGGTATTGACAAAAAGCCGGACCTGGTCTTTCCATTGTTTGATGTCAAAGCTGGTGCCTACTACTTCTGTTTCTGTTTTACCGCAAGCAATAGTAAAAGGGCGTTTTGCATCCGGTGCTATTTCAAAAAAGGCTTCTCCGGATAATTCAACGCGTCTTCCTTTATTATTAAAAGGAAATACGGTGATGCCGCTTCCTTTATTCAGATGCACTTTAGACCCATCTTTCAATTCAATGATGGAAGAAGCTGCATCGGTATATAAATAGGATTTGGAAGAAGGAGAGAGAACGAAAAAGAAAGTAGCTCCAATGGCGAGCAGAACAGAAGCCGCAATTGCCCAATAGGCGACTTTAGTACGGATTGATCTTACTGGAGTGGAAGTGGTTAAATTTTGTTTTTCAAAATTCATCCATGCCAAATCTGTATTCCACTGATCGGCAGGTGCAGAAGGGGTCGTTTTCCAAATACGCTCATAGCCCAGGTAGGCCTCATTCAAAGCCTGGTCTGTGGCCAAATCATTTTGAAATCCCGCTCTTTCCTGCTCGTCCATCTCCCCGGCGAGATATCGGCCTATTCTTGCTTCTATCGATTCTTTCATGCTATATGGTGTTAAGACACTTTATTCTTTATTCCCCCCTATCCCGGCCACCTGTTGTCTGAGTAGCTTTAGGGCCTTTCCTATCTGATTTTCAACGGTTTTTATCGATATCCCCAGTTGACCCGCAATTTCAGCATAAGACATTTCCTCCACCCGGCTCATCAGGAAGACCACTCGGCACTTTTCAGGTAGTTGCTGAATGGCGAAGTCAATTTTCTGCTGCAATTCAGCGGCTTCCATGGTATTCAGGATCTCTGGCTCTACCGTGGCATTGGTGATCCCGGTATCCGGCGATTCGAGTTCGTCCCAATTATATTTCCTGGAGTCGCGGATATAATTCAACGTTCTGGTGACGGCCATCCGCCGGAGGTAGGCAGGCACTGAAGTATGGATGGTCAATTGCTGCCGCTTTGACCAGAGCTCAGCAAACATTTCCTGGGCTACATCTTCCGTACGATTCCTGTCCCGGAGGTAATGATTGATGGTGTTACAGACCATCCCGTAATATTGCCTGAACATCCGCTCGACTGAAGCTTCGTCGTTGAATAAAGCGTGTGATTGTTCAGTTGGATCCAAATCCGGGATAGTAAGGTTCTGTAATTAAGTTGTGTGGTAAAATAATGGACATTCCCACATTTAATACCGAAATTCACACAAAAATCTTTGTAAGATGAAAAGCATTTCATTTTTTTTATTCCTCTCCCTATTGTTCATAGGTTGTAAAAATGAGGGTTCACCAAAAGACCAACCGGAGGAAACCAAGACCGATACTACCAACGCAGTTAAATACTCGTTGACACCGTTCAATCAATCCAAACAATTTCCGGATGCAGGGATTAAAGCAATGGCCTATATCGGGGGTACATTCTCTACCGTCATCAGTGGTTCGTCCTACAAGTTAGGTGAACAAACTACGGATGCTCCAGAAAAACAATGTGCTAACAGCAAAGAAGGTCAACATCTTCACCTGATCGTTGACAACGAACCTTACGTAGCGAAATATGAATCCTCCTTTACACAAGACATTGCAGATGGAGATCATTACCTGTTATGCTTTCTTTCCAGATCTTATCATGAAAGTATCAAGACACCTGCTGCCCATCGGGCTGCCATGGTATCTGTAAAAAATAAAAGCATCACCAAGTCTGCCGAGATCCAGGGGCCTATGTTGTTTTACAGCCGTCCGAAAGGATTGTATACAGGAGATGATATCAAAAAAGTGATGTTGGACTTTTATCTCCTCAATGCTGAAATGCCGAAGTATAAAGTACAGGCTGATATCAATGGAGAAAAACATATGATTGATAGCTGGCAACCTTATTACATCGAGGGATTGCCGGAAGGAGAAAATACGATCACCCTGACGTTGCTGGATTCTGCCGGAATGGTGGCTAAAGTGCCGCTCAATCCTGTGACCCGCAAATTTCAATTGGAAAAAACGCCTGCGGCCAAATAAAGAAAAATTTATCTTTGGCGTCCGTTTTTGACCCTTGATGAAGGGTACATGACTTACCTGGTGGTTGTAGCTCAGTTGGTTAGAGCGTCGGATTGTGGTTCCGAAGGTCGTCGGTTCGAGCCCGATCTACCACCCATGGATTTATAAAGATTGCAGTCACCACTGCAATCTTTTTTTATTTAGGAAATCCCCTACCACGTAACTGCTCCCGCCCACAAAAATCAAATCCTTTTTCCCGGCTTGCTGCACTGCCGCTTTAAAAGCCTTGTCCACACTTTCATAATGCAGGCCATGAAGCAGCAGATGCTCACCAATCTGGCGGGTTTCAACAGAAGGCTTGCCTCTTGGAATATCGGGCGCACACCAATAGTATTTTCCATCCTTGGGAAACATCTTCAAAATCTTACTGATATCCTTGTCATTGACAAATCCCAAAACAAAATGTCTTGACTGCACTGGTATTTCCAATAAGCCCGGAAGCATTGCTTTCATGCCATGATCGTTATGGGCTGCATCAGCGATGATGAATGGATGCTTACCCATAATCATCCATCGACCTATCATATTAGTAGATGACTTCACGGAAGAAACTCCACGCTTTATCGATGCAGTTGAAATTTTCTCCAGCGGATAATATTTGTTCCAGCACCAAATAGCTTCCAAAACAGTGGCCAGGTTTTTTTCCTGGTATGGACCAACAAGATCGGTGGAAATGGAATTGAACCATGGTGTCGAACCAGCCAAGGCTGTAAATGTATTTTTTAAAAAAGAATGAGCACGAGGAGTAAGATGAATGTGTTTGGAGGCAAAATGAATGGGTGCATTTTCTTCTGATGCTTTCTTTTTAAATACGACAGCCGTCTTGCCATTCCATTCACCAATGGTAACCGGGATATTTTTTTTGATAATACCCGCTTTTTCAAATGCAATTTGTTCCAGCGTATCTCCCAGGAATTGAGTGTGATCAAAACCAATGTTGGTGATCACTGACAATTTGGGAAGAATGATGTTAGTAGAATCCAGGCGGCCTCCCAAACCAGTTTCAATGATCGCCATGTCTACTTTGTGTTTCCTAAAGTGTTCAAATGCCATGGCCACTGTAATCTCAAAAAAGGAAGGCTGAATAACTTTCCAATGATCTTTGTTTTGCTCCACAAAATGGACCACTTCTTTTTGCGAGATCATCTTTCCATTGATTTTGATCCGTTCGCGGAAATCCACATAGTGAGGCGAAGTATATAATCCTGTTTTATATCCCGCAGCCTGGAAAACAGAAGCCAATAAATGAGAGGTACTCCCTTTTCCATTAGTACCTGCAATGTGAATGGCCGGAAAGGACTCCTGGGGTTGATCCAGCAATGCACAAAGCTTCCGGATGTTAGTCAGATCTTTTCGAATAGCCGCATCCCCTATCCGGTGGAACATGGGTAGGTTGCTGTAGAGAAAATCTATCGTTTGTCTATAGTTCATCATAGCCGGGTCGAATGCGGAAAGATGCGGCAAGTCTTTTAATTACCTTCGGAAAAAATATGGATTCATATGAAATATTGGTTACCTCTTTTCTTCGGCCTCTTCCTTTTCACTAGTTGTAAAGAAAATACTGCACCGGAAACAACGGGCGTTTCTGAAAAGGACATGCGTGAATATATCAGGACACTGGCCTCAGATGATTTCGAAGGCCGCAAGCCCTTCACGGCAGGAGAAGAAAAGACGGTAAACTTCCTGGTGAAGGAAGCCCAACGCATTGGACTGAAACCCGGCAATGGAGATTCTTATACACAGGATGTTCCATTAACCGAAATTACCGGCCACCTTTCTCCCACTATGGATCTCATGGGGCCTAACCAGGTCTCCCTGCATCTCGGTGATCAATATGTTGGCTTCACGCAACGACAGGACACCGCTATCTCCATCACTAATGCCGATGTGGTCTTTTGTGGCTATGGTGTCACTGCGCCTGAATACAATTGGGCCGATTATGCCAATGTCGATGTCAAAGGAAAAGTGGTCATTGTTCTCGTCAATGATCCACCACCAGGAGCAGAAGGAACAGATTCCACTTTTTTCAAAGGCAATACAATGACCTATTATGGCCGGTGGACTTATAAATACGAAGAAGCTGCGATGCAAGGTGCTGCTGCGATATTTATCGTTCATGAGACTAACACTGCAGGATATCCATACAATGTGGTAAGAGAAGCCAGTACAGGCGGAAAACTCAACCTGCAATCGCTTTCCTACACGCCGTGTCAAATCCAGGGATGGATTTCTACTGATGCGGCAAAAGAGATTTTCAAAAGAGCTGATCTTGATTTTGAAAAAGCAATGGTGGCTGCAAGAACTCCGGGATTCAAAGCTATGCCACTGCCATATAAAGCCAACGTCAGCATCAAAAATGAGATCAGGTCGAATACTTCCAAGAATGTAATCGCGATGATTCCTGGTACCGACCAAAAAGATGAATACATCATCTATACAGCGCACTGGGATCATTTTGGAATCAGTACCCCTGTTGATGGAGATTCGATTTATAATGGTGCATGTGATAATGGGACAGGCACTGCTGCATTATTGGCTATTGCAGAAAGTATGATAAAATCAGGTCCGTATAAAAGAAGCATTGTCTTCCTTTGGGTGACGGCAGAAGAGCAAGGGTTGTTGGGCTCTGCTTATTATGGAACGCATCCTATTTTTCCTCCTGCACAAACAGTGGCTAACCTCAACATGGATGCATTAGGCACGTTTGGTCAAATGAAAGATCTCAGTGTAGTTGGATACGGTCAAAGTGAACTGGAAGATTATGCCAAGAAAGCTGCAGAAAAACAGGATCGTTATATTCTGCCCGACCAGGAACCAGGCAAAGGCCATTTCTTCAGATCAGATCATTTCAATTTTGCTAAAATCGGAATTCCTGCATTAGATGCAAAAGACAGTTATGATCATAGAGAAAAAGGAATTGAATACGCGAAAGAAAAAGGGGAAGACTATCGCAACAACAGGTATCATCAACCCTCTGATGAATATGATGAAACCTGGGATATGGGTGGAATGGTACAGGATGCCGCATTATACATGGACCTCGGCATCACATTAGCCAATAGCCAGGATTGGCCGAAGTGGAAAGAAGGATCCGAGTTTAAAGCTATCCGCGAAAAGGACAGGAAATAAAAGCAAAGACATTTTGACCGAGCACAGGCTGCAAATCAATTGTGTGAAAGATTCTCCGTTTGATACACCAGGAGTGGAACGGAATGTGCAAAGGTCAATGACTTAGCCCTGTTGTGATGAAAGATCTCGTCCAGCCAGGAGCGACGATGAGAGAGCATCGCCAGTAAATCCATGTTTTTCTCTTTGATAAAAGTTTGGAGTCCTTCGTTGATGTCTTTGTGTTGCAGGCAGTGCGTTGACATTTTTTTATCGCTTTGCCAAACCTCACAAAACGCTTTCATTTTATCCTCGCTGGAGGCTGCCGTGTCTGAATCAATATGAATGATGTGGATATGGCCGCCCATTTGGTCACGGAATTTCCTGACCTGCTCTACTAACTGTGCATCTTCTGGTTTAAAATTAACAGCCACCGCGATGTGGTCGATAAGACCATCAAATTTTGCCTCTTTAGGCACCACGAGAACCGGGCAATGAGCTTCCTCTAAAACTTTGCCGGAGATAGTGCCAAAGAAAAAGTTTTCCATTTTGCCGGCACCGGTGGCGCCCATCACGATCAGGTCTGCTTTATTCTTATTTGCTGTGCGCAAAATCGCGGAGACCGGGGCCCCCTCCTCCAACACATGGACCATCGGAACATGATAATATCCATGATCTACGGCGATATCCCTCAACAAGGGGACTTCATCCTCATAATTTTCAAATTCATCCAGGTCAATGGAATCATAAACTTCCCGGAGGACACCCGGCAAATTAAAATTGCTGATATCGGGGCGATCGAAGGCGTGGATCGTAATGACCGATGCACCCAGCGTGTCTGCCACCTGTAAAGCGTAAACGAAAGCATTCTCAGCAGTCTCAGAGAAGTCTGTGGGGTATAAAATTTTTTTCATTATTGGTAATTCATTGCTTGCACTAGGAGAGAACAGTATATGTATGGTGGCAGCTTATGAAGTGAGGTTTACTAATATTGTATTGGCGAAAATATTATAAAAATAGGATTCATCCAATATGTTCATTTCCGGACGAATTTGGGCCTGCCTGCAATAAATTCTGCCAAACCCAAAAACAGTATTTTTATCCCATGATCAAATCCGGTTTGATTGGCAGTTTGATTCTCACCATCATTCTATTAGGCCTCAAATTACCCGATACACCGCCCAGGCATTACAGGGACCCGGTGCCGCAGTCCCAGAAAGTGGCTCATTCTTCCCATTGTGCAGGTTGCCATGGGTATGATGACACCGCCATGGCGCTGGTCGATGCCTCCGGAAATGATGTCAACATCTATGATGACTGGCAGATCAGCATGATGGGTTTATCAGCTCATGATCCTTTTTGGAGAGCAACCCTAGCGCATGAGGTAAATTTATTTCCCACCGCCCAGGCAGCCATCGAAACTACCTGCTTAAAATGTCATGCTCCGCTTGGCAGTTTCCAGGCACATTTGCATGGATTGGAATATTCTTACCAGGATATGCTGAATGATACTTTAGGATTGGATGGTGTTTCGTGCAGCTCCTGCCATCAACAGCCCATGCAAAACCTGGGCAAAGGACATTCAGGAAATTTCACCATGGATACCAACCGCATTTTTTTCGGACAATATCCAAACCCATTTAAAGGCCCGATGCAAATCTATGTTGGATTTGAACCTGCTTTTTCCGATCACATTTATAGTAGTGGCGTTTGTGCGGGATGTCATACACTCATCACGGAAACATTGGATGAAGAAGGAAACCCTACCGGCAATCATTTTACAGAGCAGGCTACTTATCATGAATGGCTTAACTCTTCCTATCCTGCGCAGGGAAAAGAATGCCAAACCTGTCATCTTCCTTTTATTCCCGATGGTGTTGTGATTGCCACCGATTTTCTTGCATTAGAACCAAGAGAACCATTTGGCTTACATCAATTTTTCGGTGCCAATACGGCCATGCTTTCTTTGATGAATGAACATAAGGAAGAATTAGGATTACCGAAACCTTCTGCTAATAGTGCCTGGACAGAATCCATCAACAATAATCGATTGAGCCTGCAAAAAGCAGCTGATATTTCTATTGAACCCGTGGTAGTAGAAAATGATACGCTATATGCTCATTTAACGATAAAAAATAAAGCAGGACACAAATTACCATCTGGTTATCCAAGTCGGGTTGCCTGGCTGGAAGTGATCCTGGTTGATCATTTCGGCACGGATACCATTTATGCAAATGGATTATTGGATGCACAAGGGCATATCACCGGCAGAGATCTTCCTGTTGAACCTCATTATGAAATCAGCCGATCAGCAGATGAAGTGCAGATCTATGAACTGGCGATGTCTGATACACACGGCAACCTCACCACGAGGCTGAATGCTGCTTATGAACCTTTAAAAGACAACAGGATCCTTCCTGTCGGTTTCAAAAAAAGCAACGCAGTCTATGACACGGTGGCCATCTGGGGCGATGCTTTACTGGATGTCAATTATGATGCGAAAAGTAATTTAGGACAGGATGAGATTGAATACCGCATTCCATTGAATGGACGAATGGGATTCGGTGATTTGAAAGTTTCGCTTCATTACCAAACATTACCAGCGAGGTGGATGCAGGATATTTTCACCAATGATACATTACCACTGGTTGGTCAATTTAAATCCATGTACCAGGATTATGCAACCTTTGATGAAATCATTGACAGTATAGCTGTAAAAGAGATTGACCTCAACACAGTTGCCACGCATTTTCCCGGAGAAGATTTGAATTTGACTTTAACTCCTAACCCGGTAAAAGGAAATGTGCTTCACCTTGACTATTCATTCGAAAATCAAAAACCGGTTTCTTATCGCCTATTAAATAATACAGGTAATGTACTGCAGCAAGGACAGCTTACCCATACGATCCATTTACCTGGCGATTTGCCAGCTTCCGTTTATTACTTTTTAGTGTTCGATCAAAATCGGCTGATTGGCATCAGGCGATTTGTAGTGTTATAATTTCACTACCCTGCCGACAAATGATTTTCCATTTTGGATGGCCCTGATGACATATAAACCCGGGGCCATATCATTGAGGTCAAGTGTGTATGACTGACCGATGAGATTTACATTCTTCAACAGTTTCTTCGTTTGTCCATCGGCACTGTAGATCTCAATTCGAGCAGCATCATTGGTTTCCAAAATCAATTTCACCCAGCCATTGGTTGGATTAGGTGTCAATGACAAGTCTAACGCAGAAAGTACCGGTCGTACAGCGGTGATGGAATCCGGGAAAGCAGTGACGGGCACTAATTCCGAAACGCAATATTTATCTTCTGTTGATATTTTCCAATCATAGAAATAATAAAAGAATGCCGTGCCATACGTGGAATTAGTAATAGACATCACATCAGGAATCGCATATGGATAGCTCACTCCTTCCGACGACCTCCACAAGTATGGGCTCATGACTCCAAATTCAGATTCATTTTTAGCGGTATTGGTAGTGATGGTGTAGGAACCCATTGGAAGATCAAGATCCAATCCTATGCGGGTTGCACCTGCTTCCAGGTATATTGTTTTTTGAAAGAAAAATGAACCTGCATCCGTCACTTCAATGATGCGCTCTCCTACTGAATCTGTATAAAAAGTTATACTATCCAAAGTAAGCGGAGTGTGAATATCAAACAACAATCCACCATTGACAAAATTTGCATTGTACTTGGTATTGCCTTGTTGAGTTGCAGGACCTACCGGGAACTCGAAACCAGGAATAGGATTGAGATTGGCTGCATAGACAACAGCAGTATCCGCAAGTCCATCTAAAATCAATTCAGGGCCTGTACCGATGACACTCACGCCATTCACATCATAATACCAAACAATACTATCGCCCACTGCATGTAAAATTGCGGATTCACCTTCTTCGAATGTATCATTTTGTACAATAGGCGCATCCGGAACCAAGAACGTGAGGCTCAGTGTATCTGAATATTGGTCCCTGCAATAACTATGCACCAGCGCATAATAATCACCAGTAGCACCAGCCTGGATAATTTGAGTTGTGTCTCCATTTGACCAGGTATAAGCAAGCCCTGGTGTAACGGAAAGTTCACTTAGTTCACCATTGCATTTTAAAAAACTACCAGCGAACGCCAGGACAGGCTTGATGGTATCCGGATCTTCTGCCACTTCTATTGGAAGAGAAGTAAACCTGCAATGATCATTACTTTCCAAAACAGCATAATAAAGTCCGGGTGTATTGACAGTAATGGAAGGATCTGTTGAACCAGTGCTCCACTCGATCACATTGAATGTCTCTCCTGGCTTGATGACTATTGTATCATTGTTGCACAATACTTCCAGTGCCGGGAAAACATGAACATCCTGGGTCGGACATTCTCCTTTCGTCAAAGTATGATACTGATCAATGTCGAGATTGTGATAAACTTCGATGGTGCCATCCGGCCAACGCAATTCAAGACTATCAAAAGCTGTATGTTGACCGAGACCAAAAATGAGTGTGTGTGAATTGGATACACCATACTGTTCTCCACCGCGTACTTCTTTCACCTGTATGCCCCATGGACCATAGAGTCTCGCCATGGCACCAATTGCGGAATAATTTTGCTCATGATCATGCAATCGTAAAGCCAGGAAGTGATTGCTGTTTCCTTTATTAAGGAAGAGGATGTCTTCATTTGCAGGATCGGGATTGTTAAATGGAACCACACTGGAGGCATACACATCCATAAATCCATCGTGATTGAGATCACCTAATGCAAACGTTCCAAAAATCTTAGGGGCAAAAGGCGCTTCTTCAGTAAAAGTCTTATCTCCATTATTGTGATAAAACTTCACGGCATCTCCGGAGACGAGGATGTCCTGGTAACCATCATTATCAAAATCGCAAAACATACCTTGTAAAGGAATACCACCGATGTTGATCCCGGTCGTCGGGGTGATGTCGATAAAAGTATCGTTGTCAATGTTCTCATCGAGTTCGCTGATGATGTCATGTTGGGTTTTGAAAAGGTCGAGGTCACCATCGTTATCAAAATCACCAAAATCAGCTGTCCACGTTTGATGGCCATCAGCAAGGCCGTATGCTTTTGCATTTTGAGTGTAATGACCGGTTCCGTCATTTACAAAAAGAATATCTATACGACGAGGGTCCGAAGGGTCATTTACGCCCTGCCTGCATTTTGCAATGTACAAGTCGAGATCACCATCCATATCAAAATCTGTATACACAGATCCATAATTACCCGAGTTATCAGAAACAGGGACGGTGAAAAAATCGAAGATATCTTCTTTGACCAGGTTGCCCGTACCATCATTGATCAAAGTGAAATTAATGGCATTGTCATTGAGCATGACTACATCCACCCATCCATCATGATTAAAATCTCCTGTGGAAGCACCCTGGGAGAAGAAAGACAGATTCGTAATCGTCTTTAGGGTAAAGACATAAGAATTTTTATTCGCATAATACACTTTCGCCTTATCATAAGATCCGATAGTGAAGATGTCATTCAGGCCATCGTTATTAAAGTCGGCCACACAAATATCATTTTGCTCCTGCACATCTACGCTGCGGGACACTTCATACCGAATAAATGGACGTGCAGGATCAGGTGTCTGGTATTGAATGAACAGGATATGTCCATCATCCAGCGTCACGATATCATCCAGCCCATCGCCATTCATATCGGCCACCGCGACAGGAACCGCGCTATGCTGGTCCTTTTCCTGGAGGATAGAATTGCTTTTGACAAAAGCCGTCTGTGCTGTAGCGGAATACCCGAGGAGAGCAGTCGTAATGATCAGTAAAAAAAACTTTTTCATATTGAATTAATAATGGTCTGAAGGTTGACAAAAATACTATTCCCCCGGTATAAACAGGCATCTATTTATGGGATGGGAAATTGGCAGACAATAGCTATTGGTGCGCGCAAATCGGAATTTGAATTATTAAATATCTTGCCGGGATGAGGTGGTTTATTGTCCGGGCTTTTATGCACAACCAGTTGAGGGGCAAGCGCTGGGATGCATTCCATTCTCCTTACCTGTTCCGGCTTTTTTCGTTTATGCGAAATGACCATTTTCGATTAGAGAAATTTAATAAAATCGAAGAGCAACGAAAAAACTGGCTGAGGGATAATTCCAATATCTCCCGCACCGACTTTGGCATGGGCTCAACACACATGGTAAAGTCTTCCGCCGGGACAGTCAATGAAATAGCCTCTCATGCCTTGAGCCTTCCATTTCAATGCAGATGCATGGCTCGTCTTGTGTACCAGGAACAACCACTTACCATTTTAGAATTAGGAACATCCCTTGGAATTTCCACTGCTTATTTACAAACAGGAAATACGCAATCAAAAGTCACTACCGTGGAAGGAGATCCTGAAATCGCCAGGTTGGCTCAAATCACTTTTGACAAACTGGAAATGAAGGCTATTTCATTGGTGAATGAGCGGTTTGATTTTTTTTTAGAAAAAGAAAAACCAATCCATTTCGACTTGTTATTCGTTGATGGCCATCATCAATCCACCGCGTTGCTACGCTATTATGAAATGTTGAAACACCGTTTTTCATTTAACACTATCCTGGTAGTGGATGACATCTACTGGTCACCGGACATGTATGAGGGCTGGAAAAAATTGATGGATATGCCGGAAGTAACGCAAAGTGTGGATTGCTTCCAGTTTGGAGTTTTATTTTTCAGAAAAGAATTCCTGGAAAAAGAACATCACATCCTACAGCTACCCATCAAAGCTCTTTCGCGAAATTGATCAGGTTTCTGTAGTGATCTTGGGTGGAGAAAGAGGGTGATTAAAACCAATCTTACTCACCACCTGGTCATCATCATCGTAATCTTCCCATTGCGTGAGTTCCTTGATGAAATCTTCCATATGACGAATGAGGAACGGAAGCTTGATTTCTTCAGGCCTGTATATCGCGATCACTTTCGGTGGACGTGGTTCGCCAAAACCTTCAATAAAGGGGAAAACGATCATGACCTGGATTTTCCCATTAAAGAGTTGCTGGTAGATCAGCGAACCATTGCTCTTAATCAGCGGCTTGTCTGTCTTTTCATTGATGATTTCGGAGATCCCACTTTCTTCTGAACCGAGGGAAAGAACGATATATTCCAGGTGCCTGACTTTATCTGAAGTCTCGATGGAGCCAGTCAGCCCGGTGATTTTCAGCATATTTTGCAGCTCGCTGATAATCAAATCCTTGAGTTGAGTTTTCCATCTTTCCCGGTAAGCATGGGTATTGCTCAATACGGTTTGATAGCGTTGTACTTTGGAGATCAGGCCATTATAGTCATCCATGGAATCAGATATTTCAGCTAAATATAAAGGCTCTGGTTCGTAATTGCCGTATCCTCGTCCGGAGGCGGGGAGCAATCTCTATCTTTGGCCACGCACATGGGAGTGAAAGCAAAAAAGAAAAAGGAAAAGTCAGTCACGGCAGGTTTCCCGGAAATCCTGGAGGCAGCATTTCAGCACATGGCTACCGCTAAAGCCCTGACTGATATTTACGAAGCCAATTTCAAAGAAGTATCAAAATATGTTCATGCTACCTCACGCGGGCATGAAGCTGTACAGATTGCTTTAGGCATGCAACTCACTCCAGATGATTGGTTGTCCGCCTATTATCGTGATGACTCCATCTTGTTGTCCATAGGAATGCAGCCTTATGACCTGATGTTGCAATTAATGGCCAAGCGGGATGATCCTTTTTCAGGAGGACGGGCCTATTATTCACATCCCAGTCTTCGGGATGATGACAAACCAAAAATTCCTCACCAATCTTCTGCTACCGGCATGCAGGCAATTCCTACCACAGGCATTGCCATGGGCATTCAATACCTGGAAAACAGGAATCTTGGTCAATGGAAAAAATCTCCCATTGTCGTTTGCTCCCTGGGGGATGCTGCAGTTACAGAAGGTGAAGTAGCCGAAGCGCTTCAAATGGCAGCACTTCGAAAACTGCCCATACTTTATTTCATACAAGATAATGAATGGGATATTTCAGCGAATGCTACTGAAACACGCGCTATGAATGCTGCTGAATATGCTGCCGGTTTTAAAGGAATTGAAACACGAAGTATTGATGGTACTGATTTCAATGCATGTTATGCTACTTTGAAAGAAGTGATCAAAACAATGAGGAAAGAACGAAGACCATTTTTGGTGCATGCCAAAGTGCCTTTGCTCAATCATCACACTTCAGGTGTGCGTATGGAATGGTACCGTGATGACTTGGAAGAAGATCGCTTGCAGGATCCTTATCCAAAAATGCGTAACCTATTATTCCAGGAAGGCATCCCGGAAGTTCAGATAAGACGCATCGAAGCAAAAGCCATTGAGAAAGTGGCTGCGGATTTCGAACGCGCCCGACAAGCACCAGACCCTAAACCAGAAGATCTCTACACGCACGCGATGGCTCCCACTCCGGTCACTGAGGAATCAGGCGAACGTGCACCACAAGGCGCGGAAGTGAAAGTGATGGTGGATTGCGCATTAATTGCCATTGAAGAATTGATGCGAAGACACCCGGAATGTGTGCTGTATGGACAGGATGTTGGCAAACGATTAGGTGGTGTATTTCGGGAAGCTGCAACACTTGCAACCAAATTCGGTGATGACCGTGTTTTTAATACGCCGATACAGGAAGCATTTATTGTTGGTTCAACCGTTGGAATGTCTGCCGTTGGATTGAAACCCATTGTTGAAGTACAATTTGCAGATTATATATGGCCGGGACTGAACCAGTTGTTTACTGAAGTGAGTCGTTCATGCTATCTCACCAATGGTAAATATCCTGTGAGTATGATCTTGCGGGTGCCAACAGGGGCCTATGGAAGTGGCGGGCCTTATCATTCTTCAAGTGTAGAGACTGTGGTCTGCAGTATCAAAGGATTAAAAGTTGTATACCCAAGCAATGGCGCTGATCTGAAGGGCTTGATGAAAGCTGCCTATTACGATCCGAATCCTGTGGTGGTATTTGAACACAAAGGATTGTATTGGAGTAAAGTGCCCAATACAGAAACCGCCAAATGTCCATTGCCTGATGAAGATTATATCGTGCCGATCGGCAAAGGACGCATTGTATTGGAAGCCAATGCTGAACATATAGAAAACGGAAGTGCGATATGTGTGGTGACCTATGGCATGGGAGTGCACTGGAGTTTGAAAGCTGCGAAAGCATTGGAAGGAAGAGTAACCATTTTGGATTTACGCTCTTTGGTTCCGCTTGATGAACAACTCATCTATGACAGTGTACGACGTCATGGAAGATGCCTGGTGGTAACAGAAGAAACGCTGTCTAACACTTTTGCTCAAAGCCTGGCAGCACGCATACAGGAAAATTGCTGGACCTCTTTGGATGCACCGGTCAGGACTATCGGTTCAGTAGACATGCCGGCAGTACCGCTGAATGAAGTGCTGGAAAAAGAAATGATTCTTTCAGCAGAAAAAGTTTTTAATTCGCTCGAATCGATCCTCTCCTACTAAGTACATTAAATGCCCTAATTTTAGATTACAATTCCCGAAACTTCTATAAAACTAGCACATATGAAAAAATCATTACTCTTCGCAATCCTGGCATTCACCGTAAATGCTTTTGCGCAAACTCATCCCGGATCCACCCTGCTTTCGGATATCAAAACCAATTCAATTCACCACAAAGCAAGACAGTTTGAGCGACCAGGACAGGTTGTCAACGGCATTACTTTGACTCGTGATGAACAATCATCCAATCGTTCGTCCAGATCATTATTGGATCTCATTCAAAAAATTGACAGTCTCTATCAATGGCAGTGGGATACCCTGACCGATGACTGGGGACCCTCAATCAGAGTTCTTGATATTCAATACACTGTTGATAATTTACCGCTAAGCCAGGTGACCCAGATGTGGAACGGTAGTAGTTGGGATAACCTCTATAAAGTCATTATATCCTATGATGGCAACAATAATGAAACAGTTAGTTTGATCCAGTCATGGACAGGGACCGCATGGGAAAATTCTTATCAAACGCTTTACACTTATGACGGTAACAATAACCAGGTCACTGAAGTATCACAATACTGGGGCGGTTTTTCCTGGGTGAATATCGATCAGTACTTGTATACGTATGATGCCAATAATAATCAGACCAGTGACACTTATCAGGAATGGGATGGTGCTGCCTGGTCGAATTTGGAGCGCGACCTCTATACTTATGATGGCAACCATAACCAAACAAGTGAAATAAACCAGGACTGGGATGGAAATGCCTGGCTTAACCTGACCAAGTATACTTATACTTACAACACCGACAATCTACAGACTTCTAACCAATATCAAACCTGGGATGACCTTAATGGTTTATGGGTCAATACTAATATTGCTCATTATGCTTATGATGCTAATAAAAATCTGATCAGTTATACCTACCAAATCTGGGATGGCCTTACCTATAATGATTTGTTTTTGTATACCTATACTTATGATGGCAATAATAACCAGACCAACCAATTGATTCAATTCTGGAATGGTTCCACTTGGGTGAATAACAGCAAAACCAATCTCACCTATGATAGCAATAATGACCTGACCAATTCACTGACTCAAAATTGGAATGGTGTCACTTGGCTTAATTCATCGAGATTGACCAACAACTATAGCGGAAGTCATCTTCTTGCAAAATCTTTATATGAAAACTGGGACGGATCCACATGGCTGTATTCTACATTGTCTTACAATACTTACGGGGAAGAAGACTTTATTGCAGGTGAATCAACTCGTTATTACGATTTTACCGGAAATTACGTGGAGCAAGGTGACAGCACCCATTACTATTTCCAAACCGTCAATGGAATTAAAGACATTGCTAATGAAGATGCCAGTTTAACTATCTATCCCAATCCAAGTTCCGGAAAATTCACACTATCCAGTGAGATAGGTTTTGGCAATGTCACCATCTACAATTCAATTGGAGAGCGCGTTTATTTCTCTGATAAAGCGAATGATCAAACGCAAAATATTAACCTGAATGGAAATCCTAATGGACTATACTTAGCTATTATTAAAGAAGGCAGTTATACCACTACAAGGAAAATTATGATCCAATAGATATAGGATCGCAATGAATAAAAAAGCCTGTGCAAAATGCACAGGTTTTTTTATATGAAATGCGTGAAATAACAGGACCAAAGGCTCAGTGAATATGCCTACCGCTCCTTTAAATGAAGTGCTGGTAAAGGAAAATATCCTTTCGGCAAAATAAGTTTTTAATTCCATACAGGCTCTCCTTGAATACTAATCATCGTAAATACCCTATTTTTCGGGCATAATTCATAAAACTTCAATAAAAACTACCGCAAATGAAACACACATTACTTTTTGCCATTCTCGCATTCTCATTGAGTGCGTTTGCTCAACATACCCCTGCTAATTTTAACCTGCAGGATTGGAAAGCTAAATCATTACACAATACTAAAAGAGACCACCAACTTTCACAAACTATTGAAATTCTGAACCAACACCTTACGCAACAATCCGGAAACTTGTCCTCACGGGATTTATTGGATCTTGTTGCGCGCTACGACAGTATTTATGCTTACGCATGGGACTCACTGGCTTATGAATGGTACCTGGTTTCAAGGACGATTGACATCGATTATAATGCCGCCAATTTGCCTACCAGCGTCACCGTTCAAAATCTCGTTGGTGGAACAACCTGGGAGAATGCGATACAAATTGTAACCACCTATGATGCCAACAACAATCAAACCAGCCAGTTGATTCGTCTTTGGGGAGGTACCTCCTGGACCAATTATTTCCAGTCCACTTTCACGTATGATGCCAATAACAACCAGACCAGTGAAACGGATCAGTTTTGGACCGGGTTCTCCTGGCTAAACATCAGCAAGTACATTTACACTTACGATGCCAATCATCATGTATTGACTGAAATTGATCAATCATGGGATAATACTGACTGGCTGAATAGTGGCAAGTATACCTACACCTACGATGCTAATGGCAACCAGTTGAGTGATCTGAATCAATATTGGGATGATGTCAATGCAGTTTGGATCAATGCCAATCAATTAGTTTATACCTATGATGCTAATCACAATCAACTCACCAGCACCTACCAATTTTGGAATGGGTTGTCATGGGATAATAACCAGTTGATCACGAGAACATTTGATGGTAGCAATCACCTCACTACCGAGGTATTCCAAAATTGGGACGGAACACAATGGGTTAACACTACCAGGAACAACAATACCTATACCAATGGTGATCTGACTTATACCCTCATTCAAAACTGGAGTGGCACCAATTGGGACAATGCCGGCAGGATCAACAATACCTATAATGGAAGCCACCTCCTGACAAAATCATTCTATGAAATATGGGATGGCAGTTCCTGGTTGAAATCCACTTTGGCCTTTAATAGCTATGATAATGATGATTTGCTGACTGGTGATTCTAACCGCTCATTTGATGCTGACGGTGCACTGATCATAGAAGGTGACAGCACTCAATATTATTTCCAGGCGGTTTCTGGTCTTAAAGAGACTGCTAATGAAGATGCTACCTTAACCATATCTCCAAATCCAAGTACAGGTAAGTTTATCTTTACCAGTGCTATCGGGCTTGGTGAAATCTCCATCTACAATTCAGTGGGAGGACGTGTTTATTTCACGGATAAAGCAAATGGTCTCACCAGGACTGAAATCAACCTGGAGGGATATTCCTCTGGTATGTATTTGGCTATCATTAAGGATGGTGAAAAGACGACCACCAGGAAAATAGTGATCCAATAGGATTAATATAAAATACTTCTTCAAAAAAAGCCTGTGTGAATTTATCACACAGGCTTTTTTATTTGATTAAAATCCTTTTCAAAAGCACCTTGTGATTCGGAATATTTTTCTACTCATTTGAAATGACCTTTTTGAATAAAACTCATTAGAAATCAGTATATCCTGTCTTGCTTCCCAGGTTTTATTTTGCAATTGCCGGCCTAAAGTATATTACCCTTGTAGTTCTATGAATGCTGCCGGAGAGATAATCTTTTATTATTTACTATTAAATTATTGCAACATGAAAAAGTTATTACTATTAATTCTGCTAGCCGGAAACTTCGCCATCGTCTATGCGCAGACCTCTAAAGGAACCTGGACAATGGGGCTTCACAATTTTAGTCCTGTACCAATAGCTGGTGACGGATTGGGTTATAATTTCTTTCCTCCAACCAACGGTTTTGGTATTTCGTTTGGCACCAGCAAGGACAAAATTGATGGTGAATTACAGGATGATAAAATCAAATCCACGCAATTTGGACTCAGCGTGAACTCCCATTATTTTGTTGCTGACCAGCTTGCCGTTGGGCTAGTAGGAAATTATTCCTCCTGGTCTGTCAACGATGATGACTTCAAATCTTCGGCGAGTATATTCCTGGTGGGGCCAGAAGTGAAATATTATTTTGATGCCGGCACCAACATGAAATGGTGGCTGAAAGGCGGAGCATCCTTTGGTGCGATAAATGCAAAATATGATGGAGAAAAAGATGATCCTTACAGCCTCTCCCAATTTGGAGGTGGCGCAGGAATTTCGATTTTCCCTGTTTCAGCAGTTTCCATTGATATTGGCATGGGGTATAATGTCCTCACTGTCTCCAATAAAAATGAATTTGGTGAATACAAGAACATCAATAGCGGGTTAGCGGTGGATGTTGGCTTCGGAATTTTCTTTTAACCAGTTGATTTTTGGAGATAAGTTGGAGGGTATCTCGTGCAGTTTTCATACAGCATGAGATGCCCAATTTTTCAATTTAATTCATAGAAAAATTAACAGGAAATTACACAGCAAAACTCTCACCACACGCGCAAGTGCGCGAAGCATTCGGATTATTAAAATAAAATCCTTTTCCATCCAATCCGTCAGAAAATTCAAGGACGGTATTATGAACGTATAAGAAGCTCTTGAGGTCAGTGACTAAGCGAATGCCCTTGTCTTCAAAAACCTGGTCAGCCGGTTTCAGTTGATTGTCAAAATCGAGCTTATAACTGAGGCCTGAACAACCACCGCTGGTCACACTGACCCGGACAAAATATTCTGAAAGTGGTTTGTTTTCCCCTTCCAGGATTTTGACGATCCGATCCTTCGCACTATCTGCTACAAAAAGCATTTGAAATGAAGTTTAAAATGCAAAGATAGGAGAACAAACCACAGTCAATAGAGTTTATCCCCGGTTGTGTAACGAAATGTCAATGCCACTTTTGTGCATTTCCCAGACCGGGCTGTGAAGTCGGTAATCCGTGATGGCATCCATAAACGTGCGGGCCGCCTCACTCACCTCTTCTTCCTTCGTCATCCTACCAAAACTAAAACGATAGGAGGCTTTTGCATCCTCTTCACTCAGTCCCATCGCCAATAACACATGCGAGGGTTCGGGATTGGCAGAACTGCACGCAGATCCTGAAGATATAGCCAGTTTGCTCCGAAATTTTGTCATCACTGCCTGGTTGTCTGTTAACCGCACACAGAGATTGGAAACAGTTGGCAATCGATGCGTGGTGTTGCCATTGATCCTTATTTCTTCGATTTGACTGCTGACTTGATTTTCCAAATGATCGCGGAATGATTTAACCCTTGTCATATCCGTTTGCATTTCATTCTTACATATCCTGGCCGCTTCACCCATACCAACTATAGCCGGAACATTGAGCGTGCCAGAGCGAAATCCTTTTTCATGTCCACCACCATGGATCAAAGGTGACGGTTTTATTTTCAAACCAGGGTCGATATACACTATACCAATTCCTTTTGGTCCATAAAATTTATGCCCTGAGCACACCATCATATCGACACCAATCGCTTGTGGATGTACCGTGATTTTGCCAACAGCTTGCGTGGCATCACAAATAAACGGCACATCAAATTCTCTGCAAATGGAAGCAATCGTAGTGATATCGTGAATGACACCTGTTTCATTATTGGCCCACATAGCGGAAACTAAAAGCGTATCCTTATTGATGGTGCTTCTAAGCAAGGCAAGGTCGATTGTTCCATCCTCCAACACCGGGAGAATTTTAATTTCATATCCTTTTGTGCCGATCCATTGACATACATCCAGGACAGCATGATGTTCAGTTGCAAAAGTGATGATGGTGGTTCCTTTTTTGCGACTGGCATCAATAGTACCTTTCAACAGCATGTTGAGCCCTTCTGTAGCACCAGAGGTAAAAACGAGGCTGCCGGATTCGACCTGCAGCAAGTCAGCCATTTGCTTCCTTGAAATTTCAACTGCCTCATCAGCCTGCCATCCAAAACTATGCGACCTGCTGGCGGCATTTCCGAACCTTGGCCCGAAATATGGCAGCATCGCCTCCAATACACGAGGATCTACCGGTGTGGTGGCATGATAATCCAGGTAAATGGGCGCTTTAGTTGGATTCATAGAAGGTTCAATCGAAGGCTGTTACAGACGACTAACACAAAAGTGATGCTTTTTGATCAGGGAAGTTAATTTAGCGTATGCAGAATTGGGAATACACCTTTCCTCCGACCTCCAAAGAGGAATGGATCCTACAGGTAACAAAGGATCTAAAAGGCAAACCGATTGAATCCCTCGCGGGTGAATGGTGGCCTGGCGAACCTTTGATCCCGTTGCATCATTCCAGCGATGCTGCTGCCGAGCCAATCATCCTTCCGGACAACTTATTTGCTGCTCCACCAAGGATTTCGGAAATGGTGAATATGAATGGCAAAACTGCGGGGCAAATCAACAAATCGATGTTAGAGGCTTTGCAATATGGTGCACAGGATTTTTTGTTACATAAAACTGATGCATCGCCCATTGATGTCGAAAAATTATGGGAAGGGATTCACCTAAACATGATTAAGGTGATCATCATTGATCAACCTGGTGCAAGGACTTTATTTGAAGAAACTTTTAATAAATCTCCTTTCAATTGCTTTCTTCGATTTCAAAGAAATGATGCTACTATTGAATTAAAAGAATGGCTTGCAAGCCACCATAACAATTCAGCTTTAGACAGGAACCTGCAATTTGAATATGACATTCCTTCATCAGGTAATTGGATTGAAGAAACCGCAAAAGTTTTTCAGCAATTATTGGCCGATAAAAAGGACTTTGAGCGTTCCCATTTTCCTGGTTCTTTTTTTGAAAAATGCATCCTGAAATTGAAAGCGGATCAGGATTATTTCAAACAAATCGTGCAAGCCAGGGTTCTTCATTTGTTGTGGTTGAATTTACAGGCACAGCAAAACGAGGACGGGGAAAAGAAGCACCGCTATCTCGAGTGTCACATCAAGCCAAAGGACGATGAATCTCCTGAACGCTACCTGATCCGGGCCTCCATGTCTTCCCTTGCTGCCTTTCTCTCCGGAAC
>JADMIO010897320.1_pt1 | contig 75489 bp, 71 predicted proteins | sample 8958161 | NCBI WGS metagenome assembly JADMIO01 (sample SAMN16585339, study PRJNA669376) | soil metagenome | isolation source: Crop rotation soil | place: USA: Cullars Rotation, Alabama | collected 2011 | reverse complement strand
CCCGCCGGCACGCTGCTCATTCCCGCCGCGGCGAAGGTCAAGGCACAACCGGTCTTCGAATCGCTCGGGGTCAAGGCCGAGGCGGTCAAGGCGAAGCCGATGCCCAGGACGCTCGCGCTCAAGGTGCCGCGCGTCGGGTTGTTCCAGAGCTACGTCGCCTCGATGGATGAGGGCTGGACCCGCTTCATCTTCGACAAGAGCATCGGTCTCGACTACAAGACGCTCCACGACAAGGACGTTCGCGCGGGCAATCTCCGCGCCGCCTACGACGCGATCATCCTGCCCGACTCGAGCGCGCGGCAGATGATCGACGGACACCCGAAGGGTGAGATGGCGGACGAATTCGCCGGAGGACTCGGAGCGGAAGGAGTGGCGGCCTTGAAAGCGTTCGCCGAAGCCGGCGGCACGCTGATCGCGTTCAACAACGCGACGGAGTTGCTGACCCAGATGGGCGCGCCCGCGAAGAACGTTCTCGCGGGACTCGGATCGCGGCGAGGAGGCGGGGGAGCGCTCGGTCCGGACTCCGCTCAGTTCTACTGCCCCGGCGCGATTCTCGATGCCCGGGTGGATCAGACGAATCCCCTCGCCGCGGGCCTCGATGAGAGGTCGATGGTCTGGTTCGAGTTCAGTCCCGCGTTCGAACTCAGCGGCGGCAAGAGCGTCATTACCTACGACAACGACAACGCTCTGCTTTCCGGATGGCTGCTCGGCGGCAAGATGCTGAACGGGAAATCCGCGCTGATGGAGGCGCCCATGGGGCAGGGCAAGGTGGTGCTCTTCGGCTTCCGTCCGCAGTATCGCGCCCAGTCGTGGGCGACCTACATCCCGGTGACCAACGCGCTTCTTCTCTCCGCCGCCACGCCGGCGCCGATCCGATAGATCGTTCCGAGATGGAAGAGCGACGGCGGCGCTCGTTCGGCGTCGTTCTGGGAGTTCTCACCGTATCCGTCTGCGTCGCTCTTCTCGAGGGCGGCGTTCGGCTGGACGACTGGCGGCGCGCCGGACTTCCCAAGGCCCGGCCGCAGAATCTTCCCCTGCTTCGACCCAATCCCGCGGGCACCGGGTCGTATCGCCTTCGGCCGAATCTGGACGTGATGACCGCGGTCGAAACGACGGCGGTGCGCATCAAGACGAACGCGCACGGCATGAACTGGCGCGAGACCCCGATCAAGGGTGATCCGTCGATTCCACGGGTGGCCTTCCTCGGCGACTCGTTCACGTTCGGGTCCTGGGCGCGCGACTCCGAGCACACCTTTTCCGGAGTTTTCGAGTCCCGAGTCTCGCCTCGCATCGAGGCGCTCAATTTCGGAGTCGGCGGTTACGGCTTCGTCGACGAGGAACTGATCCTCAAGGAACTGGCGCTCGACTTCGATCCTGCCTACGTCATCGTCGTGAGCTACATGGGCAACGACTTCCGAGATACCTGGCTCGGACTCGATCGCGAGGACATCGTGGACGGCGTCGCGAAGCTCAACGAAGCCAATCTCGCCGCGCGCGTCCCCGCGGAGTTCCTCAAGGCGGACGACCGCATTCCCGTCCCGTGCCCGGAACCGGCATGGCGCGGGATTCTTCAACACTCGGCGGCGTTCCGGCGGCTCGCGCCGTTGCTGTCGCTCGAAAACCTGTGCGTCGTCTTCCGGCCGAACCTGAACTTCCTCCAGCCCGCGCTGTGGTCGAGAGTGCCGGCGCCGGACGTGGTTCTGAAGGCGAAGGACGCGGTCGCGGAATCACTCGCGCGGATGAAGGCTCTGACCGAGGCGCGCGGAGTCCGACTCGCGGTCGCAGCGCTTCCGACCTTCGCCCAGGTCTACGCGCAGGAACCGGTCGGCCGCGCGTACGACACCTCCCTTCCGCAGGGCTACCTCGAATCTGCGTGCCGCGATCAGCGGATTCCCTATCTCGACCTCCTGCCCTTGCTGCGCGCGCAGGCGGCGGCGTCCAATCGGCGGCTCTATTACAAGACCGATATCCATCTCACGGATCTCGGGCACGAGAAGGTCGGCGGGTTCATCGCCGACTGGTTCGCGTCGCGGGTGAGACGCTGAGACTCAGCGCGCGAACGGCTCGTGTGCGTTCACTTCCGGTAGCCCGAGTGGGCGGAATCCCTGTCCGCCGGACTTCAAACGGATTTCGAACCCCTGAGCCTGCGTTTCCGGAAATCGCCAGACCATCGTGGGGTTCGCCGATCGGGTCAGGAGCCCGTCGAGAAAGCCCGCGACATCGAGTTGCGCGTCGACCGGATTCCAGGTCTCGCCGTTCAGCACGCGAATCGCGGCGTCGCGAGCGAACCCTTCGGGCATGCGCCCCATCGAAACCGAAACCGCCGCGAGGGTCCGCGGCTCCTTGAACCAGACTTTGAGGAACTGACCCGTGTTCTGCGCCTCGCGACCTTCGAGAGCCGTGGTGAGATCTCCGTCGAACGCGAGTTCGCACTCCGGCTCCGTGCTGCGGCAGGACCAGCCGGCGCGATCGATCGCGGCGCCGATCGGCCCCGGCTTCGGGGCAGGAGTCGCGACTCCGATCGCGAACACCTGCTCGTCACCGAGTCGCGACCAGATCCCGGGCCATCGTCCGGCATCGGTGAACGACTTCACCGGGCGTACGTCGTCCGGATGCGCCGCCGCGTACGCGAGAAGCGCGCTCGTCGCCTGATCGACTTCGGGAATTCCCCGCGGTCTTGGATGGACCACGATGGTGCGCACGCCCATCTGCCGCAGGATGCCGAGCAATCGTTCATCGGGCCATCGAAGCGCCGCTTCCATGACGAACTCGAGCCAGGCAGGGCGGAAGCTGGAGTAGCCGTTCGCCATCGGCACCCGATGAAAGGCCTGCGTCTGCAGCCACGCCGCTTCCTCGCGCCGGAGTCGTTGAAGCGAGGGAGGGAACTCGAGGATCGGACCCGCGGACGGCCCCTGCTGCCGAAGCCACGTGTAGACCTGTGGGAGCTGATGTTCGGTCGGCACTTCCCAGGTATCGAGGGGAGCCGAAAGATGTTCGACGAAGCAGACGATCGCGATCGTCGACGCGAGAAGCCACGGCCTGCGCGGGCAGCGAGCGATGAGAAGCCGCGCGCCGCACGCCGCGACGACCGCGAGAGCGAGGCGCGTGAACATCAGGAAGCGTGAGGGAACGCGGGCCTGACCCAGGCCGGGCACGAGATCGGAGAACAGCGACAGCGGGCCCGGAAATTCGCCCCATCGCGTCGCGATGCGCGCCCCGAAAGCGAACGCGAAAGCGAGCACGCCCACGAACACGATGGCCGCGAGGCCGGTTTGCCTCCAACTCCGGCCCTTCGTGCGCGCGACGACTACGAAGAATCCGATGGCGAGGAGGACGGGCACGACGCCCGGGAAGTACATCGCGTCATACGCGACGCGCGAGCGACCGAGGAGGTCGCCGTAGATCAGATTCGAGGGGAGAACCTCCGTGAAGAAATCCAGTGAGACGTCCTGAGCCTGCGGGCGTTCGGCAAGAATCGGATCGAGGTGTCGGCGCTGCGCGAGATTGAGAGGCAGGACCACGACGGACGCGAGGCCGGCCGCGAGGATCGCGCCCGGAATCCTCCGCTTTGCCTCCGTCCATCCGCCGGCGAGCCGGATCCAGAAGGGAATCGCGAGAACGAGGAGAGCGGCGAGAAAGACTTCGAAGTAACCGGACGACAACGCCTGCATGATGAACGCCCCCGCGAGAACGATCGCGTCCCGGAGTCGTCCTCGTTTGCAGAACCGGACGAGGAACAGAAGGCAGAAAGGCGTCCACTGGCTCGCCACGATTTGGATACGCGCGGCGGAGTCGTAGTTCGCGGACGTGAAGGCGAAAACGCTCGCGGCCACAAGCGCCGCCGCGGCGTTGCCCGTGATCTCGCGCGCCAGAAGCCAGGCTCCGAGCGCGCTCATCGCGAGAATCAGAACGTAGCTCACGTTGTAGAGCGACACGTGATCGAGCCCCGCGACGCAGAACGGAAGGGACTGGACTCCGATTCCGATCATCGGATCGGCATAGAACAGGGAGGCCGGATCGGGATGGAACATGCCCCCGCGCAGCATGGTCTGCGGATCGGAAAACCCGTGGCAGACCTGGCCGAGGACCCAGCCGCCCCAGACGCCGTCGGCGTTCGCGGGCAGTCTCGTGCCGGTACCCGAACCCAGCGGTTGCGTCGCGATCACGGCCGCGAGGAGGAAGGCGAGGAAGAGCCCCGCGGTCCGCACGGATCCTCGAGCGCGAGCCCGGTCGGTCTCCGAATGCGGTTCTGGCTGCACGCTCGGGCGATTTTACGGGCACGGAACAAAGCGACCGGCCGGGCCGTCTTTCTCCCTAAGATGTTTAGGGGAGAACGATGACCGCCGCCCAGATCCTGCCCGGAACCCTCGAAATCCTGATTCTTCGCGCCGTGTCGCTCGGCTCGCTTCACGGTTATGGCGTGCTTCGACGGATCGAGCAGCTGTCGGAAGGAGCGCTCCTCATCGAGGAAGGCGCGTTGTATCCCGCCCTCTGGCGTCTCGAGAAGCAGGAACTGGTGAAGGCGGAGTGGGGCGCTTCCGAAACCAACCGGAAGGCGAAGTTCTATTCCATCACGCGGAAAGGCCGGACGAAGCTCGGGGAGCACGTCGAGGCGTGGGATCGGCTGGTCGGCGCGATGGGGCTCGTTCTTGGCAAGGGAGTGGTGGCGCGGTGAATCTCTGGTCACGGTTCTTCAGCTGGGTTTCGCGAGTGAGCGGTCGCGAACGCCGCGAGGGCGAACTGTCCGAGGAAATCCGCTTTCACATCGAGTGCGTCGCGGACGAACTGGAGCGCAAGGGGATCCCGCGCGACGAGGCCCTCCGCCGCGCGCGTCTGCGTTTCGGCGCGACCGAGAAGTACAGAGAAGAGGGACGCGAGGCGTTCGGCTGGCGTCCGGTGGACGAACTGCGCGCCGACGTTCGTGACACTGTTCGCGGAGTGAAGCGGGATCCCGGCTTCGGTTTCGTGTCCGTCGCGGTGATCGCGGCGGCGCTTTCCGCGAATACGGTTCTCTTCGCCTTCCTCGACGCCTTCTTCCTGAGGCCCCTTCCGATCGCGGGCGCGGACCGGCATGTCGAGCTTTCGATGCGCAACGCGAAGAACGAGGCCTGGACCGCGTGGCCCCTGCGTGATCTGCGCGGCATCCTCGATCCCGGCAACCCTGCGCTCGAACACGCCTACGGCTTTGGAATCCGAAGGGCGATCGTCGGAGGCGTCGAGCCGAAGCGCGCCTACGCCGAAGTCGTGACGCCGGGGTATTTCGAACTTCGAACGCCGCGCCTCGCGATGGGCCGTGCTCCACGGACGGTGGATGGATCGTGGGAACCGTCGCTCCTTCTCAGCCACAACGGTTGGGAGCGCCTCACGAACTCGGACCCGTCTCCCGTGGGAAAAACGCTGTTGGTCGACGGCTTGTCGCTCACGATCGTGGGCGTCGCCGAAAAGGACGAAGGCGGACTCGAGCCCGTGACGCCGGAGTTCTGGATGCTCGCGGGCGCGCCGCCGCGATCCGGCCGCGGGGACGACGAACGCCTCAACGTGAGCGGGCTCCTCAGGGAAGGCGTTTCGGCGGAGCGCGCGGGCGCGATGCTGGTGAGCCTTCTACCGCGCGAACCTGCGAGCCCCGGCGCCACCGCGGTGGTCGAAGCACGACTCGAGCCGCGAACGACGCTCCTGCGCGAGAACAAGGAGATGCAGCCCGTCGCGCTCGCGCTCGTCTTCCTTTTCGGTCTCGTGACTTTGATCGCCGCGGCGAACCTCACGAGTCTCCATCTCGCCCGCGCGATGGCGCGACGTCAGGATCTCTCGATCCGCGCGGCGCTCGGCGCGTCGCGGTCACGCATCGTTCGGCACCTGATGACCGAGAGCGTGCTCATCGCCGCGATCGCGGGACTTCTCTCGTGGGCGATCGCCGTGGCGAGCGTCGCGTGGGTCCAGGGCTCCGTGTTCGGCATGATCGCGGACGCCGGGCTCAGCATGCAGCCGATCGAGGTGGGCGGTCGCATCGTGATCATGAACTTTGTGCTCGCTCTCATCGTCGGCCTGGGATGCGGGCTCCTTCCCGCGCTGCAGACGACGCGCATGCACCGGACGGTTTCGCTGAAGCCGGATGCGACGTGGACGAGCGCCGGCATCACCTCGAACCGGCTCCGTGGGTTTCTCGTGGTGGCGCAGGTGGCGCTCAGTCTGCCGTTGCTCGTCGGAGCGGTCATCCTGATGCGCGGAGCCGAAACGGCGGGTCGCGTCGACGTCGGCTATCGCGTCGACGGTCTGCTCGATGTTCGAGCGGAGCCGGCGACTCCGCGGGTTCTCGATCGGCTGCGCGCGCTGCCCGGTGTTCGCGACGTCACCACGGTACGAAACACACCGCTCACGGGTCAGGACATCCGCACGGTCGCGAGGATCGGCGCCGACGAAACCTCGATCAGTTTCAATCAGGTCGACGACCGGTTCCTGGGCACGCTCGGGATCGCCCTCGTCTCCGGGCGCGGCTTCGAGGCCGCGGAAGCGACGGCGGGCGCGCCGGTCGCGATCGTGAGCGAGTCCACCGCGAAGCGGCTCTGGCCGAACGGAGCGGCGCTCGGAGGCGCCGTCGACATCCTCGGCATCGATGGCAGCGACACCTACACGCGACACGAAGTCATCGGGATCGCGAAGGACGCCGTCACCGGCTGGTTCTTCCAGGGTTCCGAGCGTCCGATCGTGTACGTGCCGGGGACGGTCGGGGGAGGTCTCACCGACATCGTCGTTCGAGTCGATGATGCCTCTCCCGGTTTCCTGACCGCCGCGCGGGCGGCCTGTGCCGAGAGCGGATCGTTCTGCGAGCCTTTTCCGCTCACGCGCGTCCTCGCCATGCAGCGAACGCCGTTCCTGATCGCGGGTCTCATCGCGTCATGCCTCGGCGCTCTGGCCCTTGGTCTCGCGTGCCTCGGCCTGCACGGCCTGGTCCGCTTCGCGGTCGCGCAACGAAGGCGGGAGTTCGGAGTGCGGATCGCCCTGGGAGCGTCGCGAGCCGTCGTCCTTCGCGGCGTGCTCGGCGAATCGCTCCGCCGCGTGGGTGTCGGGCTCGCCATTGGACTGCCGGTCTGCCTGGGGCTGTCCGCGCTCATCGCATCGAAGGTCCGCGTCCTGAGCTGGTTCGATCCCTTCGCTTATGGCGGCGTTCCGCCCGCGCTTCTGATCGCCGCCCTCCTCGCGAGCCTCATGCCCGCGCTCCGGGCCGCGGGGACCGATCCGATCAGGGCGTTGCGGGAGGAATGACCGCGGCGACGGCGGCGCGAATCGTCGCGGCTTTCGCGGGATCGATCGCGTAGTCGTCCCCGTTGCGAAGCCGATAACGCGCTTTCAGCGACTCCGGCGCCGTGCCGATCAATCGGGCGACGATCGTGGCTGCCGCGGCATAGGTCCCGACCTTCGAGGGATGGAACTGGTCGGGTCCATAGAGATCGAGCGTCGCATCCCGCTCCCAGGCGCGCAGCCAGACTTCTCCGACTGGAAGGAGAACGCCGGACACGTCGACGCTCGCCAGTCGGTACGACTCGGCGACGCGGGGCATGAAAGCGAGGCGTGAGCGATCGGGCCAGACCATGTAGAGCGCCGGCATCGCGTTCACCGCGCGGATCTCGTCCGCGATCTTCTTCGTCCACTCGCGCAGGTTCGCGCGGCTCGCATCGAGGGACGACGGTCCCTGCTGCAGGACAACGTACTTCCAGTCGCCTTCGCGGATGCGCTTTGAAGCGCCCGCGTTCCAGTGGTCCTCGATGGAGAAGTCGTCGCGGGTTATCGCCTCGCAGCGAAGTGGAGTCGCGGAATCCGCGGACATCGCTTCGACCAAAAGGGGCAGGTCGTTTCGGGAGGTGAGACTGTTGCCGATGAAGAGCACACGCTGGACCGATGAGCGCGGGTCCGGCGCGACGGCGCTCCGCGCGCTCGTGGAAACGACCATCGCGATGACGACCGCGCGCGACAGGAACAGGGAGCGGTGCATCGGCTGATCCTACTCAGGTCGATAGACTCACCTCGATGGAATCCGCCGCGCTTTCCGCGAAGAGGACGCGGATCCTTTTCGTGTGTTCTGGCAACATCTGCCGCTCGCCTCTCGCGGAGGCGATCTTCAAGGACGAGGCGAAGCGCGCGGGACTCTCGCGCCGGTTCCAGGTCGATTCCGCGGGAACCCACGGTTTTCATGAAGGCGATCAAGCGGATCCGCGCACGCGGAAGGTGGGGCGTAAGAACGGCCTCGACGTCGATTCGATCGCGCGGGAAGTCCGCGATTCGGACTTCGACGAGTTCGATCTCATCGTCGCCATGGACCGAGGCCATGTCCGTGAATTGCGCGCTCGCGGCGGGGACGATCGCCACGCGCGCATCCGTTTGATGCTGGAGTTCGATCCGAGCGCGAAGTCACAGGACGTCGCTGATCCCTACTATGGCGGGGAAGCCGGCTTCGACGCGATGTACGCGACCCTCGTGCCCGCGTGCCGGGGTCTGCTCGACGCGTTCAAGGACGGGTGAAGTTCCTCGAGACGGCGCTGGCTCGCGCCCTCGAGGCTCCGGACCTTCGCATCGAGCGCGCGTCGTCGATCGCGGGAGGGTGCATCCACGAGGCGCGCCGGCTCGTCACCAATCACGGGGCGTTCTTCGCGAAGTGGAGCGAGGCGGCACCTTCGGACCTCTTCGTCGCGGAGGCCGCCGGGCTTCGTGCGCTTGCTGCGGCCGGATCCGGGCTCGTGATCCCGAACGTCGTCGTGGCGTCCTCTTCGTCTCCCGCTCATCCCGGGTTCCTGATCCTCGAATTCCTCGCCCCGGCGTCGTCCGGAGCATCGCAGGACGAGGCGCTCGGTCGTGGCCTCGCGCGGCTTCATCGGACTCGCGCGGAGCGATTTGGCTTCGACGCGCCGACTTACTGCGGTGCGACGCGCCAGGACAACGCGTGGTCGTCTTCGTGGCCGGAGTTCTACGGTGCGCGGAGAATCGCGCCTCTCATCGAGACGCTTCGAAAGCGCGGACTCGCGAGCGAGCGGGCTGCCGCCTACGCGCGCTTCATCGACCGCCTGCCCGAATGGCTGACTTCCGAACCGGCGCCCTCGTTGATTCACGGGGATCTCTGGTCGGGAAATGTTCTCGCCGCGGAGCGAGGCCCGGCGCTCGTCGATCCCGCGTGCGCGTACGCGGATCGCGAAATGGAGTTCGGCATCACGCTGCTGTTCGGCGGATTGTCCGCCCGCGCATTCGACGCCTACGAGGAAGAGTGGCCGCTCCTCCACGGCTGGCGCGATCGGAACGCGCTGTGCCGGATCTATCACCTGCTGAACCACGCGGTTCTGTTCGGCGGTGGCTACGAAGCGCAGGCGTTCGATCTCGTGCGGCGTTTCATCGGCTGATCCGCCGTCCACTCGCGTGAGTCGCCGCTCGGGTACGATCCGACCATGACGAAGCTCCGCCTGTCTCTCGCCGTCGCGCTTGCCATTCCTCTCCCTGTCTTTGCGCAGACGTCGCCGCACCCGCTGCGCATCGAGGACATCCAGAAGATCAAGGATGTGCGCGATCCCCAGTGCTCGACCGACGGCAAGTCGGTGGCGTATGTCCTCTCGCAGATCGACGTGAAGGAGGACAAGAGCGGATCGCACGTGTGGGTCGTCGGCCTCGACGGCCGGAACGATCGGCAGGTGACGTTCAGCGGCGATAGCGAATCCACTCCGCGCTGGAGCCCGGATGGAAAGGCGCTCACGTTCACATCGTCGCGGCCGGGCCCCGCGAAAGGAAGTCAGGTGTGGAAACTCGACCTGGGAGGCGGCGAGGCGTTTCAGCTCACCGACGTGAAGGGCCGGCTCCAGGAATACGAATGGTCACCGGATTCGAAGAGGCTCGCACTCGTGATCGGAGACCCGGATCCCGAAGCCGAGGCGGCGGCGAATCTGGCTCCCGGCGCCAAAGCGCCGGCGCCGAAGCCGATCGTGATCGACCGCTACAAGTACAAGCAGGACGGACAGGGCTACGTTCTTTCCGGTCGTCACTCCTACATCTATCTCTTCGACGTGGCCACGAAGAAGCTGGAGCGCCTCTCTACGGGGACTTGGGACGAAGCGGGTCCGGTGTGGTCGCCCGACGGTTCGAAGATCGCATTCTTCAGCAACCGTGCGGCCGATCCCGATCGCGAGCCCTCCGGCCAGATCTTCGTCGTCGACGCGAAGCCTGGGTCGGACGCGAAGGCGGCCACGCCCGCGAGCAGCCTGGGGACCCGTTCCCGACTGTCCTGGAGTCACGACGGTTCGCGGATCGTGTTCCTCGAAACCGACGACAAGAAGTTCGGCGCGTACAGCATGTCCCACGTCACTCTCGCGTCGGCCGACGGCTCGAAACCGCCGGTGCGTTTCGCCGCGTCCGAAGCTCTCGATCGCGGCGTCTCGAGCGCGCGCTTCAGCGAAGACGGCAAGAGTCTCGAGTACATCGTGGCCGATGATCGATCGTCCTATCCCGCGCGGGCCAGTGTTGATGGCGGGGCGTCGCAGCGGCTGATCGCGGATCCGATTGTTCTTTCGAACTGGAACACCGAGGGCGCCTGCTCCGTCGTTCTCGCGGGCGGCGACGACAAGGCGACGGAGATCCACGCGTTCGAGAACGGGAAACTCCGTCAGATCACGCATCAGAACGACGCGCTGTTCGCCGAACTCCAACTCGGCCGGACCGAGGTCGTGAGCTTCAAGAGCGCCAAGGGTCCTGAAGTGAAAGGCCTCCTGACGAAACCGGTCGGCTATGTCGAAGGGACGAAGGTTCCGCTGCTTCTGCGGATTCACGGCGGGCCGAACGGACAGGACGGTCATTCCTTCAGCGCGGAGCGTCAGCTCTTCGCGGCGAACGGCTACGCGGTTCTGGCTGTGAACTACCGCGGAAGCTCAGGCCGCGGCGCTGCCTTCTCGCGTTCGATCTGGGCGGACTGGGGTCACTACGAAGTCGAGGACCTCATCGCCGGCGTCGACCACGTGGTGAAGATGGGTGTCGCCGATCCGAACCGTCTCGGCGTGGGCGGATGGAGCTACGGCGGAATCCTCACCGACTATCTGATCGCGACCGACAATCGCTTCAAGGCCGCGACGAGTGGTGCCGGCACCGCGTTCACGGTCGCGTTCTACGGGACCGACCAGTACATCATCCAGTACGACTACGAGATCGGCCCGCCGTGGAATCCGAAGTCGTGGGAGACCTACCAGAAGCTCTCGTACCCGTTCCTGCACGCCGATCGGATCAAGACGCCGACGCTGTTCCTCGGCGGCGAGAAGGACTTCAACGTTCCCGTGCAGGGCTCGCAGCAGATGTATCAGGCGCTCAAGAGCCTTGGGGTCGACACGCAGCTCATCATCTATCCCAACGAGAACCATGGCATCGCGCGTCCGAGCTACGTGCGCGACCGCTACGAGCGCTATCTGGGCTGGTACGACAAGTACGTCAAGACCGCGGCGCCCGCGGCCGCGCCGGCCCGGGAAGATATTCCCAAGATGACGCGGCCGAAGGGTCAGTAGAACCGGCGGCTTACTTCTTTCCCATCGTCATCGTTCCGCCGATGAGCCAGCCGATCGCTCCGGCGATCGCGGCTCCGATCGGACCGATGATGAGGGCGCCCGCACGGAAGGGCATCGCCGACGCGAAGGTGATCGGCTTGCCGATCAGGACGTCGTTGATGGCCCGGGCGTCGTTGAAGTACGTCTGGATCCCCGCCCCGATCGAGATCGCGGTGAGGACGAAGATCACGACCTGCGTGTAGAAACCGATGAGCGCGCCGGTCTTGGCCGCGTCCTTGAGCGAAAGGCCGGCAAGACCGCGGGCGAGAGCCGCGGTGAGCGCGGCGGCGACGAACGTCAGGACGACGACGCTCACCGACGCGATGCGGGGGTTTTCATACGGCACTCCGCGCGCGCCCGCGACGAGCCGGATGACGGCGAAGATGACGAGCAGCACCCAGAACGGGCGCGCGAGTGTGGAGGGTTTGACCATTGACGCTCTCTTTCGTGGAAAGGTCGGGGCCTGAGCGGCCTCCGACAGTTCCGCGATTCTAGGAGGACGTCAGCCCTTCTTCTGCGAGAGGACCCACGTGCGCACGCGCGAATCCAGGATCTCCATGGGCAGCGACCCCGCGCCGAGAACGAAATCGTGGAAAGCGCGGATGTCGAACTTCGCTCCGAGTTCCTTCTGCGCGTACTCGCGCAGCTCGAGGAACTTCAACTGACCGATCTTGTACCCAAGGGCCTGGGAGGGAATCGCGATGTAACGATCCGTCTCCGCCTGGACCTCGACTTCCTCGATCACGGAGTGGGCGTGAAAGAAGTCCACGACCTGCTGGCGCGTCCACTTCTTGTAGTGGAATCCCGTGTCGGCCACGAGACGAATCGCGCGCAGCATCTCGTCCTGGAGATGCCCGAAGAAACTGTAGGGGTCCTGGAAGTAGCCGGCATCGCGGCCGAGTCGTTCCGAGTAGAGCGCCCAGCCTTCGACGTAGGCGACGTTGAAACCCTGCTGCCGGAAGGGAGGAAGCGACGGAAGTTCCTGCGCGATCGAACCCTGGAGATGATGACCGGGAATTCCTTCGTGATACGCCGTCGTCTCGATCGACAGAGTCAGACGGTTCTCGAAGTCGCCGGTGTTGACGCGCACGTTGCCCGGCCGTGAACCGTCCGGCGTGCCGTTGAAGTACTCCGCTCCCGCCGCCTCCTTCTCGCGGAACTCTTCCGTCGGAAGGATCTCCACCCTCGCTTTGGGGAGACGACCGAAGAACTTCGGCATGTCGCGTTCGAACTGCGCGGTGTACTTCTTGTAGAGATCGACGATTTCCTGGCGCGACTTCGGATGCAGCGCGGGGTTCTTTTTGACCGCGGCGTCGAACGACTTGAGGTCGCTGAAACCGAGCTTCTTCGCCACGCCGAGCATCTCGCCTTCGATGCGCGCGACTTCGCGAAGGCCGATCTGGTGAATCTGCTCGGGAGTCAGCGAGAGCGTGGTGCTGCTCTTCACGAGCGCGGCGTAGCGCGCGTCGCCGTCGGGCAGGGACCAGAGGCCCGGTTCGGGTCGGCCGTTCGGCGCGTAGTCCTTCTTCACGTACTCGCCGAACTTCGCGTACGCCGGATAGACCGAGTCCGTGACCGCGGCCAGCACTGCGGCCTTCAGGCGCTTCTGATCCGCCTCGCCGATTCCTTCCGGGAACTTCTGCACCGGCTGCGTGAACGGCGAGTCTTCGACCCTGATGGCGATCAGCTTGTCGACCTGCGGCCCCACCTTCTCGAGCAGGATCTTCGGCGGCATGAGCTTCTTCGAGAGACCCTTCGCCATCAGTTCCTGGATCTCCTTGAACACCTGCGGGACCTGCTTCAGGCGCGCGATGTAGTCCTCGTAGTCCTTCACGTTCGTGAACGGGAGAAGCGGCACGAGCTGGGGAAGCTGAAGATGTGGGCTCGAGAACTGATTGACCGGCATGAGCCAGTTCTCGAACTTCGCTCCGTCGAGCCTGTCCTTGAGATCGCGGACCATGAGCGTCTTGTTGAGCTGTTCCTGCTCGGGGAAGCCCGTGGTGTCGACCGCTTCGAACTTCGCGAGGAACTTCCGCGTTTCGTCGAGATCTTCGTGGATGGCTTTTTCGTTGGCGTCCGAGAGGCGATCGTTGTAGCGCTTGTCGCCCAGGATCGATGCGAACTCAGGCGAAGTCCTCATCGTGTATTCCCACTGCTCGGCGATGAGAGCGTCGAGCGCCTTGCGGCGGTCTTCAATTTTCGCGGCGGAGCTCTGGGCGGAAGTGGCGCGCGGAGCGACCGCGAGCGAAGCGCAGGACACGAAAGCGAGCGCGGTGAGGCGAAGCGAGGTTCTCATTCGATTTATTGAATCCCCTGAATTGACGCGGTCATCATGACACTCGAAGAGTAGTCTCGCGCCTCCGCCATGAACAACCTCGGATCCGCGTTCCGACAATTCCGCACCGCTCCCGGTTTCAGCGCGGTGGCTCTGATCACCCTCGCGCTCGGCATCGGCGCCAACACCGCGATCTTCTCGGTCATCAACGGGGTGTTGCTGCGTCCTTTCCCCTTCGAGGAGTCGGAGCGGCTGATCCGGTTGTACGAACGCAGCGCCAATTTTCCGAAGGCCTCGTGGGCCGCGGGCCAGTTCTTCTCCATGAAGCAGGACGCGAAGACCTTCGAGGCGGTCGCGGGATGGCAGGTCGCGAACTTCAATCTCTCCATGGACGGCGTCGACCCCGAGCGCATCGAAGGCGCCGTGGTCACCGACGACTTCACCCGCGTTCTTCGTGTGAACCCTTCGAAGGGTCGGTTCTTCAACTCCGATGAGTTCGCGCCGGGCAAGGACGCGGTCGTCGTGATCAGCCAGGACATGTGGAAGCAGCGCTTCGCGGGCGACCCCAACATCCTCGGCCGTTCGCTCTTCATCAGCGGGCGGCCACGCGAAGTGATCGGCGTGATGCCCGCCGAGTTCTCGCTTCCCGGCAAGACGCAGATCTGGGCGCCGTTCGCGCCCGACGATTTCAACCGGACGCGGCGCGATCTGCACAACCTTCAGGCCTTCGCGCGGCTCAAGCCGGGCGTCACCTTCGAACAGGCGCAGGCCGATCTGAAAACGCTGACCGCCCGCTACGCGAAGGAGTTCGCGCAGACGGACGCGGATTGGACCTGCGTCGGGTTTCCGATGCTCGAAGACGCGGTCACGCAGATCCGCCCCGCTCTCAACGTGCTCCTGGCCTCTGTAGTGGCGCTCCTGCTCATCGCCTGTGCCAACGTCACGAACCTCCTGCTCGCCCGCGCGGCCACGCGCCAGCGCGAGTTGTCCCTGCGCGCCGCGCTCGGTGGAAGCCGTTTCCAGATCGCGCGCCAGCTCCTCATCGAGTGCCTCGCGTATTTCGTGGTCGGCGGACTCGCCGGTCTCGTGCTCGGGCGGGTCATGTTGCTGAGCCTTCTCGCGATCGCGCCCGCGAACATTCCCCGTCTCGATCAGGTCACGATCGATCTTCGGGTTCTTCTCTTCACGACCGGGGTGACGTTCCTGACCGGTCTGGTCTTCGGACTGATCCCGGCGTGGACCGCTTCACGCGCCAACCTCACCTCCGCGCTTCGCGAGGGAGGTCACGGCAGCACCGGCGGGCGGAGCCTCCTTCGCGACGGTCTGGTCGTGGTTCAGGTCGCCGCGACCGTGGTCCTCCTGATTTCCTCGGGACTTCTCATCCGCAGCTTCCATCAGCTGCAGCAGGTCGACACCGGCTTCGCTCCCGAGAAAGTGATGACGATGAAGATCGATCTCCCATCCGCCAAGTACGGAACCGTGGGGACGACCGACGAGAAGCGGGTCCGGTTCGTGAGCGACCTGATGAAACGCATCCAGGCGCTGCCGGGCGTCGCGGCCGCGGCGACCGTGACGAGCGCCCCCCTCACCGGCGGCCCCACCTTCATCATGCGCGTCGAGAGCAACGTGAACGTGACGCCGAGCAGCGCGCCGGTGACGCGCTACCGGACCATCACCCCGGACTACTTCAAGGTCATGGGCATCGCCCTTGTGCAGGGGCGGTTCTTCGACGAGACCGACACGGTCGGAGCGCCGCGACGGATCATCATCAATCGCGCGTTCGCGAAGAAGTACTTTCCGGAGACCGACAACCCGATCGGCAAGCGCGTCGAAGTCGGGCTCGACGACCCGCCGCGCTGGGCCGAAGTCGTGGGCGTCGTCGCGGACGTGAAGATCGACAGCCTGGAGGCGGAGACTCCCGTGCAGGCTTACGAGCCGTACCACGAGTTCTCCTTCAACAACATCACCGTCGTGGCGCGCTCGAACGGCGATCCTTCGGCGCTCGCCGCCGCGATGAGGAAGGAAGTCCTCGCGGTCGACCCTCAGCAGCCGGTGCACACGCAGAAGACGATGAGCCAGATCGTCGACGACTCGCTCGGTCAGCGCTATTTCGCTCTGTTGCTCGTGGGCGTGTTCGCGGCGGTGGCTCTGGCCCTCGCGAGCATCGGGCTCTACGGCGTGATTTCGTACGGAGTGGCGCAGCGGACGCGCGAGTTCGGGGTCAGGCTGTCCATCGGCGCGAGCCGGAAGGACATCGCGACGATGGTTCTGGGCCAGGGATCGCGGCTCATCGGCGCGGGCCTCGTCATCGGAATCATCGGCGCGCTGTTCTCCGCTCAGCTCGTGCAGTCGCTCCTCTTCGGAATCGGAGCGCGCGATCCCTTTACGTTCGTGCTGGTCGTGGGCGTGCTCGCCGCCGTCGCGGTCGCCGCGTGTCTCGCGCCCGCGATGCGCGCGGCATCGGTGAACCCGATCGTCGCGTTACGCGATCAGTAAGCGGCGTTCACGCGACCACCGCGATCGCTTCGATCTCCAGCATCCAATCCGGATTCGCGAGCGCGCTGATCCCGAGGAAGGTGCTCGCCGGCGGGTCGACATTCGCGAAGAAACCGTTGCGCACGTCGCGGACCACCGCCACGTCGTCCGCTCCCTTGAAGTTCACCACGAAGATGCTCATCTTCACGACGTCCTTCGGACCCGCGCCTGCCGCCGCGAGGGCGATCTTCAGGTTCTCGAAGACCTGGACGGCCTGCGCTTTCAGATCCCCCTTGCCGACGATCTCACCCTTCGCGTTCATCGCGACCTGACCGGAGATGTAGACGGTTCTTCCTCCCGACGCGGTGACCACCTGGGTGTAGCCGCGTGAAGGAGGAAGCTCCTTCGGGTTGGTGCGTTTGACCGAGACGTCCGAGGCGGAGGCGGTCGCGGCGGCGAGAACCGCGACCCCGCCGACGGCGGCTTCACGGCGCGAGAGGGTCTTCGATTTCATGGCGCGATGCTACGCGCGCGTCATTCGAAGCCGCGAGACACGGCTTCGCGCCCGTGGTCAGCGACCGGAATCGAGGTGCCATCCGGGATGCGACCACCGGGTTCCGATCCGCTGGAACACCTCGGTCGCCCGTCCGGCGACCGTGCTGGATGCGCCGGCCCTGTCGACCACGGTGAAGCTGAAGCGGCAATAGATCACGAAGACATCGCCGAAGGTCTGGATCTGGTTGTCGGTCAGCTTCAGGTCGGTGAGCCGGTTGCCCGCCGCGATGAAGCCTTCGGAATCCTTGATGGTCTCCTCACGCGTGCGGAAACCGCCTTCGCCCGCGCCGATCCCGATGAAATTCTCAGGAAGGATCGCGAGCAGTGCCTTGCGATCTCCCGCGAACCATTGACGCCAGACCGCCTCGCGAGCCGCGAGCAGGTCCGCGTGACGTTCGACGGCCTTGACGCCGGACGCCTGTGCGCCCACGCGAGCGGCGAGGGGAAGGGAAAGAAGCCCGGCGAGCGTCGCCCGCCGTGAAGGGGTGTTGGTTTCCATGATCGGCATCGTAGAAAGCCGCGCCGCCGTGGGCTATCGAAATCCTGCGCGTTTCGCGAACGTTGCTCCGAGCGTCAGGGCGACGCTCGCACGGCCGTCAGGCGGCGACGAATGCCTCCAGGATCTTCCGACCCTGCTCGTTTCCGAGAATCGCCTCGCTCGCTCGTTCTGGATGCGGCATCAAGGCGACGACGTTGCGCTTCGCGTTGCAGATGCCCGCGATGGAGTTCCGGCTGCCGTTCGGATTCGCGGCGTCGGTGAGATCGCCGGAGGGTTCGCAGTAGCGGAAGACGACCCGGGCCTCGCCTTCGAGACGGGCGAGCGCCTCGTCGTCGAGATACAGGTTGCCCTCGCCGTGCGCGATCGGCAGACCCTGGATGACCTCGCCTTTCGCGAGTCCCTTCGTGGCCGCGGTGTCGTTCGCCTCGACGCGAACGTGCACGCGCTGCGAGAGGAACTTGACGCGCTGGTTGCGCAGCATCGCGCCGTCGAGAAGACCTGCTTCCTGGAGGATCTGGAACCCGTTGCAGATACCGAGGACCTTTCCGCCCTTGTCGGCAAAGGCCTTCACGGAGTTCATGACCGGCGAAAATCGCGCGATGGCGCCCGTGCGCAGGTAATCGCCGTACGCGAAGCCGCCGGGCACGACGACCGCCTCGACGTTCTGGAGGTCCGCGTCCTTGTGCCAGAGGAAGGTGGCTTCCTGGCCCAGAACTTCAGCGAAGACCCGCTTCGTGTCGTGATCGCAGTTGCTGCCGGGGAAGACGACGACGCCGATCTTCATGCCCTAGACCTTTTCGATCCGGAAGCTCTCGATCACCGGATTCGAGAGAACCTTGGTCGCGATCTCCTCGGCCTGGCGCCGCGCCTCGTTCTCATCGACGTTTTCGAACGTGAGGAGAAACGACTTGCCCTGCCGAAGATCCTTGAGGGCCTTGTAGCCGAGGCCGTGAAGGGCGTCGAGCGTGGTGTGACCCTGGGGATCGAAGACCGAAGCCTTCAGGGAAACGAGGACGCGAAGCTGGATCATGGGAGTGAGTTCAAACCTCGAAGACGCGGGCGAAGAGCGTGCCCGTGTGCTGAAGATAGCGAGTGAGTTCGAAGACGTGCTGGAGGGCATCGCGTCCGAGCGTGTTCACGATCGATTCGTCGGCGAAGACCAGAGCCTTGAAATCGCCCTCGTTCAGGAACGCGTTCATCGCGTGGCCCTGGACGATCCGGTACGCATCTTCGCGACGCATTCCGCCCTTCTCGGTCAGCTCGAGCAGGAGCTGACCCGAGAAGACGAGACCCTTGCCCGCGTCGAGATTGCGTTTCATGCGCGCTTCGTCGACCCGCATGCCTTTCACGATGCGCGTGAAGCGGTGAAGCATGTGGTCGAGAGCGAGGAAGGAGTCGGGCACGGTCACGCGTTCAGCGGACGAGTGCGAGATGTCGCGTTCGTGCCAGAGCGCCATGTTCTCGAGCGATACGAGCGAGTTCGCGCGGACGACGCGCGCAAGTCCGACCACCTGCTCGCATCCGACCGGGTTCCGCTTGTGCGGCATCGCGGACGAGCCTTTCTGCGTCGAGCTGAACGGCTCTTCGACCTCCCGGAATTCGGTCTTCTGAAGGGCGCGGATTTCCGTCGCGAACGTTTCGAGGGATCCCGCGAGGATCGCGAGGGTGGTCATGACCTGCGCGTGGCGGTCGCGCGGAACCACCTGCGACGCGATCGGCGCGGGAGTGAGACCGAGATCGCGGCAGACTTCCGCCTCCACGTCCGGGCCGAGATGCGAGAACGTGCCGACGGCGCCCGAGAGTTTCCCCACCGCGACTTCGGCGCGCGCGGCGAGCAGGCGCCTGCGGTCGCGAGAGAGCTGGTCGTACCAGAGCGCGAGTTTCAGGCCGAACGTCATCGGCTCCGCGTGGACGCCGTGCGTGCGGCCGATCATCACAGTGTCCCTGTGCTGATACGCGCGTTCCTTCACCGCCTCGCGCAGGCCGTCGAGATCCGCAAGGATCAGGTCGAGAGCGTCGCGAATCATCATCGAAAGAGCCGTGTCGACGACGTCCGACGACGTCAGCCCGTAGTGGAGAAAGCGTCCTTCCGCGCCGACGTTCTCCGCGACCGCGCTCACGAACGCGATGACATCGTGCCCGACTTCCTTCTCGATGGCGTCGATCCGCGCCACGTCGAACCGGGACTTCTCGAAGAGGACGTCGCGCGCGGCCCTCGGCACCACGCCGCGGCGGCACAGGGCGTCCGTCGCCGCGAGTTCGATCTTGAGCCAGTTGGAGAACCGGCTCTCGTCCGACCAGAGTTTCGACATCTCCGGACGGGAGTAGCGCTGGATCATGAAGCGCGGAGTTTACCGGGCGTCATGGTGAAGCCTCCGCGCTAAGCTTTGTCGATGCTGAAAGCGCTGGTGATCGCGGGCATAGCTCTGGCCGATCACGGCTTTTCGAACGGGCCGGTCCACGAACTCCTGCTCCACCCGGACGCGGTGGAGATGGCCGCGAAGGCGCCCGCCGCGTTTCGGGTTCGACTCGAAACCACCAAGGGTGTCGTGATGATCGAGATCCGGCGTGAATGGGCGCCCCTCGGAGCGGATCGTTTCTTCAGCCTCGTGCGCGCGGGCTACTACGACGATATGCGGCTCACCCGCGTCGTTCCCCCGAAATGGGCGCAGTTCGGCATCAATGGCGATCCGAAGGTCGCGCGCGCGTGGCGCGAGCGACCGATTCCGGACGATCCGCGCGTGCTGTCGAATGAACGCGGCACCATCGCGTTCGCCTACGCGGTGCCGAACGGACGGACTACGCAGGTCTTCATCAATCTTCGGGACAATTCGGCGACCCACGACCGCGAACCGTTCGCGCCTTTCGGCCGCGTCGTCTCGGGAATGGACGTGGTGGACTCCTGGTATTCGGGCTACGGCGAAGACTGCGGCGGGGGAATTCGCGGACGAAGGCAGACGCCGTTGTTCGAGGGAGGAAATCGCTTCCTCGATCTCGCGTGCCCGCAGCTCGACTCCATCCGCCGGGCGGTCATCCTGGAATCCGGAGACTCCGGCCGATGAAACGCCGGGCCGCTCTTCTCCTCGCAGTCCTGTGCTGCGTCGGCTGCATCGATGAATTCACGACGCCGCTCGATCCGCAGCCCGTCGGACAACTCGATCCCCGACTCATCGGAGTGTGGGCCTGCGTCCCGACCGGTCCGGCGAGCGACTTCCACCCCAAGGATCGCGACGGCCGGAAAGGGACGTTCGCGGTCTTCGAGTTCGGCGCGTCGGGTCCGTGGTACCGGATCCGGACCGTGGGTCTCGATCAGGCCGATCGCGAGGAATTCTGGGATGCGTATCCCTCGACCCTGGGTGATCGCACCGTGCTCAACGTGTGGCCCAACTCCGATCAGCCGCGCAAACCGGACGCGAGGGTTCTCTTCTTCGCGCAGACCTGGACGGCTCCGGACCGTTTCGAATTCCATCTCGTCATGTCGAAACCGCTCAAGGGTTCTCCGCTGTCTCCGGCTCCGGCGTTGCGCAACACCCTGCTCGCCCGCGCCTCCGATCCTGAAGTCTTCAAGTCCTGGCTCGACTGCACGCGGGCCAAAGTCATCAACAGTTCCGAAACCAAGAAGCCCTTTTAAGGAGTTCCGATGTCCGCGCCACTTCCCCTCGACAAGATCGCGCAGCAGATGCGGCGCGACAGTCTCATTTCGACGTCCGAGGCGGGATCGGGACACCCCTCGACCTGTCTTTCCGCGGCCGAGATCATGTCGGTCCTCTTCTTCGATGAGATGCGCTTCGACCCTTCCGACCCGAAGGCCTACGACGTCGACGTGTTCGTGATGTCGAAGGGGCACGCGGCGCCGATTCTGTGGTCGGCGCTCAAGCACGCGGGGGGCATCGACGAAGACCTCAAGAATCTCCGGAAGTTCACGAGCACACTCGAAGGTCATCCGACCCCGCGCAATCCCTGGATACGCGTCGCGACGGGATCGCTCGGGCAGGGGCTCGGCTCCGCGTGCGGCATGGCGTGGGCGCGCAAGAAGGACGGCCATCCCGGCCGCGTGTTCGTGCTCATGGGCGACGGCGAGATCGCGGAAGGTTCCGTCTTCGAGGCCGCGGCCTTCGCCTCCTTCGAGGGGCTGACGAATCTCGTGGCCATCGTCGACGTGAACGCCTTCGGCCAATCCGGACCCACGATGTTCAAGCACGACACCGGCGCGTACGCACGCCGATTCGAAGCCTTCGGCTGGCAGACCGTCGAATGTGACGGGCATGACGTCGCCGCCGTGCAGAAGGCCTTCGCTTCCGTCCGCGACGCGAAGAAGCCGAGCGTCATTCTCGCGCGCACGCTCAAGGGCAAGGGCGTGCCGTTCATGGAGAACAAGGATGGCTGGCACGGGAAGCCCGCGAAGAAGGGCGAGGAACTCGACTCGGCCCTCGCCGCGATCGGTGAGGCGAATCTGGGCGTCGTTCGCGTCACGGCCAGGCGCTACGGGAACGCGCGCCCGAAGAGCGGGACGTTCTCGGTCGCGCCCAAGTACAAGGCCGGCGACACCGCGGCCACGCGCGAAGCCTACGGGAGCGCGCTCGAGCAGATCGGCACGCAGTGCCCGGCGATCATGGCCATCGACGGCGACACGAAGAACTCGACGTTTTCCGAGAAGCTGAAGAAGGCGCGCCCCGAGCAGTTCGCGGACGCCTACATCGCCGAACAGAACATGGTTTCGGTGGCGCTCGGTGCGGCGACCGAAGGGCACATTCCTTACGCCTCTTCCTTCGCGTGCTTCCTTTCGCGCGCCTACGATCAGATTCGCATGGCCGGGCACTCCGAGCCCGAGCATCTCGTGATCGTGGGATCGCACGCCGGTGTTTCCATCGGCGAGGACGGCCAGTCCCAGATGGCGCTCGAGGATCTCGCGATGATGCGCGGCGTGGTTCCCGCAACCGTTCTGTATCCCTCCGATCCCGTGAGCGCGGAGAAGCTCACCGAACTCGCGGGCAAGACGAAGGGCGTCGTCTACATCCGCATGTCCCGGCCGAAAACCGCCATCCTCTATCCGAACGACGAGCCGTTCACCGTCGGTGGATCGAAGGTGGTGAAGTCGTCGGCCAAGGACGCGATCACGGTCGTGGGCGCGGGCGTGACGCTTCACGAGGCTCTCGCGGCCCACGCCGAACTCGCGAAGGAAGGAATCGCGATCCGGGTCATCGATCTCTATTCGCTCAAGCCGGTCGATGAGAAGACGCTGCTGCAGGCGGCCGCGGAGACGCGCGGCATCGTGACGGTCGAAGACCATGGCGCCTGCGGCGGCGTCGGGGAAGCCGTGGCGTCCGCGATCGCCGGGAAAGCACCGGTGAAGATCCTCGCCGTGCGCGAACTGCCGCGATCGGGAACGCCGACGGAGTTGATGCGCGCTTACGGGATCGATAAGGACGCGATCGTGACCGCCGTTCGGTCGATGATCTAGGCGCGCGTGAAGACGCTCGCCCGGCTCGTCGCTGCAAGCGCTCTGATCGCGGCCTTCGGCTGTGGTCAGCCCGCCGCAAGCTCCGGCTCGGCCCCGGTCGTGCGGCTTTCGATCGCCACCGGCGGGACGGGAGGCGTGTACTACGTCTACGGGGGCGCGCTCGCGCGACTGATTTCAGAAAACGTTCCGGGCACCGAAGCGACCGCCGAGGTCACGTCCGCTTCGATCGACAATCTGAAATTCCTTCGGGACGGGAAGGCGGACATCGGGTTCACGCTCGCGGACACGTTGTCCGACGCCGCGCAGGGGCGAGGCGCATTCGAGGGCCGGCCGGTTCCTCTGCGCGCGCTCGCGGTGCTGTACACCAACGTCACCCATGTCGTGACGAAGAAAGGGAGCGGCATCGAGAAGCTCGCGGACCTTCAGGGCAAAGTCGTGTCGATGGGCTCCGCGGGCAGCGGAACGGAAACGATCGCCGATCGCACCCTCGAGGCCGCGGGCCTCGATCCGTCGAAGGACATCCGGCGCGAGAATCTGTCGGCGCAGGCCTCGGCCGATGCGCTGAAAGACGGCAAGATCGATGCCTTCTTCTGGAGCGGCGGTCTGCCGACCGCCGCGGTTCTCGATCTCGCGACGTCGACGCCCATCCGCATGATCGAGACCGCCGGCGTTCTTCCCAGGCTTCAGGAAAAGTACGGGGCTGCGCTCTATCGCCCGCTCACCGTCGCCCCGGGCACGTATCCCCAGCTCGACATCGAGACGCGCACCTTCGGTGTTTCGAACGTTCTCGTCGTCCCGGCCTCGTTCGATGAATCGCGCGCGTACCTCATCGTGAAGACGATGTTCGAGAAGCAGGCGGCGCTCGTCGCCGCGCATGCCGAGGCGAAGAACCTGAGTCTCGAGAACGCGGTCAACGGTTCGCCCGTCGAGTTTCACGCCGGCGCGCTCCGCTACTACGCGGAGAAGGGCGTCAAGCCCGCGGCGTCCGTGACGCCTTCGGCCGCGGCGCGCTGAGTACACTTCGCTCCACGTGAGCGGACCGGAGATCGAGGCCGTCGACGCCGAGGAGGCGATGGTCCGGCGTGTTCGGGCGGCCCCGCGCGCGGCGCGGGTTCTCGCGATCGCCCTTCCGGTGCTCATCGTCCTGGGCGAAGTCACGCTCATCGAAACGCTGCGATTCCGCGCCGTCGTTCTCGGGCTCGGTCTGGCGCTCGCGTTCCTGACTCTTCGGGCGCGCGACCGGTACCGGGATGCTCTCGTTCATGGTCTCGCGCTTCTCACCCTCGCGCTCTGCATGGGAATCGCGGCGTCCGGTCGCGGGTTTCTCTCTCGCGCGGCCGACCCCGCGACCCTGGACGTGGCGGCGGGCCTTCTCCTGCTCGTTCTCGTCATCGCGGGCGCGTGGGTGTCCACGGGCGCGGCGCTGCCCGTGATGGCGGGGCTGACGATCGCCTACGTTCTCTTCGGATCCGCGCTCGACCGCGTGGGCCTGTCCGCGATCGCTCATCGCGGCTACGACCTGCAGCGTCTCGTCGGTTCGATGGTCATGGGGTTCGAGGGAGTGTTCGGCGTGCCGCTCGACGTGGCGGCGACCACGATCGGCCTCTTCGCGATCTATGGCGCCGTACTCGAGGCGTCGGGCGCCGCGACCTTCTTCCTCGATCTCGCGTTCTCGGTGTTTTCGAGAGGTGAGCCCGCGCGAAACGCCGGACGCGCGGTCACGTTCGCGGGCTTCCTGCTGGGTTCGGTGTCGGGCAGCGGTGTCGCCACGACCCTCACCCTCGGCGGCGCTTCGGCTCCCCTTCTGCTGCGGGCGGGATTCACGCGCGAGAACGCGGGCGCGCTCCTCGCGGCCTCCGGCATCGGGGCCATCCTGTCGCCACCGACTCTTGGCGCGGCGGCGTTTCTCATCGCGGAGTTCCTGAAGATTCCGTACGGACAGGTTCTCGTGATGGCCGTGATCCCCACGCTCCTGTACTACTTCGGCATCCTGCGCATGATCGACGCCGATGCGGGCTCGTATCCGGCTGCGTCTTCGGAGGCCGGCGAGCCGCGCCCCGGAAACATCCGGGCGATTCTCGCCGCGGGTTTTCATCATCTCCTGTCCCCCTTCCTCATCGTGGCGCTTCTGTGCCTCGGCTACTCCGCGACCCGAGCGGCACTCGCCGCGACGGGGGCGGCTCTTTTTCTGACTTTCGTCAGGCCGCGACACCGGGAGGAGGGAACGAGGCGGAACATCAAGGCGGATCTCATGTCGACGGCGATCAGCGCGGGCGGATCCCTCGTGCCGGTGATCGCGACCACCGCGTGCGCCGGAATCCTCGTGAGCGGATTGACGCTCACGGGCCTCGGTCTCAAGGCCGCCGGGCTCGTGGTCCATCTCGCGGGACAAAGCGCCGTCGGCGTGATCCTGTTGTCCGCGCTGGCGGTCTCCGTGCTCGGACTCTCCGTGCCGGTGACGGCGTCCTACATCCTCTCCGCCGTGACCATCGCGCCCGCGCTGATTCAGGTCGGCGTCAACGAACTCGCGGCGCACATGTTCATCTTCTACTACGCCGTTCTTTCCGAGGTCTCGCCCCCGACGGCGCTCGCGCCCATGGCCGCGGCGACGATTCTTCGCGGCGACCCGTATCGGACCGTGGTCGCGACGCTGCGCTACACGCTCCCGGCGTTCCTGGTGCCTCTCGCGTTCACGCTGCGCGCGGACGGCGCCGGAATCCTGCTGCGCGGGGACGCGTCCGGGATCGCCACCTCCGCTTTCGCTGCGACCTGCATCGTCGTCGCCGCATCGGCGGCCGCGTCCGGCCGCATCTCTCGTCGGGCCCTCACACCTGGAGCGAGGCTCTCGTTCGCCGCGTCGGCGCTTCTTCTTCTCATGCCGTCGGCGGTCGCGACACTTTTCGGCGTGGGCTTGCTCGGGGTGACGGGCCTGTGGATCGCGGTCCGTCGCGATTCAGGCGGCGCCTAGAATCCAATCCTTCCCGACAGATCACCGAGGCGTCCTTCCTGTCCCGAAGGGTCGCGAATCCATTGGCCCGAATCCTGGCGCTCTTCGTCACGTTTCTGCCCCGTCGTTACTGGCGCGGCGCGCACGGCGTCGGGATTCTGATTTCGGGCCTTCTCCAACTCGGCATCGCGGGCGGCGCGCTCGTCTCGAACTACTCGAGATTCGCGTCCAGCGTGAGCGACACGGTCGCGGAAGTCACGATCGAGGCCGCGGAGTCCGATCCGACGACGGGCCGAAAAATCCAGGCCGGGCATGCGATGGCCCTCGGCGCGCTCACGCCGATCGGTTTCGTCATGACGTCGAAGAGCGGCCGACTGCTTCTGTATCTCGTGATCTCGGCGATCGTGCGCCTGTTCGGATATGCGACGGACCATCCGTGGGGCGACCCGCTCCTCACCTTCGTCGACGACATCCTCCACGACGGTTTGAATTCGATCGGCCGGAGAGGTCGATCGGGCTTGCGAGCGGTGCAGTCCTGGTGGCGACGGGCGCCCGGGGAGGACGACTCCTAGAAGACGTAGGCGAGCGCGAACCCGATCTGGGCGAGCATCATCATCTGGTACATGTGCGTCCAGGAGGGATGATTCTCGGTGGTCGCGAGTTCGTCGGGATTCCGCACCAGCAACCACATCGTGTAGCAGCCGTAGACGATCAGCGTGCCGCCGAGGATGTTCAGCAGGGTCGCGTTGCCGGTGAGGATTCCCGTGTAGACCCCGGCCGGGATCAGGACGAAGGGCAGAACGAAGAAGGGCGCCATGATCCACGTCGCCTTCTTGACGCCGTAGTCGATGGGCAGCGTGTGACAGCCGCCCGCGCGATCGCCCTCGATGTCGGCGAAGTCCTTCGTGGACGCGGCGCCGAGGAGGAACAGCCCGAAGACCGAACCGATGTACCAGGGCTCCCAGTCCATCACGGTCTTCACCGTCGACCAGCCCGCCACCTTGAGCAGCACACCGCGCGGAATCGCGATGGTGATGTTGGCCCAGATCCCACGGCGTTTCGTCCACAGCGGCGGCGCCGAATAGATCCAGCACATGAAGGTCGTGAAGAGAACGATCCAGAAGCACTCGCGTCGTCCCACCGGAGCCACGAGAAACGCCAGGATGTTCGCGACGACGAACGCGCCGATCGTGAACGTCCACGCCTCGGACAGCGACATCCGCCCGGACGGGAGCGGACGGGACGGTTTGTTCACGCGATCGATGTCGAGATCGTAGATCTGGTTGATGGCGTTGTTCGCCGCGTTCAGGACGGCCGCCATCGCGGTTCCGAGAAGGATCGGGAACACCAGGTCCCAGGTGACGGGCGCCTTCGTGTGATGCGCGCCCCACGCGCTGACCGCGCCCGACACCACGCCCAGCGCGGGCGGCAACAGGGTGAAAGGACGCGCGAGTTCGGAGTAGAGCTTCAGTGACTTCAAAAGACCCTCGTGGAGAACGCGAACTCTACCGGACGAGCGCCCCGATGCCCGCCGCGAGCGCCGCCCCGATCGCCGTGTTGAGGGCGTTCAGAGCGTGATTGTCGAGCCAGCCACGCTTCTCGGCCACCGTTCCGATGACGCTTTCCGCGAGCGCGCCGAGGAAACCCGCGAGAGTCACGATGAGCGCGCCCGAAGCGCCGAACAACCCGGTCAACACGCCGAGGGAGGCGATGAAGAGCGCGCCGAAGAGGCCGCCGAGTGTGCCCTCGACGCTCACGGCGCCCTCCGTCCCCGCGGGCACGGGGCGCAGGGTCGTGATGAGGAACGTGCGCTTGCCGTACGCCTTGCCGATCTCCGACGAGCAGGTGTCCGCCGCCGCGGTCGCGACCGCGGCCGCGTACGCGAGCAGGTAGACCGCGCGCATCGGGCCGTCCGACAAAAGGCCGAAGAGCGCCAGCAGGGCGGGGATGCCGCCGTTCGCGAACGCGTTGCGCCATCCGCGCGCGCCCCCTTTCTCCTGCGCGATCCCGAGCGCCGCCTTGCGCGCGTACCCGAGCTTCGTCACCGTGGAGCCCACGAGGAAGAAGCCGGCCATGAGCGCGAAGCCCGCGAGGCCGAACGACGCGGTGATGGTCGTACCGATCAGGATCGCGGAGAACGCGCCGAGCGTGTCGATGGAACGGGATCGCATGGCGAGCCACGCGAAGAACGCGTTCACGATCAGTCCCTGGAAAATCCGCGATTCGATTCCGATGGAATTGATTCCGGGCGCCTGGAGATTCACGAGCAGGGGAAGCAGCACCGCTCCGGTAAGGGGGACCGTGAGGTTGTCGTCGAGCGTCGTATCCATCGACTCCACGAGGGAGGCGAGGAACGCGAGCACGAGCATGATCACGAAGGTGTTCGCGGGATCGAGGGACGAATCCGTCCACAGAGCGAGACCGAACGCCCCGAGCGTGCCGAAGAGGACGAAGGCGATGAGGCCGAGCCATCCTTTCGAGGAGTTCCACGGGAGTTCGGGACCCCGCAGGGCCTGTCCGACGATCGATGCCATGCCGTCGCCGAGGGCGAGCAGTCCCCAGATGGCCGCGGCCATCCAGAGGCGGTCGTGGAAGACGATCACCAGTCCGAGAACCGAAAGCGGATAGATCAGGATCCCGCGCGCGCGTCCCCGGGCGAGTTCGCCCTCGCGCCACATCGACTTGCCGCCGATCCGGGGCAGAACCTGCCAGTTGAAGAGGAACGCCGTCACCGCGAGCGCCGCGGCCAGATAGGGGTTGAGGTACCGCAATGCGAGCGCGAAACCTCCCACCGCGATGTGGACCGCCTTGCGCCTCAATTCTCCGGCGGGAATCGGAACCACCGCCGCGGGCGCCGCAGTCGCGCTCAGGTCGCGTTTCTTGCGGCTCATTGCGCGTGGCCCTCCGCGATCAGCCAGTCCACGGTCGCGCCGATCCCCTCGGCGAGCGGGCGGACGCGATAGTCGAGATTCTTCTCGGCCTTGTGGCTCCGATACGCCCAGTGCTTTTCGAAGATACCGACGGCGTGATGTGTCAGGTCCGGTTGCTTGCCGGTCATGTCCGCCCAGAACCACATCGCGCGTCCGACGAGGCGCGAGAGTCCGTAGGGAAGCTTGCGCGGACTGAGGTCGCGCCCCGCGCGTTTCGAGGCGGCGGCGAAGACCTCGGTGAGCGTCGCGTTCTCTCCGGTCAGGAAGTAACGCTCGCCCTTGCCGCCCCGCTCCATCGCGGTGACGTGGGCGCGCGCGACGTCGTCGACGAACGCGTAGCTCCAGTAGCGATCTCCCGGACCGACGATGCCGGGGAGGCGTCCGTTCATCCGATCCGCGATCATCTTCGCGATGATGTTGCCGTCGGTGAGTTCGCCGGGGCCGTACACGACTCCCGGATACAGAATCACGATGTCCCCGCCGCGTTCCGCGTATTTCCGCGCGACCTCGTCGGCGAGGGCTTTGGTGCGTTCATAGTCATTGCGATACGGCGGCCCCGGATGGATCTGCGTTTCGTCGACCGGGGTCTCGGGCGTCGGTCCCACCGCCATGAACGAGGACGTATAGACGAGGCGGATGCCGCTAGCCTCCGCGGCGGCGATCGCGTTGGTGATCCCGCCGACGTTGATGTCGTCGAAATCCTGGAGACGCGCGCTCCACTGCTTCACCATCGCGGCGGTATGGATGATGGCGTCGCATCCGGTCGCGGCGGTCTTGAAGATCGCGGCGTCGCGCACGTCGCCCGCGATCACGCTCGCTTCGGGAGGGAGTCCGGGCCTCGGTCCGCCGCGAACCAGAAGGACCACGTCATGACCCGAACTCAGCAGCGCGTTCGCGACATTCTTTCCGAGGAAGCCAGCACCTCCCGTCAACAGCACTCTCACGCGTGCCTCGCCTCCATTTTCTTTCCGTTTCTCACCGCGACCCGCCAGTCTTCCAGCAGATCCTTCAACGGCCCGTCCAGCCGGCCCGTCGGCGCTTCACCCGTCGCCTCGCGCAGCCGCGACGGATCTCCGATCAACACCGGCAGATCGGACGGTCGCAGGCGCGCGGGATCGACGTGAACCTCCACTCGAACGCTCGAAAGCGCGGTCAGCGCTTCGAGGATCTCGCGCATCGCGACGCCTTTGCCCGAGCAGACGTTGTACACGCCGCCATTGCGGCCGCGTTCGAGGAGGAGAAGGTACGCGCGGACCACCTCGCGGACATCGCTGAAGTCGCGCACGGCCTCGAGATTTCCGACCTGGATCACGGGCTCCGCGCGCTCGATCTCGATTTCCGCGATCTGCCGCGCGAACGAACTCTCCGCGAACACCGCTCCGCGGCGTTTCCCCGTGTGCGGGAAGGTGCGCGTTCTGACGATTTCGACGGATCCGCGCCGCGCGAACTCCGCGCAGAGAGCGCCCTGGCCGACACGGCTGATCGCGTACGGCGAGACCGGCGCGAGCGCTCGATCCTCGCGCAACGGGACGTCTTCGGGCCTTACGTCCCCGTACTCATCGGCGGAGCCCACCACGAGAATGCGCCGGACCCGCGCCGCTTCCGCGGCGAGCAGCACATGATGCGTGCCCAGGATGTTCGCGAGAAGAGTCCCGCCGGGGTTGCGGTAGGACTCATGAACGCTGCTCTGACCCGCGAGATGAATGATCTCGTGGGGTCGTGCTTCCGCGATCGCGGCGCGGAGCCCGTCCTGGTCGAGGATGTCCGCTTCGACTCCGCCCGCGAAGCCCGCGGGCAGCGCGCGGCTCACGCCGGTCGGCCTCTGGAGGCCGATGAGGTCGATATCGCCGCGCTCCGCGCACATCTCTCCGAGATGCGAAGCGACGAAGCCGGCGGCGCCGGTCACCAGGATCCGCTTCGGGCTACTTGCGCCCATTGGTCTGCTTGGTGGGATTGTCGCCCATGAAGTTGCCGACGCCCCCGATGCCCGCGAGTTCGATCTGGAACGTGGTCTTCTTCTCCGTCCGCTTGTTGTAATTGAAGTTCACGAATTCCACCGCGAAGCCGCAGCACTGGACGCCGTAGCGAATCCGGGCGGTGGACTGCAGCATCCTCTTCTGAAGGGCATCGTAGGTCGCTGAACCTTCGACGGTCAGCCGCTCCGGCCACAGGACGAGCCGGCCGTTTCCGCGCATGGTATTCGAGATCAGGGTCCGCTCTTCCGGTACGTCGGACAGGTTTCGCTGTCGGCTCCAGTTTGCCTGGAGGGTCAGGCGCGGGTAGTTCGCGCGCGCGTTGAGGCCGAAGCTGGAGAGCTGCCTGAAATTCGGGTTGTACTCGATCGACAGGCCCACCGCCGAGACCGTCGTGGGGCGGAGGCTGAGGTCGGAGCGGATCGGAGACTTGTGCGAGGCGGCGCCCCCCGGTCCGCGCGCGAACGTCGCGGAGTAATAGTTGGGATCGTATTCGCCGGCCTTCGAGCCGAGGTCGAAGTAGTACGTCTGCGAGATCCGCCAGTTGAGGAATTCGTGGGTCACCGGCTTTCCGCTCGGACCCTTGATCTTGGCGTAGATCCGATTCGTGACTCCGTAGAGAACCTGATTCGTGCCCGGGTATTGATCGTTGTAGTCGAAGCTCGGGATCGAGTCGAAGGCCTTGACCTTCGAGCGATAGGTGTAGATGGCTTCGGGCTCGATCGTGTGCTTGAACTTCTCGGCGTAGAAATCCCCGGGCAGGCTGAAGACCTTGAACAGCTTCGGACCGCGCATCTCGACCGAGCCCTCGAAGAACCTGCGGTCGAGCGACGGGCCGGTGAGGGTTTCGTCCTCCGCGATCGAGGCTCCGTAGCGCGTGTAGCGCACGAGCGCTTTCGGCGTCACCTGGAGGAACGTGAGCGACAACGGACGCGAAATCTCGGGCGCCGCGTCGATGCGCGTGTAGCCCTCGATCGTGTTCTCGTCGCCCTGTTCGAGCTTCGCCGCGGTGGCGTCGAAACCGTAGGTGAATCCCGATCGTCCGATCTTCTTCTGGGACTGGGTCAAACGGAGTTGAGGGAGATGGCGCCGCCGCTGGCGCGTGTCGTTGAACCCGAAGAAGACGTCGTTCGTGTCCGCTTCCAGCCGCGTGTACACGGTGCCGAGAGAACCCTGAATGCCGAAGGACGCCTGCCGGCTTCTCGTGGACGCGTAGTCGAGAGAGTCCTGGAGCTGCTGGCGGGACTCGGGGTCCTCGTAGAAGTTCGCCGAGAGCGTCGCGCGGAACCTGTGGGGCAGAGCCTGGGTCGCGGACCAGTCGACGTCATACGCGAACGCTTCCTTCACGTCGGGTCGTTCCGGAGTCGCCTTGGGGCGGGTGAAGTACGTCCGGAAGGTTCCGCGGGACGTGGAGTTCCGGACGTAGCGGAATTCGTGTCCGACGCCGATTCCGTACTTGCTGAAGTAGTCGTAGTAGAAGGTCTGATCCATGCTTCGGCCCATGGCCCAGAAGAAACCGAGGCCGATCTCGGTACCTTTGGAGCTGATGCCCGAACCCGAACCGTAGCGAGGCAGCAGAAGCCCGGTCGAACGCTGCTCGGGATTGATCGGGAACTGCATGTACGGAATCACGATCGGAGTGGGCACGCTCTTGACCCGGAACTCGACGAGAGTCGCCTTGATCCACTTGTCGACGTCGACGGTGGCGCTTCTCGCGCGGAACTGCCAGCGGGGGTTCGGCTGGGTGCACGCGGTGAAGCGGGCGCCCTTGAGCTTGTACGTGTCCGCGTCGACGCGTTCGATGCTCTCCGCCTCGAAGAGAACGTCCGGCTGCAGGTAGCCGCTCGCCTTCGTGAAGACCCCCTTGCCGGAATCGAGATCGAGTCGCAGCGACTCTCCCGCGATGCGCTCCTGCGCGTTCATGAAGACCACGTTCCCGTTCGCTTCGATCCGCTGCGTCGACGTCCCGTCCGCCTTCGTTTCCTCGATGAGGTCGAGCGAATCCGACTGAACCCGAATCGAACCGAGGCGGAGATCGACGAACCCTTCGTAGTGCAGTTTTCCCTGCCCGCCTTCCTGCCGGTTCGAGCGGATTCTCAATTCGTCAGGACCGGGCGCGGGTTCGTCCGGAATGACGATCGGAGCGGGCGTCGGTGTCGGCGAGGGCGCCGGACCGGCGGCGGTTCCGATCAGGGCGGGCGAAGGCGTCGGGGAGGGGGTCGCCAATGGCGAACCCGATTCGATCCGGGGAGTTGGAGAGGGGCTCGGGGCTGGAGACGCCTTCGTCTCCTGACCTCCGGCGCTCGTCGCCGCGGCCAGGCTCAAGACACACAGGGCGCGAGCGAAAACCATTCGGCGTGAAAGGTAGCACGCCTGCAACCCCGATCCCGAACCTATAACCAGCCCTTCTGTCGAGCGAGCCGCGCCGCTTCGATGCGATTCGCGACGCCCAGCTTGCTGATCGCTTCGGACAGGTAGTTCCGCACCGTTCCTTCCGAGAGACCGAGTTTCTCCGCGATGTCGGCGCTCGTGTGCCCTTCTTCGGCGCTGCGCAGTACCTGGCGCTCGCGATCGGACAGCGGGTCGGGATCGCTCCACGCTTCCTGCGCGAGTTCCGGATCGATCACGCGCAGTCCGCTTTGGACGCGGCGCACGGCGTCCGCCAGTTTTTCCGCCGGAGCATCCTTGAGCAGGTATCCCGAGGCGCCCGCGTCCAGCGCCCGGCGGAGATAACCCGCGCGCGCGAACGTCGTGAGGATCACGATCTTCGTCGACGGCAGGGCCTTCTTGACCGCCGCCGCGACCTCGAGTCCCGTCATCCCCGGCATCTCGATGTCGGTCACGAGAACGTCGGGCATCAGCCTGAAGCACAGGTCCAGCGCTTCCTTACCGTCTCTCGCCTGGCCGGCGATCACGATGTCCTTCTCGATGCCGAGAAGCGCCACCAGCGCGCCCAGCACCATGCCCTGATCTTCGGCGACGACGACGCGGATGGGCATCGATCGCGCCTAGGCCGCTTCCGGCGCCAGGGGAAGCGAGATCCGGAGGCGCATCCCGGCGCGTCCGTCGAGCACGAGCTTGCCGCCGAGCGCCGCGAGCCGCTCGCGCATGCCGGCGAAGCCGTTGCCCTCGCGCGGATCACCGCCGCAGCCGTCGTCCACGATCTCGAGCAGCGCCACGTTGTTGCGGTGCTCGAGACGAACCGTGCAGGTCCGCGCGCGCGCATGGCGCAGCACGTTGGTCGACGCCTCGCGAAGCACGAGGGCGAGCGCGTTTTCATGAGACGGCGGCAGGGTCACCGACTCCGCTTCGACCTTGAGCGCCACCCCCGCGGTGTCGAACGCCTTGCGCATCGCTTCGAATTCGGCGGAGAGCCCGGAGGCGCGATAGCCCGTCACGGCGCTCCTCACCTGGGCGAGCGCGTCCCGCGCGACGTCGTTGACTTCGCGGATCTCCCGGGCCGCGCGCGCAGGGTCGATCTCCATCAGCTTGCTCGCGAGTTCCGACTTGAGCGCGATGACGGAGAGCGTGTGACCGAGCACGTCGTGCAGATCGCGCGCGATGCGCTCGCGCTCCGCGATCTTGGCGAGACGCTCGACCTCCTCCTGGGCGAGGCGGACCTTCGCGTTGTCGATCCAGGTCTGGGCGTGATGCAGGTTCAGGGAACCGACCACGCCGGAGATGAAGATCGCCGGCAGATAGAACCACGTCGGCTGATCGGAAAGGAGACCGAACACGAGGACGCTGATGAGATAGATCACCAGGTTTCGCGCGCGCGGGCGGCCACGGTCGATGAACGCGATCATCGCCGCCGCGTAGATGAAGAGCGTCGCGCCGTAGAAACGGAAGGGCGTGAGCGAATACGCGGCCGCGAGCACCCCGGTTCCCGTGATCACGGCGACGAGCTTCCAGCCGTGAACCCAGTAGCTCGCGAAGTAGAGGACGAGAAAGACGAGGAAGCCCGCGAGATAGAGCAGGCGCGTGCCGGGGTCGAGGGAGACGGTGGAGAGCGTCCACAGGAAGGGCAGGCAATAGAGCAGCCACGCGTAAGGCGTCCAGCCGAGTCCGGGATGGTCCGGGATCAGTCTCATGTCGATTCCGTCCAGTATAGGCGCGTGTTTTTCGCGACTAGTGGTCCTTTTACGAGAAAGACGAAGCGCCCGAACGTCGAGGCGCCCCGATGGCAAGGCGCCGAGAAGGCCGCAGATTGAACATCTGCAACGACGAGTAACGCAGCCAGCGGGGATGCATCGACGTTTCGGTGCTTCGTATTTCTCGTAAGCGGGCCACTAGCGCGCGGTGGGGCGCCAGGGCCCCGGGGGAGTGTCGTACAGGTGCGCGGGATCGAACTTCCGGCTTCCGAGATACACCGACTTCACATCCCGATACGCCTCGGCGGAGACATAAGGATCGGAACCGAGAACCACGAGGTCCGCGATGGCGCCGCGCTCGATGCGGCCCAGAGTGCGCTGACCCAGGCGATTCGCGGGACGGCTCGTCGCGGTCTGCAGGACTTCCGGCAACGGCACTCCGGCCTGGGCGAGCAGCTCGAGTTCATGGATCAACGCGAGACCGTGGAAGGTGGCCGGGTTTCCGGCGTCCGAACCCGCGAGGATCGAGACACCGGCGTCGCGAGCGGCTTTCACCATCGCGAGACCGCTCACGAAGTTCTGATGGAGGGCGGTCATCGCGTCGGTGTCGCCGAGGAACTCGTGGAAGCGCCCCTTCGGATCCGCGAGTCCTTCGAGGACTTCGGGGATCACGTTCGCGCGCACGCGGTCATCGGGTGCGGTGATGAAGGTCCGCTTGGAGTCGAAGTCGTAGACCGTCAGCGTCGGCGTGAACGTCACTTTCTTCGCGGCCATGAGCGCGATGGTGTCGAGCGAGAGACCGCGCGGCATGTGCTCGAGACCGTCCGCGCCGTTCTCGATGGCCGTCCGCGCGTCCTCATCCGTGCCTACGTGAACGGTGGTGCGAAGTCCGCGATCCTTCGCTTCCGCGACGGCGGCCTTGAACGACTCGAGATCGAGCCGCGGCATCGGATGGCCGCGATAGCCGGGTTCGAGGACGAGCTTCACGATGTCGACGTCGCGACGCGCGAGATCCTGAATCGCCGCTCGCGCTTCCTCGGGCGTCTTGACTTGACGCGTGAGCATTTCCGCGAGGCCGGGCAGGAAACTGAAAAGTTCCGCGGGATGTCCCCCCGGCGCCGTGATCGAAGGCCCCGAGAAGAACATCCGCGGCGAACGCATCGCGGTCGACGCGGTCATCGCGCGGAGTTTCTTCAGTGAATCCGGATCGTCGGTGAGGGACAGGACCGAGGTCACTCCGGACGCGAGATAGGCCTGAAGGTCGTGCACCTGCCGCTCGTCCGACTGTTCGACCATGTTCGATCCGAGGCCGCCGGAGCCGCCCAGATGGATATGGGAGTCGAAGTGTCCAGGGATCAGGTACCGGCCCTTCAGATTCTCCACTTCCGCTCCCGCGGGAATCGGATCCTGATCGCGATCGGGTGCGATATCGGCGATCTTGTGATCGCGCAGGGTGACGCGGGCGTTCTCGATTCGGCCGCCCAGACCGTCGAGAACCGTCGCACCTCGAAGCACGCGGACCTTGTCTTTCGCGTCGCCGGCCTCGGGCGCTCGCGATCCCGGCATTTCGGACATCCGGAACGCGGGTGCCGCGAGCGCCGCTCCCACCATCACGACGACGAACGCGCCGAGAATCAGTCCTACGTTCTTCTTCGGGATCGGCTCGGTTCCTTCCCAGCGGAAGAGCAGGGACGCGAGAGTCAAGCCGACGAGGCCGAGCACCGCGAGGGTCGCGAGCGGACCGACCAGCAACGAGAGCCCCTCACCGCGAACGATCACGCCCTGAAGCGTCTCGACCACGTACGTCGTGGGCAGAAACCGCGCGAACTTCTTCATTGCTTCGGGGAGAAGCGCGAAAGGAAACGCCGACCCCGAAAGAAACATCAGGGGGAAGAACAGGAGGTTCACGATCGGTGGCGCCGAGCGCATGTCCTTCGCGGCGCTTCCGACGAGCAGGCCGAGCGGCACCATCGAGAAGGCGGCGAACAGGAACACGAGCGCGAGGCTCGGCAGCGAACCCGCGATCTCGGTCTTGAAGACGAGCCGCGCCACGACGAGAACGAGCGTGAACGTGAGCGCGTTCTGGATCACCGCGGTCGTGCCCTGGGCGAGGATCATCGTGGGCGCGCTGAGCGGGGTCACGCGGAATCGCCGCAGGATTCCTTTCTCGCGAGCGAGCACCATCGGCAGCGCGCTGCCGAAGAGACTCCCCGAGATGAGCATCGTTGTCAGAAGCCCGGGCAGCATGAACGTCGCGGCTCGGGCGTTGCCGCGCGCCATGATGCCGCCGAAGAGAAACAGGAAGCCGAGGGGAAACGCCATGGACCAGAAGAGCGCTTCCTTCGAACGGAAGAACGTCCTCAGGTGCGTGCGAACGAGGGCCAGATAGCTCTTGAGAAACATGATTACGCCGCCTCCGCCACGCGGTCTTCCTTCGAAGCGCCGCCAATCAGTTGAACGTAGAGATCCTCGAGGGTCGGCCGTTTGAGGTGCAGATCGAGCAGCGTCGCGTTCGAAGCTTTGAGCGACGCCCCGAGTCCCACGATCGCCGCCGTCGAATCCTTCGTCGCGTAGCGAAGGAGCGCGCCGTCGCGGCCTTCGAACGCCGCTCCGGGAACGAGGTTCTCGGGTTCCACCGTCTTGTCGATCTCGATCCACAGCGTGGAGGCGCCCTTCGCTCGCGCGAGCAATTCGAGCGGCGTGCCGTCGGCGACGATTTCGCCTGAGCGCAGGATGACCACGCGATCCGCGAGCGCTTCGATCTCATCCAGGTAGTGCGAGGAGACGAGGATCGTCTTGCCCGTGGCCTTGAGGCGCCGGAGGATTTCGTGGATCCCGCGACGCGCGATCGGATCGAGTCCCGAGGTGGGCTCGTCGAGGATCAGGAGGTCGGGGTCATGCAGGGTCGCGAGGCCGATCGCGAGCCGCTGCTTCTGTCCGCCGGAGAGGCTCTGGATCATGGCCTTCCGCTTTTCCACGAGATCCACGGATTCCAGAACCGCGGCGAGGTCGAGCGTGCGCGGATAAAAGGACCCGAACAGCCGAAACGCTTCTTCCACCGTCATCGCATCGGCGAATTCGGTCTGCTGGAGCTGAACCCCGAGCTTCCGTCGCAGCGCGGTCGAATCCTTCTGCGGATCGAGGCCGAGAACGCGGACGGAACCGCTCGTGGCCGGACGCAGGCCCTCGAGGATCTCCACGAACGTGGTCTTGCCGGCGCCGTTCGGGCCGAGAAGTCCGATGATGCCGCCCTGCGCGACCTCGATCGAAATCCCCCGGAGTGCTCGAACCGATTCGTAGCTCTTGATGAGCGACTGGACTTGGATCACCATGCCGGGAAGGATGCCCGTCACGGCGCCGACTTCTCAGTGTCTTCCGTGGGCCCCGAAGCGTGACGTTTGTAATGCGGGGGTAAAAAACCGTACGGAAACTTGAACCGAGGCGATTTCGGTTTCTTTCTGGGAACCAACCGGGGGTCGGTTGCGTCTTATCAGGCAATGGCGCACCCAAGTCGTTCTTTTTGAGGACAGTTCCATGCTAGAGACGAGCCCCAGTTTCCTGTTTCCCGACCGCCGTCCCCTCAAAGAGATGGTGGAAGACTATGAGCGCAAGATTGTTCTGATGGCGCTCGAGCTCGCCCACTGGAATCAGCGTCGGGCGGCGTCCTCCCTCGGCCTCCTGCCTTCGACCCTGTCGGAGAAGATGAAGCGTTTCGGGCTGCGCCGCGTGAAGGAAGAGAACGCCGAGAGCGCCGAAAACTAGCCCGAGGCTGACGACGTCAACGTCCGGCGTATCCCGGGAGAGCCGGGATCCACGTAACGAGTGGACGTTAGCGGCGGATTTTTCTCAACAGCCAGAGAAGCAGAATCGCGCCGCAGGTCGCGGTGATCAGACTGCCCAGCAGACTCGTGGGCGCGAGGCCGAGCAAGCCGAACACGAACGCCCCGAGCAGGGCGCCGATGATGCCGATGATCAGGTCGCCCAGAAGCCCGAAGCCCTTGCCTTTGGTGATTTGACCCGCGAGCCAGCCCGCGCAGAGTCCGATCAGGATCGTGTAGATCAGGCCATAGCCGTACATGTTTTCTCCCTCGGCTCGTCCAGGACGCGAGCCTCACGATGCTAGAACCTCGGATAGTCGCGGGCCTAGAGATCCTCGCTAAGCTTCCGTCCATGAAAGACCGCAGGGATTTCCTCGCCGCGTCCGGAGCCGCCGCCCTGGCCTCCTTCGCTTCCGCTTCGGAGGTTCAGAAGAAGAAGGGATCTCCCGCGCCCGCCCCCGCGCTCGCGTCTCCAACCGTCGCGCCGCCGCCCCCCGTCATCAAGCCCCCGCGATTGAAGCCCGGCGACACCCTCGGCCTGATCCACCCGGCGTCCGCGACCTTCCTCAAGATGGACCTGGAGATCACGACCGATTACCTCAAGGCGCTCGGATTCAAGGTGAAGGCGGGCGCCCACGCTCTCGATCGGTACGGATATCTCGCGGGCAGGGATCAGGATCGCGCCGCCGACATCAACGCGCTCTTCGCCGACCCCGACGTTCAGGGCATCTGCGCGGTTCGCGGCGGCTGGGGCGCCGCGCGCACGCTGCCTTACCTCGATTTCGATCTCATCCGGAAGAACCCGAAAGCGCTCTTCGGCTATTCCGACATCACCGCTCTCCACATGGCGATCCCCGCGAAGACGGGTGTCGTCACGTTCCACGCTCCCACCGGGTTTTCCTCGTGGACGGAGTTTTCTGCGGGGTGGTTCAAGCGCGTTCTCGTCGACGGCGAGGCCGCCCAGTACGTCAATGAGCCGGACTTCCGCGGACGCATCGCCGCCTCGGGATTCCGCACCCAGACCATCGTTCCGGGCAAGGCCACCGGGCCGCTCGTCGGCGGCAACCTCACGGTGCTCGCGCACCTCATCGGAACCCCCTACCTTCCGGACTTCACGGGAAAGATTCTCTTCCTCGAAGATATTCGCGAGGGGATCTATCGCATCGACCGCATGCTGACCCACCTCAAGCTCGCGGGGCTCCTCTCGAAGATCAAGGGCTTCATCTGGGGTCAGTGCACCGATTGCGAACCCGACAGCAGCGGCTACGCCTCGCTCACCATCGAGGAAGTGATCGACGATCACATCAAGCCTCTGGGTGTCCCGACGTATCGCGGCGCGATGATCGGCCACGTCGACAAGCAGTTCGCGGTCCCGGAGGGAATCCCCGCGGAGATGGACGCCGACGCGGGCACATTCCGGCTGCTCGAACCCGCGGTCATCTAGGGAGAAATCCGCGCCGGACTCGGCGCGAGGATTGCAAACCCAACGGGCCATGACCGATTTCATGGGTCGTTTCAACGCACAGACGTACGCGCTCCTGCGCATGGTGGCGGGATTCCTTCTCCTGTGTCACGGATCGCAGAAGCTCTTTGGTTTTCCAGGCGGGTCGGCGGGGGATGCACCGCCCCATGTCACCTATGTCGCGGGACCGATCGAACTGATCGCAGGCACGCTCGTCATGCTCGGACTGCTGACGCGCTTCGCCGCGTTCCTCTGCAGCGGGCTCATGGCGTTCGCCTACTGGATGGCGCATGGCACCAACGCCCTTCTGCCGATTCAGAATCACGGGGAGCTCGCCGCGATCTTCTGCTTCGTTTTCCTGTTCGTCTCGGCGCACGGCGCGGGGATCTGGAGCCTGGATCACCTGTTCGCGCGCCGCGTTCATCGCGGAGCCACGTTCGATCGACCGGTAACCGTGTAACGGACGGTCATCTCGGTCCGGTCACGGGGCGGATCCGGAAATGCGACGCCAGATGGCGGCGAGTTGCGCTGCGACTCCCGCGTACCGAAGCGTCGGATCCACGTACTTCTCGAGGACGTAGAAGAGGAAGTAGTAGAAGCGGCACGCAGACCAGACGAGGATCGCGATCAGAGCCGCGGTGCGGGACGTCGGAGCCTCCAGGAGCAGAAGGCCCGCGCTCGAAAGCGCGAGAACCGCGAAGAGAACCCCCTTCGCGACGATCCAGCCTTTCGATTTCAGATCACGCATCGCGCGCACTCAGGTCGTGCGGGGCGGCTTCGGTATGAAGACGCACGCCGCGAATCCTTCGATCTCGTCCCCGTGCTGAAGTTCACTCGGCGTCGGTTTCCAGCCGGCGGCGATCCGCGCGTCGAGCAATTCCCGTGGCGTCGGGCGTCGGCCCCAGACCGAGACCGTGCGAACACCGCCGAGTCAGGTCGTCCCGTAGACCACCCAGCGACCATGGGGGAATGGGACAAGAACGTCGTGCGTGAATTCGTCCTGCCTGATCACGTCCGCGGGAACGATCTGCGGCGACTGCTCACGCCCCCACGCGAAGATCTGATCGAGCGATCCGTGCGCGTCGACGATCGCCCGCACTTTCGCTCGCTCGCTCGTCGTGAGCCCCGCGAAATCGGTGAACGGGAATCCTGGCACCTGCTGATGCTAGAGATTCCGCACCACCGCTTCCGTGCCCCGCGTCACGCGAAATGTCGCTGCCCCAGACCGATCGAACCGTCGGGCGAGGCACGCCTCGCCCCTACTAAACTCCCGATCCCGATGCACGACGCCAAGACGCTCGAAGCCCATGGATTGAAGCCGGACGAGTACGAGCGCATCAAGGCGCTCCTGGGTCGCGAGCCGAATCTCGTCGAACTCGGGATGTTCTCCGTCATGTGGTCGGAGCATTGCTCGTACAAATCGACGCGTGTTCATCTGAAGACGCTGCCGACGAAAGGCCCGCGCGTGGCGCAAGGACCGGGCGAGAACGCGGGCGCCATCGATATCGGCGACAACCTGCTCGCCGTGTTCAAGATCGAATCGCATAACCACCCGTCGTTCATCGAGCCGTATCAGGGCGCCGCCACGGGCGTCGGCGGAATCCTTCGCGACATCTTCACCATGGGCGCGCGTCCAATCGCGGTGCTGAACTCGCTGCGCTTCTCGGACGGGTTCGATCAGAAGACGCGGCGAATCATCTCCGGCGTCGTCGCGGGCATCGGCGGATACGGGAACGCGTTCGGCTGTCCGACGATCGGCGGTGAAGTCGTTTTCGAACCCTGCTACGCAGGCAATCCGCTCGTGAACGCGTTCTGCCTCGGCATCACCACGAAGGACAAGCTGTTCCTCGGCCGCGCGGAGGGCGTGGGCAACCCCGTGTTCTACGTCGGCGCCAAGACCGGCCGCGACGGCATCCACGGCGCCACCATGGCGTCCGCGGAGTTCGGCGAGGGCAGTGAAGAGAAGCGGCCGACGGTTCAGGTCGGCGATCCCTTCATGGAGAAGATCCTTCTCGAGTCGTGCCTCGAAGCGATGGCGACGGGCGCCGTCGTCGGCATCCAGGACATGGGGGCCGCGGGACTCACCTGCGCGACATCGGAAACGGCGGGCCGCGCGGGAACGGGTATCGAGTTCGAAGTGTCGAAGGTTCCGCAGCGCGAGACCGGAATGACCGCGTACGAAGTCATGCTCTCCGAATCGCAGGAGCGCATGCTTCTCGTGGCGAAGAAGGGCCGCGAGGACGAGATTCGCCGCGTGTTCGAGAAGTGGGACCTGCATGCCGAGGAGGTGGGCACGGTCACGGGCGACGGCCGCGTGCGGATCTTCAAGGACGGCAAACTCGAAGCGGATATTCCGGCGAGCGCCCTCACCGACGAGGCGCCCGTCTACAACCGCCCGTGGGTGGAGCCGAAGAACCCGCTCGAAGATCAGGATCTCTCGGAGATTCACGTGCCCGGTGATCTCGCGCGTGTGTTCCTGTCGATCCTCGGTTCGCCGAACATCGCGAGCAAGCGATGGATCTATCGCCAGTACGACAGCACGGTCCAGACCGGTACGGTGCAGGGCTCCGGTCTTTCAGACGCGGGCGTGCTGCGACTTCACGGTTCGAAGAAGGGACTCGCGATCTCCGTCGACGGCAACGGCCGCTACGGTTTCCTGAACGCGAAGCAGGGCGCGATGCTCGCGGTGGTGGAAGCGTGCCGCAACGTCGTGGCCACCGGGGGACTGCCCGTCGGGCTCACCAACTGTCTCAACTTCGGCAATCCCGAAAAACCCGAAGTGATGGGTCAGATCGTCAAGGCGATCGAAGGAATCGGCGAAGCGAGCCGCGCGCTCGACGCGCCGGTGACCGGAGGCAACGTCTCGCTCTACAACGAGACCGATGGCGAGCCGATCTATCCCACGCCGACGATCGGCGCCGTCGGACTGCTCGAAGACGCTTCGCTCGCCATCACTCGTAGTTTCAAGAACGCCGGAGATGAGGTCCTGCTCCTCGGCCGGAACGGGGATCTCTCACTCGGCGGCAGTGAGTACCTGCGCACCGCGCACAAGACCGTGGCCGGGGCCCTGCCGACGCTCGACCTCAAGGCGGAGAAGGCGCTGTACGACGTCGTGCTCGATCTCAACGCGCAACGGAAGCTCGTCTCGGCGCATGACGTGTCCGATGGCGGTCTCGCCGTGGCGCTCGCGGAGTGCTGTTTCGAGTTCGAAAGCGCCGGCCTTGGCGGCGACTTCGATCTCGCGGATATCGAGAGTGGGGAAGAGTTCGACGAAGCCGAACCGATCCGTGCCGACGCTCTTCTGTTCTCCGAAGCTCCCTCGCGCATGATCGTGTCGACACGCGACGCGGATGCCGTGGAGGCGCGCGCTGCCAGGTCCGGCGTGCCGTGCCGTCGGCTTGGAAAAGTGGGCGGCGCCTACCTCACTCTGCGAAGCGGCGGCGCGCAGCTCACGCGTCATCCGGTCGCCGAGCTCCTGAAGGTCTGGGGCTCTCTCGAAGCGACCCTTTCGTCATAAAGTTCTCTCAAGACCGCCATGACTTCGAATCACGAATCGGGCGAACGCGAGCATCAGGCTCCATCGGCGTCTGCGGTCCTCCGCCTGATCGACGACGACCACTTCAAGGACCAGTGCGGCATTTTTGGCGTCTTTGGTCATCCTGAAGCGTCGAACCTGACCTACCTGGGGCTCTACGCCCTTCAGCATCGCGGGCAGGAATCCGCGGGCATCGTCGCGTCGAACGGTGAGCGCCTCAAAGCCGTCCTCGGCATGGGGCTCGTGAGCGATGTCTTCGATCGCGAGGAAACGATCGCGTCTCTGGCCGGCTCTTCGTCCATCGGCCACGTGCGCTACTCGACCGCGGGCGACAGTTCCGAACGCAACATCCAGCCGATCCTGATCGACTGCCAGCGCGGCGAGATCGCGGTCGCGCACAACGGCAACATCGTCAACGCCGACATGATGCGCGGGCAGCTCGAAGCCGCGGGCTCGATCTTCCAGTCGAACTCCGACACCGAAGTCCTTCTTCACCTCTACGCGCGGGCGCGCCTCGGCGGTCCGGTCGAAGACGCGATCGCCTCTAGCCTGCTCAAGGTCCGCGGCGCCTATTCGCTCCTCTTTCTCACCCGCGACGCCGTCATCGCGGCGCGGGATCCCATGGGCATTCGTCCTCTGGCACTCGGAAAACTCGGAGACGCCTGGGTGCTCTCGTCGGAAACCTGCGCCTTCGACCTCATCGAAGCGACGTACGTGCGCGAGGTCGCTCCGGGCGAGATCGTGGTGATCGACAAGGACGGTCTGCGTTCGTATTTCCCGTTCCCGAAGGACCACGCGCGTCACTGCGTCTTCGAGCACGTCTACTTCGCGCGCCCCGATTCGAAGGTTTTCGGCCGCAGCGTTCTCGCGTCGCGCCTCGAGATGGGGCGAAGGCTCGCGCGCGAGGCCGGAGTCGAGGCGGACGTGGTGGTCCCCGTTCCCGACAGCGGCATCGGCGCTGCGCTTGGTTACGCGGAAGAGAGCGGCGTTCCCTACGCCATGGGCCTCGTCCGCAACCACTACATCGGCCGGACGTTCATCGAGCCGAAGCAGAAGGTCCGCAGCTTCGGCGTGCGGATCAAGCTGAATCCCGTTCGCGAGGTTCTCGAAGGGAAACGTGTCGTCCTCATCGACGATTCGATCGTCCGCGGCACCACGTCGCGCAAGATCGTCGACCTGATCCGCTCCGCGGGCGCCAAAGAGGTCCACCTGCGGATCTCATCGCCTCCGACCACGCATCCGTGCCACTACGGCATCGACACGCCGCGGCGGAGCGAGTTGATCGCGTCGTCGCAGACCATCGATCAGATCCGGGAGAAGGTCGGGGCCGATTCGCTCTCGTACCTGTCCCAGGCCGGGCTGAGCGCCTCCGTCGCCGATTCGCACGGGACGCGTCACTGCACCGCCTGTTTCACCGGCAAGTACGCGGTGCCGGTGCGGGATCAGGAGAACGTCGAACTCTTCCCGCTCGTCGCGCGCGGCTGACCGATTCCGCGGCCGAGATGGAAGGTTCGACGACACGCCGATCCGCGACGACGGATTCATGCCGGCGTCGCGGGCGTTGTCAACGTCTCGTCGAACCTGCCATCCGGGGTTCCAAGGGGGACGGGTCCGTGTCTGTCACCCTTGGACTCAAGTAAAACGCCATCGCGCGTTCCGCGGGCCAGAAGGATCCGGGCGCGGTGGTGGGGGCCACGAACGCCACATGGCCGCCGGTCGGCATCATCTCGAGCGTGACGGAACCCGATCGCGCGAACCGCCGCACGCTGTCTCCCGGAATCATGGGATCGTCCTCGGCGGAGAGGATGAGCGTCGGTCGGTCGATCGCGTGCAGCCACGGTCCCGAACTCGACTTCGCATAGTAGTCGTCCGCCGAACCGAAGCCGCCGTACGGCGCGGTGATCCGTTCATCGAATTCACGCACCGTGGTGACGCCGATCTCGCGGCCCGCCTCGTAGTAGCCGCCGCTCATGGGCTGGACCTCCGCGTAAGTTGCCTTGAGCTGCTTCGTGAACCGGCTGTAGTAGATCCAGTTTCGCCGCGCGTGAAGGGCCGCGCTGCATGCCGCGAGGTCGACGGGAGGCGAGATCGCAATCGCGGCGCGAACCGCCGCGGGAAGGCGATCACGCGACCTTCCGAGCGCGAGCAGCACGTGATTCGCGCCGAGCGAGGCGCCGAAGAGGAACACGGAGGGCACGTCGCGCGCGACTTCGCGGATCACCGCGACGAGATCACTCTCCAGGCCGGCGTTGTAGAGGCGTGGGGTCAGAGCGCTCGAGGCGCCGGCGCCGCGCATGTTGACCCGAACGACGTGGAAACCGGCGGCGTGCGCCACGATCCCCATCGAGATCATGTACGTCGAGTCGTCGGCGCCGCCCATGCCGTGAAGAAGCACGAGCGCCGGCGCCGACGAACGTTCACCGGGCCGCCAGGTGACGCGACCGAGGATGCGGATCCCGGGTTCCGATTCGACCACGAGATCTTCGACCGGAAGAGTCCATACGAGCTTGCGACGCGCGAAGAAGCCCAGGATCGTCTGGACGTGGCCTCCGCGCGCATACCACGCGGGCCGGAACGGCGTAGCGTCGCCTGAGGCGGAGGACGGCATTGGCCGCCGCGAGTCTACGGTCGCGCACTTCGCTATCGTTCGCGCGCATGTCGAACGAGGCGGCTCCCGCCCGCGTCTCCACCCTCGAACTCTTCTTCGACCTCGTCTTCGTCTTCACCATCACGCAGGTGAGCGAGCTGGTGCTGCATGCGCACAGCGTGACGGATCTCGGTCGCGCCGCGCTCATCCTTCTGGTCGTCTGGTGGATGTACGGCGGCTTCGCGTGGCTCACGAACAACGCGGGAACCGAAAAACCGAAGGCCCGGATTCTCATCCTCGCGGCGTCCGCGGCCTTCCTCGTGATGGCGCTCTCGATCCCGCAGGCGTTCGGCCGCGACGGCTTCGCATTCGGACTCGCGTACCTGACGGTCAACGTCATTCACGCGGTCCTCTTCCTCCACGCGCCGAACGAGTCGTCGCGCGCGATCTTCCGGATCGCGCCGTTCAACCTCTCGACCGCCGCGATGATCGCGATCGCCGGACTGGTTTCGCCCCCCTGGTCGCTGGCTCTCTGGCTGACCGCGGTCACGATCCTGATCGTGGCGCCGTTCTCGGGACGAACGGGCGGCTTCGCGGTCGAGCCGGCGCACTTCGTGGAGCGCCATGGTCTCGTGCTGATCATCGCGCTCGGTGAGTCCATCATCTCGATCGGTCTCGGCGCAGCGGGAGAGCCTGTGACCCTCGAACTCGTTACCGCGGCGGTGCTGGCCCTGGCTCTCAATGCCGGCATCTGGTGGAGCTATTTCGATGAGGACGAACGCGCCGCCGAGCACGCGCTCGCTCGCGCGCAGGGCCGCGAGCGCGGACAGATGGCTTTCCGCGCCTTCGGCTACGGGCACGTTCTGATGCTCGCGGGCATCGTCGTCCTCGCCGCCGGGGTGAAGCGCTTCTTCCAGCACCTTCACGATCCGGCCCAGCTCGCCACCGCGGCGCTTCTCGGCTGCGGGCTCGCGACTTACCTCCTGGGCGACATGGTCTTCCGGCGATTCGCCGGAATCCAGCGCGGATCGTCGCGCGTGCCCGGAATCGTCGCGTCGCTCTCTTCGATCGCGATGGGAGCCGCAGTGTCCGCGCTCGCTCAGATCGCGGCGCTCGTTCTCGTGATCATCGCCGTGGTTCGCGCCGGGCGGAGGAAAACCGCGAACTAGGTCGTCAGGACGATCTTTCCGAAGTGCTCCGAGGCTTCCATCATCCGATGCGCTTCCTGCGCTTTCTCGAGCGGCATCGCCGCGTGAATCACGGTTCGGAGTCGGCCGTTCACGAAATGCGGAAGCGCGGCGAGGAGGTCGGCGCGGCTGCCCATGTACGAGCCCATCAGGTTCAGGTGCTTCGAGAAGACGAATCGAAGGTCGGTCGCCCCCGACGGACCGGACGTCGCGCCGCAGGTGACGAGCCGTCCGCGGTGCGCCATCGACTGGATCGATCGTTCCCAGGTCTTCGCCCCGGTGTGCTCGATCACGACTTCCGCGCCCTTCTTCGAAGTGAACTTCTTCACTTCGGCGACGACATCCTGCGTGTAGTGATCGACGACGGCGTCCGCGCCGAGCGACTTCGCGAGTTCGAGCTTCTTCTCTCCCCCTGCGGTCGCGATCACACGCGCGCCGAAGAGCTTCGCGATCTGGATCGCCGCCATGCCGACGCCGCTGCCTGCGGCCCAGACGAGCACGTCGTCTCCCATTCGTACCTGCGCGCGCACCACGAGCATCCGCCACGCGGTGAGGAACACGAGCGGAAAGGCCGCCGCGTTCTCGAACGAAATCGAATCGGGAATCGGGATCAGATTCGCGAGCGGAACCGCGACGAGTTCCGCGTATCCCCCTGCGCGACCATGGCCCAGGATCGAGTATTTCCGGCACGCGACATCCTCACCGGAAAGGCAGGCCTGACAACGGCCGCACGATGTTCCAGGTTGCAACATCACGCGCTGGCCGACGGAGAGTCCGCTCGTGTCGACACCTGCGGGCAAAGTTTCGATGGTGCCCGCGATGTCGTCTCCCAGGATATGAGGCAGAGGCGGCGTGTATCCCGAACGGCCGCTGCGCGTCCAGAGATCGAGGTGGTTGAGCGCGCACGCCTTCACGCGCACGACGGCCTCGGCTGGACCGGGCGAAGGATCCGTGACCTCCGTCAGTTCGATGACTTCAGGGCCGCCCTGGCTCCGGATGATCGCTGCCCGCATGGAGATCCTCGCCGAACGTAAACGCCTATAACCTTCGCCCTCGCGCTCGCGCGAAGCGACGCCCACCGACGAATCGATGATACAGGCCTTCAGAGTCACGAAACGGTACGACGCGCACGGCACCGCGCTGCGTGATGTGTCCCTTCACGTTCCAAAGGGCGAGTTCTGTTTTCTCACTGGACCCTCGGGAGCGGGGAAGACGACTCTCCTGCGCCTGATCCTTCGCGAAGAACTTCCAACCGAAGGGCAGATCCTCGTTGGTGGGCGGAACGTGTCGGTCCTGCCGAAGCACAAGATCCCGGAATTCCGCCGGACGCTCGGCGTCGTCTTTCAGGATTTCAAGCTGCTCAAGATGAAGACCATCCTCGAGAACGTCGGTTTCGTTCTGCGGGTGCTCGGGGTTCCCGAGGAGGAGCGGAAGCGTCGCGCCTTCCTCGCTCTGAAATCCGTTGGCCTCGAAGACAAGCTCGACTCTTACCCCCTGCAGCTGTCGGGTGGAGAGCAGCAGCGCGTGGCGATCGCCCGGGCACTCATCAACGAACCGGAGCTGGTGCTCGCGGACGAGCCGACCGGCAACCTCGATCCGGAGCGGGCCGCCGAAGTCATGGCACTGTTCGAGGAGATGTGCGCGACCAAGGGCACGACCGTCCTCGTCGCCACTCACGATCGCGAGATGATCGAGCGCATGAAGAAACGCGTGATCACTCTCGTGAAGGGGCAGGTCGCCGAAGTATCGATCTCCTGAAGCCCCGCTCGGGGAGCGGCGGTGTCGCCGCGGCCCGCCTTAGGTGCGCGCGGGCTGAGCGCTGTTCTGAGCGGCGAGCATGGCCTGGACGCGCGCGATGACCGCGTCGAGGGCCACGTTGTTCTCGGCGCCTTCGGGGATGATGAGATCCGCGTAGCGCTTCGAGGGTTCGACGAACTCGAGGTGCATCAGCCGGACACTCTCGAGGTACTGGCGCTCGACCGAGTCATACGAGCGTCCCCGTTCTTTGAGATCGCGCCGCAGCCTGCGAAGGATGCGCACGTCGGCGTCGGTATCGATGAACAGCTTGATGTCCATGATGCGGCGAAGGGACTCTTCGGCGAGCACGAGAATGCCTTCGAGGACGATCACGAGGCGCGGGCGGAGGGCGTCCGGCAGCACGATGCGCGCGTGGGTCGAATAGTCGTACGTGAGATGGGGGACCGGCCGCGACATCTTGAGTTCGCGCAGGTCCTGCTCGAGCAGACTGGTGTCGAACGCGTGCGGGTGATCGTAGTTCCAGCGCGACCGCTCCTCCGGTGTGAGGGAGCTCGTGTCACGGTAGTAGGAGTCCTGCGGAATGAGGAGACAATTCTCCTCGCCGATCGATTCGACCAGTTTTTTCGCGAACGAGGTCTTGCCGGAACCCGTTCCGCCCGCGACGCCGATGAGTATTGCCATGAGGGGGGCCGCTATTATGCCCCTCCGTATGACCAAGGCGCTTCGCTACGCGTTCGAAGAGGCGTTCTCGGGCCTTCTCCGCCGCCGCGTCCTCACCCTCGTCTCGATCGCCACGATCGGTGCGTCGCTCGGCGTTTTCGGACTCTTCTTCTCCCTCGCTCGCGCGGGCGGAGCGCTCGTCGACTCGCTCGCGACCAAGGTGCAGGTGGTGATCTACCTCAAGCCGCAGCTGGCGCCGGCCGAGCGCGCTTCGCTCACCGCGAAGATCAAGTCGGACCCCGTCGTCCAGGCCACGGAAGAACGTTCGTCCGACGAAGCGCTCAAGCGTTTCAAGGCCCTGTTCCCGGATCTCGCGGCCATCCCGGAGGAGATCGGCGAAACCCCCTTTCCGCCATCGATCGAAGTGTCGCTCAAGCCCGAACTCGCGAAGGGGCCTTTGATGCTCAACATCATCGAGGCCTGGCGCAACATGGACGGAGTGGATGACGTTCACTACGACGCGATCCTCGTGAATCGGCTTTCCGCGTTCGTCGGCCTCATGCGCGGTCTGGCGCTCGTCCTCGGCCTCGTCCTCGCCGTCGCGAGCGGATTCACCATCGCGAACGTGATTCGTCTGTCCGTCTATTCGCGGGAGGACGAGATCGAGATCATGCGTCTCGTCGGCGCGGAGAAGAGTTTCATCCGCGGCCCGTTTCTCGTGGAGGGGTCACTGTCGGGCGCACTCGGCGGCCTCCTCGCGAGCGGTCTGCTCGCCCTCGTCCTGCGAAGGATTCTCGAGGCCTTGCGCGGCGCGAATCTCGGAACGTCTCTCGCTCCGACGCTCGGCGCTCTGGACGTGACGGCGCTCGTCGCCATCGGCGCGAGCGTCGGACTGCTCGGAAGCTTCGTGAGTCTCGGCAAATTGAGAGACTGATCCCATGATGGGCGAGGCCGCGCGGAACGACGCCTTCTGGCTCGCGGCTCGCGGGGCGCGACAGGCCGATCTCGCCGCGCGATTCGTGGCCGCCGCGCAGGAGCGAGGACTCCGCCTGCTCGCGCTCAAGGGCATCGCGATCGCCGAGGAACTCTGGGGCGGAGCGGAGTCGCGACCCATGGCCGACGTCGATCTGCTCGTCGTCGACACGGCTCGGTTCGACGAGGTCGCCGGACTCGCCCGATCGATGGGACTCGTCGAGATCGACGTTTCCGACCACGCGCTGGTTTTCCGCGAGGAGGAAACGCGCACGGTTCTCGAGCTGCACATCGCGCTGACCGCGTGCCCCGGCCTCTTCGCGATCGATCTCGAGGACCTCTGGACCCGACGGACGCCAGTCATGGGATCGGCGTTCTCACGACTGGGCGACGTCGATCTGATCCTTCATGCCGCGCTGCATACCGCCTTTCAGCACGGCTTCGCCGCGAACGAGTTTCACTACGCCGACTTCGTCCGGGCTCTCGATACATTCCGGCCGCATCTGGACGAGGTCGTGAATCGAGCGAGAGCGTTCGGCGCGCTGCGCTCTCTCGCGGCAATGACCCTGATGGCCGCTCATCGGTTTCCCGAATCGACGCAGGTCCACGGCCTCGTGGATCGCGTGGCCGACGACTGCCCGAACTCTCTCAAGGCGTCGATCGCCGAGTGGCGCGGCGGCCCGCCGCCCGCGAACGTGCGCACGCTCGCGAAGGTTCGCTCGGCGCTCGCGCCGAATCTCGGGCGCTATCTGCGCCTCTCTCTTTTTCCCGCTCCCCTTCCGGGCTGTACCCTTCCGCGCCGCGGCCGCATCCGGCGTCTTGTGGACCTCGTGGGGGCCGGGTTCGCGCCGCCCGCGCCGCCGAACCGCGCATGACTATCGAAGAGCGAAACATGTCGCCGGAAATCACGGAAGACTGGATTCGCGCATGCCTCCGCGAGGGCGAGTCCGCGGAACTCACGGTCATGGGATCGTGCATGACGCCCGCGCTGATCGAGGGCGACAAAGTGACGCTGAGCGACCTTCTTCGGCCGGTTCGTATCGGGGACATCGTTCTGATCCGGACCCCCGCGGGTCTGCGCCTCCATCGCGTCCTGATCCGCCACGGCGAGACCGTGCGCACCAAGGGCGATCACGGGATCTACCTCGATCCTCCCACTCCCCGGTCGCGCGTCGTCGCCCGATGCCTGGTCGCGGAACCGCTCGGGACCCGAGCTCTGCGGACGTTTCTGAGCCTTCTGCGGCTGGGTCAGCGTGCCTGGCCCCGGCGCCCCGCGGGTGATGAAGCGCACGCCCGATTGTTGCCCTGAGTCTTGGGAGTGAAGTACTCTCGTCGATCATCCTTTCGTAGCACTCGTTGCCGTCTCTCCTCCTTCCGGAGTTCCCATCATGGCCAATCCGGTTCCCGTAACCGCGGGGCGTCCGTACGAAGCGCCCAAGATCTACCGCGTCCGCATCGCCGGCGACGAAATGGCGGTCGCCGGTTGCAAGACCAGTTCCGCCGGCTCCGGTCCGAATCCCGGCGGCTGCACCAAGTCCTTCTGCAAGAACGCCGGAAGCTGATCCCGGCGACCGGGACCAGAGGATGACCGCTCACGTTCCCCTGAGCCTTCCCGAGAAGGACCTCGGCGCGCTTTCGCTGTCGAAGCTGCACGCGCGCGTGCCCTTGAACGGCGTCATCGAGACGACGTTCCGTTGCAACCTTCGGTGCATTCACTGCTACGTGAATGAAGCCGCGGGCGACCCCTCCGAGATCGCGAGGGAACTCGATACCCCGCGTCTTCTGAAGCTCGTCGACGAGATCGCCGACCAGGGCTGTCTCTTCCTCCTGCTCACGGGGGGCGAGATCTTCCTGCGCCCCGACTTCGAGGAGGTCTATCTACGGGCGATCCGTCGCGGGCTTCTCGTCACGATCTTCTCGAACGGCACCCTCGTCACCGATCGCATCGCGGATCTCCTGGCCGAGCATCCGCCGCTCCTCGTCGAGATCAGCGTCTACGGTCACACGAAGGCGACGTACGAGGCGGTGACCCAGATCCCGGGCTCCTTCGAAAAATGCCGCGCCGGGATCGCGCGCCTCGTCGACCGCGGCGTGCCCATGAAGCTGAAGACGATGGCGCTCACCGTCAACCAGCACGAAGTCGCGGAGATGGAACAGTTCGCGAAGGACCTCGGGTCGAGCTTCCGCTTCGACGGCTTTCTCAATCCGCGCGTCGATTGCGGCGCGAACAGGAATGGAGAGCTTCAGCTCACGCCCGAGCAGGTGGTGGCGCTCGAACTCGAGAACCCCGAACGCATGGCGGGATACAAGGAATTCTGCGAACGCACCTGTCAGCCGCAGGAAGGCGTGGTCGCGGAGTTCGTCTATTCGTGCGGCGCGGGGGAGAACTCCTTCACGGTCGATCCGTACGGCAACCTTCAGATGTGCCAGCTGTCGCGACGGCACGCCTTCAATCTGAAGGAAGGCGGCACGTTCGACTCCGGGTGGAACGATTTCTTTCCGAAGCTGCGCGCGCGGAAGTGGCAGCACAACGACGTCTGCCGCAAGTGCAACCTCATGCCCCTGTGCCAGAACTGCCCCGGCGCCGCGGAGATGGAGACGGGCGACATCGAGGGGCTGATTCCTCACGTCTGCGAGATCACTCATCTGCGCGCGCACGCCGTGATGGGTGAGCGCAGCGGTCATCTGAAGGACGCGACATGTTGTCTCGGGCACGGAAAGCTCGCGGCCGCGCCCGAAGGGTCCGTCGATTTCTCCCATCCCGCGGGATGCGGCTCGTGCGACTCGGGCTCGCATGCAGAACGAGGCGGCGGGGAGAAGCTCATCCAGCTTCAGGTCCGGAAGCCGAAGCCGCTGCCGTCAGGCGGCCTCCCTTTGCGCGCGATTTGAGCGCGGTCCCGGTCGTCAACCGGCTGAAGGTCGGCGGAACGGTCCTCGAAGCGCGCGCCGCGCGTTCTTCCTGGATCGCGTGGCCGCGTCGCGCGGATCCTTTTCTCGTGTCGCGAGGCGCCGATATCGCGATCACCGTCCATCGGGAACCGGGTCCGCGCCCGGGCCGGTTGCTGTTCGAGTCCGGCGGAGTGTGGAGCGCGTATGAACAGGACGACGGACGTCTGTTGTTCACGTTCCGCGTCGGACGCGCGATTTACAAGTCCGCCCTGATCGACCGCGCGATCACCAGCGGCGCCGTTTTTTTTCCACGGCCGGCAGGCGGCGGCCCGCGTTCCGCCCTGCAGTTCCCTCTGGACGAGATGCTCTTCCAGCAGCGATGGGCGCGGGAGGGACGTCTCGAAGTCCACGCGTGCGGCGTGAAGGACGGGAAGACGGCGCTTCTCTTCGCCGGTCATTCAGGTGCTGGGAAATCGACCACGGCGAACCTGTGGCACCGATCCGTTCCAGGATGTCGGGTTCTGTCCGACGACCGCGTTCTCCTCGACCTCGAAAGCGGATCCGGCGTTCGCGCCCACGGAACCCCGTGGCACGGCACCGGTCGATTCGGCGCGCCCGCTCACGCTCCCCTCGCGGCCCTCTTCTTTCTCGAACAGGCGAAGGTCTCGGAGACCGTTCCTCTGCATCCCGCGGAAGCGGCGGCGCGGCTCTTCACCCGCACCTTTCCGCCCATCTGGGACCGCGAACGCACGCAGACCGTCATCGATGCCTGCGGCGCCACCGCCGAGCGGGTCCCCGCGTTTCTCCTGCGTTTTCGGAAGGACGCCTCCGCCATCGAAGCGGCGCGCAGAGCGGCGAGGCGGTAGCGGACGCGAGGAAGCGGTCTCTCGAATTATCCTAGGTCCGCCTTGGCAACCGCAGTCGCGCACCCGGTCGACCTTCACGCGACCCCCCGACAATCCGACCGCGTGGTGTCCCGCGTCGTCGCGGGCGAGCACATCCTGGTGCCCCTCGCCTCGCGCGGCGTCGACATCGATTCGATCTTCAACCTCAACGGGACGGGCACGTTCATCTGGGAACGCATCGACGGCTTTCGCACCGTCGAGGAGATCGCCGATCAGGTCGCGGGCGAGTTCCAGGTTTCGCGCGAGCAGGCGCGCGCGGACTGTCGCGACTTCCTGAGCCAGCTTCTGGAGGTCGGCGCGATCGTGTTTTCCCAGCCGAAGGGGCAAGACGCCCGATGAGCCAGCCGCCCAAGAAATCCCTCGTCCGCGAGTATCTCGAGATGCTCGTGGGGGCGGTGATCCTCGCGCTCTTCGTGCGCGCGTTCATTTTCCAGGCCTTCAAGATTCCGACCGGATCGATGGAGCCGAACCTGCTCATCGGCGACCATCTTCTCGTCGACAAGCTCGTGTTCTCGCCCTCCCTCGGCTGGCTCGAGGACGTGCTTCTCGCGAAGCGGCCGATCCGGCGCGGCGACGTGCTGGTCTTCAAGTTTCCCGAAGACCCCACGCGCGACTTCATCAAGCGGGTCATCGCGCTGCCCGGTGAGACGTTCGAGATCCAGGACAAGCAGGTCCTCATCAACGGCAAGGCGATCACCGAGCCCTACGCCCACTTCTCCGAGCCCCCGCTCAAGCGCTCCGATCCGGACTACGGCTTCTACGCGAACGATCGCGACAACTTCGGACCCATCACGATCGAGCCCGGTCGTCTGATGATGCTCGGAGACAACCGGGACAACAGTCGGGACAGCCGCTTCTGGCATCCGCTGTCGGTGTCCCTGGTCAAAGGTCGGGCCGTGGTCGTCTACTGGTCTTACGAAGCGTCGCGCGAGGAGTATCAGCGCGGGGCCTCCGTGGAGTGGGTCAAAGACACCGCGTCCGCCCTCGGACGCACCCGCTGGTCACGCTTCTTCCACGTGATCAGGTAATCTAAAAGGCCGGATTGCAAAGGAGTTGTCATGAAATCGAAGGTGAACGCCCGGCTGAATGAGCGTGGCGAAGGACAGGTCGGCAGCATCGTCATGCTGGTCGTCTTCATTCTTCTCGCCATCGCGGCCAAGAACGTGGGTCCCATTTATTGGGACAACTACCAGTTCGAGGACAAGATCACCGAGATCGCCGGCCGTTTCCCCCCCAACAAGGACGGCGACGTGCGAGCCATGGCCGCGGTCAAGAAAGCGGTCGAGGAATCGGGCCTCCTGCCCTTCCTCGATCCATCGACCTGCACGGTGACCTCCGCCGGAGGTATCGGCGGACTGCGCACCGTGTCGTGCACCTACACGCGCGAGTACTTCCTGTTCGGTTCGAAGAAGGAGAAGACGTTCGAGGTCTCCATCTCACGGCCGATGTTCTAAGCCCGCCGGCGTCTTCGCGCAGGCGCGGATATCGTCCGCGTTCGCGGAGCGGCACGAGGTCATAAGACACAGGAATTGAACGCAGTCAGTGAGAAAGCCCTGAAGATCGGCATCTTCGGCGGCTCCGGTTACTCCGGTCAGGAGCTTCTCCGCTGGCTCCGTCGGCATTCGCGCGCGTCCGTCGTCTTCACGACCGGGTCGACGAAGCCGCACATTCCGCACGATGAGGGTCTGAGCCACGCCGCGGACGTCTACTTCCTGTGCGTTCCGCACGGCACGGCCGCGAAGTACGCGCAGTCCCTTCGCGCGTCGCGGCCCTCATCTCTCGTTGTCGATCTGTCCGGCGACCTGCGGCTGTCGACACCCGAGTCTTACAAGACCTGGTACGGGCACGATCATCCGGCACCCGAGCTTCTTCCGAGCGCCGTATTCGGTCTCACCGAAGTGATGCGGTCGAAGATCAAGGGCGCCTCGCTGATCTCGAATCCCGGCTGCTACGCCACATCCGCGATGCTGCCCCTCGTTCCCCTGGTCAAGGACGGCCTCATCGATCCCGCCGACATCGTGGTCGATTCGAAGAGCGGCGCATCGGGTGCGGGAAAGGCTCTGCGCGAGGACCTTCTCTTCACGGAGGTCAACGAGAGTCTCTCGATCTATTCGCAGGGACGGAAGCACCGCCACGTCGGCGAGATCGAGGAGACGGTGGAAGCGGTCACGGGCACCCGACCGACGCTCACCTTCTCCCCCCACCTGCTCCCCATCGAGCGGGGGATCCTGTCCGCGATCTATGTGAAGACGTCGAAGACCGCGGACGACCTGCGAGCGTCTCTTTCGAAGTTCTACGCGGGCGCGCCTTTCGTTGACGTCTCCGAGGCGGCGCCCCGACTCCGCGACGTCAATCACACGAATCGCTGCGTGATGTCGGTTCACGAGGGTGCGCCGGGCCGCATGATCGTTCTGTCGGCGCTCGACAACCTCGTGAAGGGCGCTTCGGGTCAGGCGATCCAGAACATGAACGTCGCGCTCGGATTCGAAGAGACGGACGGACTGCTCTGATGAGCCGTCCGAGAGTGGTCTACAAGATCGGCGGTCCTGCCCTCGAAGATCCGGCCCTGGTCATTCCGCTTGCGGAGGAAGTGCGACGCGCGCAGAAAGGCGCCGACGTGGCGCTCGTCCACGGTGGCGGGCGGCAGATCGAGAAGCTGCTGAAACAGCTCGCGATCGAAGCGAAGTTCATCGACGGTCGCCGTGTGACCTCCCCGGAGGCGATGGAAGCGGTCGAGATGGTGTTGTCGGGAACGATGAACAAGGGCCTCGCCGCCGGACTCTCGAACGCGGGTCTGCCCGCGATCGGAATCTCGGGCCGCGACGGACGACTCATTCGCGCCGCGCTGGTTCCGGATCTCGGCCGGGTCGGAACGCCGGCGAAGGTCGATCCCGCGATCATCGAATCGCTGTGGGCCGCGAACCTCGTTCCCGTCATCTCGCCCGTATCGAACGGTCCATCGGGAGAAGCCACGAACGTCAACGCCGACGAAGCGGCGCAATGGATCGCGCGGGCCCTCGGCGCCGAGACCCTGGTCTTTCTCTCCGATGTCGACGGCGTGCTCCTCGACGGCGCGTCGGTGACGCACCTCGACTCCGCCACCATCGAACGCCGCACGAACGACGGCGCGATCCACGGCGGCATGGCGATGAAAGTCCGCATGGCCCTCGACGCCGCGCGTTCGGGCATTCCATCGGTCGTCATCGCCGGCCGGGCGCGGCTCAGCGGCGGATTCTCCGGGACGCGGGTGAGCGTCAACTAAGAAAGGAACATCAGGAATGGAAGGATCAACGGTCTCTCCGTCTCAGGCGCTTCTCCCGCTCTACGATCGCGACATCACGCTCGTGCGTGGCAAGGGATCCACGTTGTGGAGCGCCGACGACCGTCGCTTCCTCGATTTCTGCGCCGGCATCGCGGTGAACGGGCTCGGGTACGGAGACAAGGCCGTGGTGAAGGCCATCCGCGAACAGGCCGGAAAGCTGATGCACATCAGCAATCTCTTCCACTCGGAGCCGACCTCTCGACTGGCGCAGCGACTCGTCGATCTCACGTTTCCGTCGAAGGTCTTCTTCTCCAACTCGGGAAGCGAAGCGGGCGAGGCGGCGATCAAGTTCGCGCGGCGCGTCGGCAAGGAACAGGGTCGGACCGAACTCTTCGCGTTCGACCGGTCGTTCCATGGCCGCACCATGGGTGTCCTTTCGCTCACGTCCACCGCGAAATATCGCGAGCCGTTCGAGCCGCTGCTTCCCGATACGGGTTTCCTCCCGTGGGGTGATCTCAACGCGATCGCCGAACGCGTCGGGTCGAAGACCGCCGCGGTCCTGATCGAACCCGTCCAGGGCGAAGGCGGCGTGCGCCCGGCTCCCATCGCGTTTCTTCAGGGGCTGCGGAAGATCTGCACCGAAAAAGGCGCGCTGCTCATCGCGGATGAGATCCAGTGCGGCTTCGGCCGGACAGGGAAGATGTTCGCGTACCAGCACGCCGACATCGTTCCCGACATCCTGACCGTGGCGAAGCCGCTCGGTGGCGGTCTGCCGATGGGTGCCGCGATCCTGCGAGAAGAATTCGTCTCGAAGATTCACGTCGGCGATCACGGATCGACGTTCGGCGGCAACCCGGTCTGCGCGGCAGCGTCCCACGCGATCCTCGATCGTTTGACCGAGCCGGGCTTCATCGAGTCGATCGCGAAGAAGGGTGAACAGCTCACCAAGGGACTGAAGAAGATCGCGAAGAAGCACAAGGGCCGGATCACCGACATTCGCGGAATGGGGCTGATCCAGGGTGTCGAGTTCGCGGGCGACGCGTCTGCGGTCGTGAAGGGTCTAAAGGCCAAAGGTGTTCTCACCGTGAAGGCCGGCGAGAAGGTTCTGCGCCTGCTTCCGCCTCTCGTCATCAAGCCGGCGGAGATCCGCGAATTCCTGACCGCGCTCGACGCGGTCGTCGCCGAGCTGCCGGCGTGAGCAGTGGGGTCACGGCCGCGCGCGGATTCCGCGCGGCCGGCGTCGGCGGCGGGCGTCTTCACGACCAACCTCGCCAAAGCCGCGCCGGTTCTGGTCTCCGCGGAGCACCTGAACAAGGGCGGGGGCGCGGCCCGCGCCGTGGTCGTGAACGCGGGGTGCGCCAACGCCGCGACGGGCGCGCAGGGGCTCGCCGATGCGCGCGAATCGGTGAAACTCGTGGCGCAGGCGATCGGGTGCGATGTGCGCGAAGTGCTCGTCGCTTCGACCGGCGTCATCGGAGTGAATCTGCCGATGGAGAAGATGCGCGCCGCGGTTCCGAAGGCGGTCGCCGGTCTGGGCGCCGACACCGGCAACGCCGCCGCGCGCGCGATCATGACCACGGATACGAAACCGAAGGAGTCGTCGCGCACGATCGAGATCGGCGGCGTCCAGGTCACGATCGGCGGCATGGCCAAAGGCGCGGGCATGATCGCGCCTTCTCTGGCCCCGCTGCACGCGACCATGCTGGCGTTCTTCACGACCGATGCGACGATCGACTCCGCGCGTCTCGAAGCGGCGCTCGTCGCGGCGGTCGGCCCGACGTTCAATCGGATCACGATCGACTCCGACACCTCGACCAACGACACCGCGATCGTGTTCGCGAATGGCGCCGCGGGGGCGCCGGCCATCACCTCCCCGAGCCCCGCGTTCGATGCTTTCGTCGCGGCCTTTCGCGAGGTCTGTCGTGACCTCGCGCTGATGATGGCGCGCGACGGAGAAGGCGTTCAGCGCATCGCGGAAGTGGTGGTGAAGGGCGCGCGCACCAGCGACGACGCGCTGCGCATCGGCCGCACCATCGCGGATTCGCCCCTCGTGAAGACGGCGTTGCATGGGGGCGACCCGAACTGGGGCCGCATCCTGGCGGCGGCGGGTCGGGCCGGCGTGGCGTTCGACATCGACAAGGTCGACGTGTGGATCGGCGATGTGTTCGTCTGTGAAGGCGGCGCCGCCCGCGAGTACGACGAGAAACTCGCCCATGAGGCGATGCTCGCCGACCCAGGCCGTCTGACCGTCGATCTGCATGCGGGGGACGCGACGGAGTCGTTCTGGATGTGCGACCTGACGAAGTCCTACGTCGACATCAACGCTCACTACAGGACGTAGTGAGCCAAGGGGGGACGGATACGGACCCGTCCCCCTTAGGAACCCCCCGACCTCCGGCTCGTCGAGTCGTCGCAATGTGCAAGCCGCCGAAGTGAATTCGGCGGCCTGCAAGCAAGGGGTCGGCGAGCCCTCGGTCGAGTCCCGGCGTCCAGAGAACCGTGACTCGCGGCTAGGATTCCCAGCTATGAGCAAGCTGTGGGGGGGCAACTACGACGCGGAGCCCGATCGGCTCTTCTGGGAATTCAATCGGTCCTTTCCGTTCGATCGGCGTCTGATCCGGGAAGAGATCGCGGGATCGCGCGCGTATGCGAGAGCGCTCGGCAAGTGCCGCGCGATTCCTGAGAAGGATGCGGCACGGCTCGATCGGGGTCTCGCGAAAGTCCTTGCGAAATACGAGGCCGACCCGAAATACGCGACCCTCGACGTCGAGGACGTCCACTCGTTCGTCGAGACGCGTCTTCAGGAAGAGATCGGCCCGCTCGCCGGGCAGGGTCATCTCGGCCGCAGCCGCAACGAGCAGTCGGTCACCGCGTTGCGACTCTTCATTCGGGGCGCGATCGACGACGTCCGCGGTCGCCTGCGCGAGTTGATCCACGCTCTGATCAAGCGCGGGCTCGAAACCGCGGCCGCTCCGATGCCCGGGTACACGCACACGCGCGAAGCCGAGCCGATCACCTTCGGCCATTGGGCGAGCGCTCACGCGTGGGCGCTCTCCCGGGATTTCGAACGGCTCGGTGACGCGCGTCGCCGGGTGAACGTACTTCCACTCGGATCCGGTGCTCTCGCCGGGACCGCGCTGCCGCTGAAGCGCGAGGCGCTCGCGAAGGAACTCGGCTTCGAAGCGGTCTCCGAGAACTCGCTGGATGCGATCTCCGATCGGGATTTCGCCGCGGAGTTCGTCTTCTGTCTCGCGCAGACCCAGGTTCATCTCTCGCGGACCGCCGAAGATCTGATCCATTACTCGTCGCTGCCCTACGGTTTTCTCGCGATGCCCGACGCGTTCACGACGGGCTCGAGCCTGATGCCGCAGAAGAAGAATCCTGACTCGATGGAACTCGTCCGAGGCAAGGCCGCGCGAACCACGGGCGCGATGGTGCGACTGCTTGCTCTCACGACCGGCGTCCCGATCAGCTATCAGAAGGATTTCCAGGAGGACAAGGAAGCGGTGTTCGACGCGCTGGACGCCGTGCTTCCGTCGCTCACGGTCACCGCCGGCGTGATCAAGGGACTGAAACTGAATCTCGCGGTCATGAAGAAGGCGGCGTCCGTCGAGGGGATGATGGCGGCGTCTCTCGCAGTCGCGATCGCGCGTGACGGCGTACCGTTCCGCAAGGCGCACGAGATGGTGGGCGCGATGGTCGCGGAGGCGGTGAAGACCCGGACGCCCCTCGTCGAGGTCGCGCGGACGAAGCTCGCGGCGAAGCATCCGAAGATCGCCGCCCGCATTAAGGACTTCTTCGATCCCTCGAAGGCGGTGGCGACCAAAGCCGCCCGCGGAGGAACCGCTCCGATCGCGGTTCGCGCCTCCCTTCGCGCGCTGCGAGCGCGAGTTCGGTAGGCCGCCGTGGCTTCGCCGCTCATTCGTGTCGGAACCAGCGGGTTCGCGTACAAGGAATGGAAGGGAACGTTCTATCCGGAGAAGTTCAAGGATGCGGAGATGCTTCCGTACTACGCGGAGCGCTTCGAGACGGTCGAGATCAACAACACGTTCTATCGGATGCCGAAGCCCGAGTTGATGGAGAAGTGGGTCTCGGAGACGCCCGCCCACTTCAAGTTCGTCCTGAAAGCCCCACAGCGTCTCACTCACATCAAGAAGCTCGAAGGGTGCGAGGACGACGTCGCGTTCTTCATGAAGTCCGCCGAAGCGCTGGGCGAGAAACGCGGTCCCCTCCTCTTCCAGCTACCGCCCTGGATGCGGAAAGATCTGACGAAGCTCGGAAACTTCCTCGCTTTGTTGCCCGAAGGCTCACGTCCCGCGTTCGAGTTCCGACACGAGAGCTGGTTCGACGAGGAAACCTACGCGCTGCTCAAAGAACGCCACGCGACCCTCGCCGCTTCGGAGACCGATGAGAAGACGGGCGCGCTCGGACCTCCCGTTCTCGCGACCACCAACTGGGGCTACTTCCGGCTTCGTCGAACCGACTACACCGAAGCGGATCTGAAGACCTGGATCGAGCGGATCCGAGAACAACCGTGGTCCGAGGCGTGGATCTTCTTCAAGCACGAGGACGAGGGCAACGCCGCCGTCCTCGGAACGATGCTCAAGGGATTGCTGTAGGGGCGAGGGTCGCCTCGCCCGAAGCGGTTCGTTCTTTGAGTCCAAGGGGGACGGACGCGAACCCGTCCTCCTTGGAACCCCCGGTCTTCGCGCAACGAAGAGTCGTGACGCTCGATGCGCCGGAGTGAATCCGCCGCATCGAATGAAGGGTCGTTGCGCTACGCCCGAGTCTTAGCGCCGCGCCGCCGAGAACGGCACCAGCCGACGCCGATCTTCATCCCACAGGCCCAGCGAGGCGCAATGCAGGCTCGTCCGGAGCGTCAACGTGGGCGCGTGCTGGAGACGCGGATGCGATTCGAAGCACTCCTGCAGACGGTAGTTCGGCACCTTCATCGCGAGGTGATGGATATGGTGGAAGCCGATGTTTCCGCTGAACCACTGAAGGATGCGCGGCAGTTTGAAGTACGAACTTCCCTCGAACGCCGCGCGGTCGACCGTCCACGTCTCGTTGCGATCCCAGTAGGTGTCTTCGAACTGGTGCTGGACGTAGAAGAGCCAGACGCCCGCGGTTCCGGAAATCAGAACCACCGCGAGGTGAACGAGGAACACCGTCTTGAAACCGATCAGCGCGGAGAGCAGGGCGAAGCCCGCGAGCAGGGCCGCGTTGTTCATGAACACGCTGTTCCACTCCTTCTTGTAGCTGAAGGGCAGGTCGAACGGCGCGCGGTGCTTCACGACGAACTGATAGAAGGGACCGAGACCGAGAAGCACGGGAGGCCACCGGTAGAAGCGATACGCGGCCCGGCGCCACAGCGGCAGCGTGCGGTATTCCTCCACCGTCATCGTGTCGATGTCGCCGAAACCGCGGCGGTCGAGATTGCCCGAGGTCGCGTGATGAATCGCGTGCGTCTTCCGCCAGTAGCTGTAGGGGATCATCGTGAGCGCCCCGATGAACGAGCCGAGCCGGTCGTTCCACCTGTGAGAACTGAAGAAGGATCCGTGTCCGCAATCGTGCTGGATGATGAAGAGGCGCACGACGAAGCCCGCGGTCGGGATCACGAGAAGAGCCGAGATCCACAGGCTCATTCCCTGCATCACCGACCACGCCGTGGCCGCCCAGCCCGCCGCGAAGAGCGCGAACGTCGAGACGAACTGAAACCAGGCTCGCGAATCCTGCGCCTTGGCGAAGGGCGCGATCAGGAGGCGGAGCGGCGTCTTCTCGGCGGTCTCGGCCGGTGAGGTCTTGGACGACGGCGCGTCGGCCCCGAAGGACACCGACGGCTCGCTGGAGGCGGTATCGAACATGCGGCGGAGTTTAGAGATTCCGCGGAGAAACGATTGTCAAAGATTCGTATAACAAGGGTTTACGGCCTTGTCTGACGAAGGTATTACGTTCGCCGGGCCGCGTCGACCAGCGCCTGACCGGCCTTCTCGCAATCCGCCAGAGAGACGTCGCGATGAGTCACGAATCTGAGAGCCGATTCGCCCATCACCGACGCACGGACGCCTGCCTTCAACAAGGATTCACCCAGCGATTGCGCGACGGGAGCATCGAAATGGACGAACAGGATGTTGGTCTCCGGCGGAACCACGCGCGCACCGGCAATCCCACCGACGATCTCCGCGAGGCGGCGGGCTTTCTCATGATCCTCCGCCAGGCGTCCGACCATGGTGTCCACCGCGACGAGGCCCGCGGCCGCGAGATGACCGATCTGCCGCATGCCTCCTCCAAATTGCTTCCGGATCCGACGGGCGCACTCGATCGCCTCTCGCGACGCGCAAAGGATCGAGCCCACGGGTGCGCACAGGCCTTTCGAGAGCGTCACCATCGCCGAGTCCGCGCCCTTCACCAGATCGGCGACGGGACATCCAAGAGCGACCGACGCGTTCCAGAGCCGCGCGCCGTCGACGTGCGACTTCACGCCCAGATCGCGCGCGGCGGCGAGACTCGCCTGCATGTCCGCCGCGGTGACGACCGTTCCGCCCGCGAGATTGTGCGTGTTCTCGAGAACGAGAAGCGTGATCTCCGAGCGGAAGTAGCTCTTCGGCCGTTTCGCGGCGAGGACATCCGCCGCGGTGACATGGCCGCGGGGGTTCGACACGGTCCGCGGGATCACACCGGAGAGCGCAGCCATGCCCGCGAGTTCGTAGTCGACGATGTGGGAATGAGCGTCGCACAGAACTTCGTCCCCCGGCCGGGTCCAGAGGCGAATGGCGACCTCATTCGCCATCACGCCGCTCGGCATGAACAGACCGGCCTCGAAACCGAGCATCGCCGCCACGCGCGCTTCGAGCTTCTTCGCGGTCGGATCTTCACCGAAGACATCGTCGCCCACGTCGGCTTCGGCCATGGCGCGGCGCATGGCGTCGGTCGGCCGCGTGACGGTGTCGGAGAGCAGATCGATGGCGACTGTCATGGGTCTCAGACGCTATGCGTCCGCCCTGCATCGGTCAACCGAATAGACTCGGATCTTCTCAATGAAGCGCGACATAGAGACGCTCCAAAGTCGCGAGCACGACCTGCTGGTGATCGGTGGCGGCATCGCCGGAGCCTGGACGGTCTACGAGGCGGCGACCCGCGGATTGAAGGCGGCCCTCGTCGAGGCGGAGGACTTCGGCCAGGCGACGAGCTGGTCATCGCTCAAGACCGCTCACGGCGGCTTGCGGCATCTCCAGCGGCTCGACGTCGCCGGCTTCCGGGAGTCGACACTCGAGCGTCGCACCCTACTTCGCGTGGCGCCCGACGTCGTCCACCCGTTGACGTTCGCCATCGCCGCGCCCGGGATCGTCGATCGGACGAAGTACTTCCTCGGAGGCCTCGCGAACGACGTCCTCGCCTTCGATCGCAACGAGGGGGTTCGCGCGGATCGACGCATCGACGCGTCGGGCGTGCTCGATGCGGCCGCGGCGCGCGCGCGATGGGGCGATATCTTCGAAGGCGGCGCCGCATTCGCCTGGCAGGACGCGCAGATCGTTCATACGGAGCGCCTGCTGATCGCGATCCTCGAAGCGGCGGTCGAGTCGTCGGCGCTCGTCGCCAATCATTGTCGCGTCGAGAGCGTTGCGCGCACCGGGAACGGGTTTCGCGTGCAGGTTCTCGATTCGCGGGCGCCGCAAACCGTCACGGTGCGGGCGCGGGCCATCGTCAACGCCTCCGGTTCCGGCCTGCGAAACGTCGCCGCCCTCTGCGGAGTTGCGCTCGACGTCCCTCCGCTGCTCCGCGGCGTGAACGTGGTGCTCGATCGCACGCCGCCTCCGGTCGCGATCGGAGCCCGGGATCGCGGGCGTTTTCTCTTTCTCGTTCCGTGGCAGGAACGGTCGATTCTCGGGACCCTGTACGACGACGGCCGAGGCCCGGTGTCGACGCTCGTGAATGAACTCGTCGAGGCCGGTCGCCGAGCGTTTCCGTGGGCCGGCATCCGGGAGGACGCCATTCGAGTCGTCCATTCCGGTCACGTCCCCGGACAGCCGAACGGCGAACCGATCTACCGATCGCGCGTCACGGCTCCATCGGATGCCCTGATCGTGTCGATTCTGTCCGCCAAGTACACGACCGCCCGGGCCTCCGCGCAGGGCGCCGTGGAGTCCCTTGCGCGCGCGGCCTCCTGGCGCCTTTCCCCGACGATCTCCGCCACCCGGCCGCTCGTCTCGGCCCTGCCCCTCACCGGGAGCCTGGACGATCGAATCCAGCGGGTTCAGGAGTCCGAGATGGCCTTCGGGCGAGCCGAAGCCATCCGCGGGCGCCTCGTCGAAGGCGCGCGCGGTGACCTGGATCCCACTCAGGCCGGGCCGCCCGGGGCTTAAGATCGTCGTCCACTCCCCACGATGTCGCTCCCCGATCCAAACCCGTCACCCGGCTTCTTCGAAGTCCTGGGTTCCGTGGCGCAGAGCCTGTCGGCGGACCGGGACGACGCCGACAATCTCACCCGCTGCCTGAAGACGCTCGTCGAGTCCTCCCGCGCCTCGCTCGGAGTCGGTCTCCTGCAGGGACCGAGCGGGCTCAGCGCGGTCGCCGAGTACGGGAGTCTCGACGAAACAACCCGGCTCGCGCACTTCACCCTCGCCCGTCTCTGCCTCGAGACCGGTCAGGCCGTCGCCGAGGGACAGGGCGAGGGATGGCTCGCCGCGACGCCGCTCGTCGGGCTCGAGGAAAACTTCGGTGTCCTGGCGTTTTCCGTGGTCGACGCCAATCGACCGCCGCAGGCGTTTCTCACCGCGCTGGGTCGTCTCATGGGTTCGGGCCTCGACGCCAGCCGCCGCTACTCGGAGATGCGTTCGGCCGCTCACCGCCTCGAGCGTCTCAATCGGCTGACCACCGCGCTCACTTCAGGCGCCGAGCTTCGCGCTGTCGTGGGACCGTTCGCCGACGAGATGCGGGGCCTCTTCGACTTCGATCGTCTCGCGTGCGGCTTCGTGAACGAGGGCGGCGACTACGTCGAACTCATCACGCACCCCGAAGAGGAGAGCTGGGGCATGGGCGGCGTGGTCCCGCTCGTCGGGAGCGCGCTCGGGCATTCCATCCTCGAAGGCAAGGCGATCGTGCAGAAGGACATCCTGCACTCGCACCGTTTCATCGAGGACATGAAGCTTCTCGACGACGGAATCCGCTCGTACGTCGTCCTGCCGCTCGTCGCGCGAGGCAAGTCGCTCGGCGTCGTGGCCCTCGGCTCGCGCCGGCCCGAAGCGTTCGAGACGGAAACCCTGCTTCGTCTCCAGCCCCTCATCGGCCATCTTGCTCTCGCGTTCGACAACGTGCACCTCATGCAGCGCATGCGCGACCTGTCGATCAGCGACGAAGTGACGCCGCTCTTCAATCACCGCTTCTTTCATCAGATGCTCGAGCGCGAGATCAAGTTCTCGGATCGGTACAAGACCCAGGTCTCGATCGCGTTCATCGACCTCGATCACTTCAAGCCCATCAACGATGTCCACGGACACCTGCGCGGTTCGCACGCCCTGCGCGAAGTCGGCTTCCTTCTTCGCACCGCGGTACGCGAAACCGACTATCCCGCGCGTTACGGCGGCGATGAGTTCGTCATCATCCTGCCTCAGACCGACTTCGAGGCGGCGAAGAGTCTCGGAGAGAAGTTCCGTGAACTGATCGAAGGCCATACCTTCCTGCAGGAGGAAGGCATCAACGCGAGTATCGGCGCGTCGATCGGAATCGCGACGTATCCCGACGAGGCCCGCACCAAGCCCGACCTCATCCGCCTCGCCGACAAGCGGATGTACGAAGACAAGGCTCAGCGCAAGTCCGGTCGCTGATCGGCCGCGGCTACTTCGCCGCCGCCATGCGCGTGAGCGCGTCGCCTTTGAGGCGGAAGATCTTCCAGTCGTCGAGGGGCAGCGCGCCGATCGACTCGTAGAACCCGATCGCGGATTCGTTCCAGTCGAGCACCGCCCATTCGAGGCGTCCGCAGTCGCGCTCGACGGCGAGTTTCGCGAGATGGCCGAGAAGAACCCGGCCGACGCCCTTCCCGCGCATCTCGGGCTTGACGAAGAGATCCTCGAGATAGATCCCGGGACGGCCGAGGAAGGTCGAGAAGTTGTGGAAGAACAACGCGAATCCCGCGGGTTCGCCGTTCCAGCGCGCGATGACGCACTCCGCGTAGGGGCGCGGTCCGAAGAGCGACCGCCGAAGGATCTCCTCCGTCGCGACCACGGAATCGGCGAGCCGCTCGTACTCGGCGAGACCCTTGATGAACGCGAGGATCTGCGGAAGATCGGCCTCGGTCGTCGGTGTGATGGTGAGTTCGCTCGAAGCGGTCATGGGTTCTTCTTCCGTGCGGTGAGGAGGAGGCGGTAGCCGTCGTTCATGGGCAGGAACGCATCGAGGCGCGAGAACGTCCACACGAACGGGAAGATCGCGCTGTAGGCCTTGAAGAGTTTCGCGTGGCGATCGAGGTCGCCGCCGGTGACGACGACGCCTTTCTTCGAGCCTTTCTTGCCGATGGTCTCGAGCCCCCACTGCATGGCGGTGTCGACCGTCTCGGAGAAGGCTTTGGTGTACGTCGTCGTCGTCTCGACCTCGAACGAGCGCTCGAGCAGGCGCGTGAGGGACTCTCGCGTGTAGCCGGGGCGAACGTGGCCGTGCTTCTCGTCCGTCTGTCCAAGCGCGAGACGGGTCTTTCGCAGCAGCGTATTTCGTTCGTGCGGCGTGTTGACGATCAGGCGCCCCCCCGGCTTCAGAATCCGGCTCAGCTCACGCACGAACGCCGCCTCGTCTGTCACGTGTTCGATCATGTCGGCCACCACGACGAGATCGAATTCCGCGTCGGCGAAGGGAAGCCGATCCTCCTGAACCTGATGGACGTCCGTTCCGACGAGAGCACGGATCGCGTCCACGGTTTCGGGAGTGAGATCTCCGGATGCCCACGATCCGCCCTGCCGGCGCAGAAGGAGGCTCACGACACCGTTGTCGGAGCCGAGGTCGAGACAGCGCTTTCCGTCGACGGGCCCGAGCGCCGACAGAATCGCCGTGACCTTGTCGCGTTTGAGCGGCGACTTGCTGAGGAGCTTCAGCGCCCACGGCTCAGACACGATCGAACCTCGCGATGACGGGCGAGCCGAAGAGCGCGCGAAGTCCGAGGACGGCCGCCACGCCTTCGATCCCTCGGGACAGCGAGGGGGATTTCAGCGCGCGATGGAGGGCCATCGGCCAGAAGAACTGCGGGCGCCGCGCGGTGAGAGCGAAGCCCTGATCCTCGAACAGATTCACGATGTCCCAGTCGCGATGGACGGCGAACGGACGCGTGTTGGACTCCACTTTCTTCTTCGCGTTGAAGAGGGGCTCGGCCACGGCGTTGAAGCTGCGCGCGGTCGCGTAGTCGACCACGACCGCCGTCCGCGCCGCCGATGTCATGCCCCTGATCAGGCGCGCGAGATCGTTCGCGTGCGCGAGCAGCCGATAGCTGAGCACGACATCGAAGGATTTCGGGCCGGAAGGCGGGTCGCTCAGTTCGCCCACCACGAGATCGACGGAGCCGTCCTCGACAGATGGGCGCAAGACCGCGTTCACCGCGTCCGCCCGGCTCGCGAGGACCGTCATGGGGTGCCCGTCCGACTGAAGATGCGGCGCCACCTGGCCGTGCCCGCCACCGACGTCGAGCACCGACGCGTGCGGCAGGTCGGCGAGGATCGCGCGCGTGACCTCGAGCTGGCGTTCGAGCATCCACTTGCCGGTCGGGGAGTCGAAACGCTTCGCGTAACCGCCGGAAGCGGTTTCGACATCGGCGTTCTCGGGTGGGGCGGTCAAGGTCGAAATTCGATCACGGATGGGCGGAGCCGCCGGAATCCCGCGGCGTGGGCGTGGGGCTCGGGCTCTCCTGAGGAGTCGGAGAAGGGGTTGGAGAGGGCGACGGCTCGGGGTCGGTGTCCTCCCGAGGCTCGGGTCTGGTTTCGTCGACGACGATGCGCTCTTGTTCCGCGCGTCCCATGTCGCGGATATCGCGCTTGAGATACCCGGCCCAGCGCATCTGACGCAGCACCCGCCTCGTCGCCCGCGCATGGAGAGACGGGTTCGTCCGCGGATTGATCCGGCGCGGCGAGGGAATCATGGCCGCGAGACCGGCTGCCTGGTCGCCGGTCAGCGCGGCGCAACTGACGCCGTAGTACCGGCGCGCCGCGGCCTCGCATCCATAGACGCCGTCGCCCCATTCGATGACGTTCAGGTAGATCTCGATGATCCGCTTCTTCGAGAGGTCGCGTTCCATCCAGGTGGCGACCACCGCCTCGCGGGCCTTCCGGATCAGGCTCTTGTTCGTGGTGTAGAAGAGATTCTTCGCGAGCTGCTGGGTGATCGTGCTCCCGCCGCGCGCGTAGCGGCCCTTCTCGATGTTCGTTTCGATCGAATCCTTGACCGCGTCCCAGTCGATGCCCTCGTGTCCGAAGAAGTTCGGATCCTCGGCGGAGAGAACGGCGTGGATCAGGTTCTTCGAGATCGCGGAGAGCGGCACCGTCTTCTGAAGCCGCCGCGGCTTCCGCCCCGCTTCGCGCGCCTCCGCGTCGCGCTGCCGCATGACGCTCGTCTCCTCGGGCACGGTCCGGGCCAGTTCACGCACCTCGGATCGCGACGGTATTCCGACGAGGATCCAGATCGTGGTCAGGAAGCCGAGGGCCAGAAGCGTGAGCGCGCCGCGCTTGATCAGGTTCAGGAATCGTCTCAGGTGGGCCTCGGTGGAGGCTCTATTCTCGCCGATCGCACGAGCGCGGTTGATAAGCTAGACGCCCGCAATGCTGTCAGAAAGCCTCCGCGACAAGTACGAACTGGTGATCGGGCTCGAAGTCCATTGCCAGATGAAGACGAAGACCAAGCTCTTCTGCTCGTGCCCGAATCAGTTCGGCGACGCGCCGAACACCAACGTCTGCCCGGTCTGCCTCGGACTGCCCGGCGCGCTGCCCGTGATCAGCCGCGAAGCGGTGACGCTGGCGCTTCGCGCCGCTCTCGCGACCGAGTGCACCGTTCACGAGACGTCGGTCTTCGCGCGGAAGAACTACTTCTACCCCGACCTGCCGAAGGGCTACCAGATCTCGCAATACGACAAGCCCTACGCGACCGAGGGCAGGGTCGAGGCGATGAACGCCGACGGGACGTCCAAGACGGTGCGCCTCGAGCGCATCCACATGGAAGAAGACGCGGGGAAGCTCCTGCACGAAGGCTTCGCGTGGTCGAAGGACCAAAGCGGCGTCGATCTGAATCGAAGCGGCGCGCCCCTCATCGAGATCGTGAGCAAGCCGGACATCCGCTCTTCTCAGGAGGCGCACGCCTACCTGACCGCGCTCAAGGCGATCCTCGTCTACGCCGATGTGTCCGACTGCAACATGGAAGAAGGGTCGCTCCGCTGCGACGCGAACGTCTCCGTGCGCGAGAGGGGCGCCGAGAAGTTCGGCACCCGCGCGGAGATCAAGAATCTCAATTCCTTCCGCAACGTGGCTCGCGCCATCGAATACGAATTCGAGCGCCAGGTCGGACTCGTGGAGAGCGGGCAGAAGGTCGTTCAGGAAACGCGTCTCTACCGCGCCGACAAGGATGAGACCGCGTCGATGCGGTCGAAGGAAGACGCGCACGACTACCGCTATTTCCCTGAACCCGATCTGCCGCCGCTCGTGATCTCCGATGACTGGAAATCGGCGACCCGCAAGGATCTGCCCGAACTTCCCGCCGCGATGCGCGCGCGCTTCGTCGCCGCCTACGGGATTCCGCACTATGACGCTGAAGTCCTGACCCTCACCCAGGGCGTCGCGGCCTTCTTCGAAGAAGTGGCGAAGGCGTGCGGCAACGGCAAGGCCGCGTCGAACTGGATCATGACCGAGGTCATGCGCGAACTGAAGGGCCGCGACGACGAGGACATCTCTTCGGCGAAGTGGCCCATCACGGCCGCCTCGCTCGCCGAACTCATCCGGCTCATCGACGGCGGCACGATCAACGGGAAGACCGCGAAGGATGTCTTCGCGAAGATGTGGACCTCGGGCGAGTCCCCGAAGGCGATCGTCGAACGCGAAGGTCTTTCACAGGTTTCCGACACCGGAGCGATCGACGCCGCGATTCGCGAAGTCATCGCCGGCGCCGCGGAGCAGGTGGCGACGTACAAGAAGGGTCGCACCAACACGATCGGATGGTTCGTCGGCCAGGTCATGAAGAAGACCGGCGGACGCGCGAATCCGAAGATGGTGAACGATCTCGTGAAGGCGGCGCTCGACGCGTTCTAGACCCGCGCGTTCATTCGTTTGAACTTTGGGAGTTGGCGGGCGGGTGCATATGCTGGCCTCTCCAGCGATGCGTCTCCGGGACCCGTTCGAGCGTCGGGTCCGGTTCGATCGCTCGACTCCGTCGAGCGTCGGACTTCGCGTCGCATCCCATCCGAAGGCTCGAAAGGAACTTGAATGAAGAAACTCACCGCACTCGCACTCTCACTCTGCGTCGCCGGGGTCGCTCATGCGCAGCCCGTGCCTCGCGCCAAGGCCGAAGCCACGGTCGGCGGCAAGAAGGTCTCGATCGACTACGGCCCGGCGAAGCTCGGCGGCCGTCCTCTGGCGGATCTCATGAAGACTCTCCCCGCGGACGGCGTCTGGCGCGCGGGCCGGGACCAGGTCACGACCATCACCCTCGAAGGTCCGGTGCTGATCGGCGGCAAGGCGGTTCCCGCGGGTAAGTATTCGCTCTACGTCCCGATCGCGAAGGACGGCTCCTATTCGCTCGCCGTCAACAAGCACCTCGGCGTCGCGCTCAAGACGATCTTCGCCCAGGCGCCCCCGGCGCTCGCGAACGAGCCCTGGCCGATCCTGCAGGACTACGACAAGAACATCGGCAAGGATGAGGTCGTGCGCGTGCCCCTGACCGCCGGCAAGGCCCCCGCGACGCCTGCGGATACCTTCTCCTACACCCTGACCGCGAAGGGCACGGGCGCCACGCTGACTCTCGCGTGGGGCGACAAGGTCTTCAGCACGGAAATCACGCCGGGCAAGTAGCCCCGTTTCGAAGACGTTCTCAGGCGAGTCCTTCGGGGCTCGCCTTTTTGTTTTCCGCCGGGGTGAAGACGAGCCGGCGTCTCTCGCTCCACCACGCGTCGAGCCGCGGCGCGAGCACGTAGGCGATGGGCGCCAGCATGAAGCCCGCGATCAGATCGACGACGAAGTGGTGACGGAGATAAACGGTCGACGCCCAGAGTCCGAGCACGAGCGGAATCAGTCCGACGAAAAGGCGACGCGTGTATTTCCACGCGAGGATCAGCGCGAGGAGTGAGACCGCGGCGTGGAGGGATGGAAACGCGGCGCGCGAATCCGTGGGCAGCAGGGAGAATGCCTTCTCGGCCGCGACGGTCGCGAACAGCGGGTCGCCTCCCAGGTTCTTCTTGAACTCGCTCACCAGGACGATGCGCGGCGGCGCCGATGGAAGCAGGAGGTAGAGGCCGTAGCCGAGATAGAAGCAGACGATGATGGACAGCGCGGCTCTTCGGAATTCGGCGAAACGTTTCTGGAAGAGCAGGACGAGCGGCACCGCGGGCGCCACCAGGGCGAAGCTCATGTAGAGAAGCTGAAAGATCTCCGTTCGATCGCGCGTGTAGAACTGTTCCGCCCAGAGGACGGGCTCCACTCCGAACATCCAGACGTCGATCGCGAGAAGGGTCTCGTGGATGTCATGGGGATTCACGAAACCGATCGTGTCGTGCAGGTTCGTGTAGATGAGGATGCACAGGAAGAAGGGCAGCATCTCCCGAAGCGCATGGAGCGGCGATCCTGGCGACGGCTTTTGCCGCGCTGCGAGGAAGAGGATCACCCCGCAGGCGAAGGCAACCGCGATGCGCAGCACGCCTCCCGCGAAGCGCGGACCGATCGATCCCGCTTCGGGCGCGAAGTAGTGCGCGGCCGCGGTGAGCCATGTGGTCGGAATCAGAAACGCCGCCGCGATCGCCTCCTCGGGTCGCATCCCGAAGACGATCTTCCGCGCGAGGGCGTTTGGTTCGAGGGTGCGGGGGGCGGGATTCACGTCGAGGTGGAGTGGCGCTCGCGCGAGGCTGTTGATTTCAGGAGATGTTTCTTCCGAGCGAGCGGGCACCGGTTCCAACCGGAATGTTCTCTGTCTATGATCCCACTCCGCACCCTTCACTGGAGAATCCCCACCCATGTTTTCCGACTCGGCGCTGGCGTTCACGCAGCTCGCACTTCGCTGGTTCCACATCTTCGCCGGCCTGATCTGGATCGGGCACCTCTACTTCTTCAACTTCGTCAACGTGCCGTTTCAGGGAGCACTCGACAAGGAACTGAAGCCGAAGGTGAATCCCGCGCTGCTGTTGCGCGCGTTGTGGTGGTTCCGCTGGGGCGCCATGTGGACTCTGATCATCGGCCTCGCGCTCTTCGAGCAGCTCTACGTCCGCGGGGGTCTGATGCGCGACGCCGACGGCGCCCTTTCCGCCCGCGCCTCCTGGATGATGGTGGGGATGCTGTTCGGCCTGATCATGTGGGCCAATGTCTGGTTCGTGATCTGGCCCGCGCAGAAGCAGATCCTCGGCGGCCTTCTCGGCTCCAACCCGCCGGCGCCGCCCGAGGTTCCGAAGAAGGCCCTCCTGTTCTCGCGCATCAATCTCTGGCTCTCCGCGCCTATGCTGATGGGGATGATCGCGGCCTCGCACATCGACGTGTGGACGCAGATGCACCCGGCGCTCCACGGCGTCTTTCTGCTCCTCATCCTGGGAGCGATCCACGGAATGCTGAAGCTCGCGCCGAAGAAGGGGACCGGCCTCTAGGCGTTCGCGCGTCGAACGCCCTCGTCGTCGACGTCGTCGGCGTTCCCGAAACCTGTTGGGGTTGCCTACTTCTTGGCGCCGGGAGCCGGAACCACCGTCACTCCGGCGGGCTCCAGATAGTCGGGAACCTTCGTGCCCTGCTTCGTCGAGGTGAGGTGCACGGTGATCGCCGAGGCCTTCTTCGCGTCTTTCTGCACCGCGGGGAACGCGCACTCCTCTTCGGTCTGGATCTGAAGTTGGTAGGTGCTCGTGCGCTTGGTCTCGTACTCGGTGTCGATAGCCTGGATGTAGTACTCGAGCGACTTGAGTTTCCCGGCCTTGATTCCCGGCAGGGTGGTGCAGAAGCGCGCGCCCTCGAAGGCCATTTCCGTGATCAGGTATTCCTTGTCGCCCGGCCGGCGGAAATACGTGCGGACCTTCGCGATGTCGCCGTCATCGAAGACGGACGCGCACAGCTCGATCGGCTTCGAAACCACCGAACACTGTGCGGGCTGATGCTCCACCGAAGGCGGATCGTTGACGAGCGCGAACGCGAGCTCGGGAACGGCGAGGGCCAGGGAGAGGGAAGCGGCCAGAACGGCGCGTCGGATCTGTACCCGGTTCATGCGCCGATCCTACCGCCAACGGTTCACGCCAGACGAATGCGCCCGGCGCGGGCTCGGCGACCTACTTCCAGGTGAACGTGTTGCGGTACGTCTCGCCTTTGCCGCCGGTCACCGTGGCCGTGTAGGCCCACTCGGAGCTTTCCAGCACATTGGGATCCTAAGCTTAGAATTCCACGTGGACAAGTTGTCGCGGCCGCTTCTATAGTGTCACCTAAATACTAGTGACTCCAGCGTAACTGGACTGGCCACAGTTAGGCCGCAAATGTAATCACACTGGCTCACCT
>JADMIO010787524.1_pt1 | contig 75493 bp, 59 predicted proteins | sample 8958161 | NCBI WGS metagenome assembly JADMIO01 (sample SAMN16585339, study PRJNA669376) | soil metagenome | isolation source: Crop rotation soil | place: USA: Cullars Rotation, Alabama | collected 2011 | reverse complement strand
GCCGCGACTTCAAGTCACGTGAATTCCAAGCTTCGGATCCCACTGTGCTGGAAAGTTTTTTTCGTCGCATTATCCAAAATGCCGGGTTCATAATCCATCGGACCAGCGACCATCCTGATGAATGGTAATAAGAGGTTATGATCCGGTGTGGCTTTCTCACTCCAGATATTATACTCGGAGCCGAGTACGCCTTCACGGGTAATCGCATTCGGAAACGTGCGGCTGAAACCTGCAGGTTTGAAAGCGCCGTGGTACATGACCATTATTTTGTAACGGGCGCATGCTTCAGCTACACGGTAATAAAAGTTCACCATTTTCTGATCATCACGGTCCATAAAGTCCGTCATAATAAAATCGACGCCCCATTTCTGAAACTGTTGCAAGGCAGGTTCCAGTTGTTTATCCAATGCCAGCGCCAACGTCCACATACTGAGTTTGATTCCTTTTTCCTTTGCATAAGATGAAATTTCATCCATATTGATTTCGGGGTTAATCTTAAACAGATCATTATTGTCGCTCCAGCCTGCATCCATCATGATGCGGTTGAATCCGAAACGTTTTGCGAAATCAATATAGAATTTGTAGGTTGCTGTATTCACGCCGCTACGGAAAGGCACGTTGAACAAGTTGGTGCCGATTATCCATTCATCTGTTCCTTTGCCCGGATTTAACCACGAAGTATCGCTTACACGTGACGGTGAGCCGAGCCGGTAAACGATATCATTTCCCGGCAAATCTTTATCATGCTCTGCAATCGCCATAATGCGCCAGGGAAATGTGCGGGCACCTTTGGTTTTAGCAATATAATCTGCACGGCTGGTAACAATAGATTGCTGAAAGCCTCCTTCAGTTATCTTCTCTTCCAATGGATAAGGTGCGAACTTTCCTTTTAATGTATTGCCGCTGGTTCCGGTAATAAACATACCGGGATAGTCTTCCAGGTCAGACTCTGTAAGGAGTAATTTAGGGCCCTGGCCCTCTACTGGCGCAACCAGTATAGGACTGAATAATAAGTTACTTTGTGTAATACTGTCAATCGGCTTTATTTTATAGGGCTCTTCAAAACTGGTGTGAAATATATCACAGTTATCTCTTTTCACCACTTCTGCATAATAGACAAGCGGTTTGCCGGGAAAATTGTAATCTGAAATTTCATTGTAAACAACAAGCGAATCTTTGAAGAATGTGGCGAAGCGATAGGCTATGCCGTCATCATATGCACGGAAAGTAACCGAGAAATTTTGTTTGAACGTCAACGTTAGTTCGTTGCAATTGTTTTGTATAAGCTTTCTTTTTTCAGGTACCGGCGACGTTATTGTTTCCCTGATGTTTTTTATAATTGATTTTTTCAGGAATGCTTTTTTTCGATTTGCGATTTCAGTTGAGGGAATAAGATCGATTGCGGAAAGAGATACTATTTCCTTATTGTCAAATGAAACGGAATAAGCAAGCCCGTTCGACAGATTTACAGCGATTTTGATCCGTCCGTTTGGAGAGCTTATTTCTTTCGTTTGACAATAAGTGAGCTGTAAAATTGAACAAGCAATAAGCAGGAAAAACAATTTCATATAGCAATGCTTTTAAATTTCAGAACAGTAAATATGCGAAATATAAATATACGTATAGAAATATATTTCTTGTCGTATAAATTGTAACTTTGGGAGAAATGTTGAGGTTATGGATGCAAAAATTACATTGAGTTTTGACGAAGCCGTCATTAATAAAGCAAAGCGCTATGCAGAAAAGAACAATATTAGTCTTTCCCGCCTGGTAGAGTATTTATTGACTAAAATCACATCGGGTACCTACGAGTCTTTTGAAGAATATCCAATATCTCAATGGGTTAGTATGGTAGCAGAAGGGCCTGCCGAGTATCGTACAAAAAGCCGTAGTCGCAAATCATCCAAATCAGAATATTTTTCTTCAAAGAAAAAATGATGCGGATTTTTATCGATGCGAATATTTTGGTTTCGGTGATTAACAAAGAATACCCGGCGTATGGTTATACTTCGAGAATCGTTAGTCTTGCAGATCACCGGCGATTTGAAGTTTTTACATCGCCTTTATGCCTTGCAATTGCATTTTATTTTGCGGAGAAAAAGAATAAAAGAAATGCCAAACAAAAGATCAGGTTGTTGTCTGAAAATCTTTCACTGGCGTCTGTCTCACCTGGTGCTGTAAAGAAAACACTGGACAATTCTTCTATCAATGATTTTGAAGACGGGCTTGAGTATTATGCTGCACTTGAGCATAAGTGTGATTGCATTGTAACGGAAGACATCGTAGATTTTTATTTTTCCGAAATTGAAGTATTAGGCAGTCAAAGTTTTTTCAATAAATATATGAAAGCCGGATAGCCCGCCTACTTGTGTTCTCCATATACTTCCCTAAGCGTATCCGCTATTTCTCCCAACGTGCATTTATTTTCAACGGCGCTCAGTACAGCAGGCATTATATTTTCATCGCTGTTTGCCTTATCGTTTAACTCCTGCAGGCATTGGTCTGCCTTAGCATGATTCCGTGAATCTTTCAATTGCTTTATTTTCTGCAATTGTATATTTCGGATACTGTCATCTACCCGGAATACGGGAATGGTTTGTTCATCCTCAGCTTTGAACTTGTTGACACCTACAATAATCTTTTCGCCTTTCTCAATACCTTGCTGATACTCGTAAGCACTGCGGGCTATTTCATTTTGTATAAATCCTTGTTCAATAGCAGAAACACTGCCACCCATAGCGTCGATTTTCTGAATCAGCTTCCAGGCTTGATCTTCTACTTCAGCGGTTAAAGCTTCAACAAAATAGGAGCCACCAAGCGGATCAACCGTGTCGGTAACACCGCTTTCGTGGGCAACAAGTTGTTGAGTACGTAGAGCTATTCTTGCAGCTTCCTCCGTAGGCAGGCTAAGCGCTTCATCGTAACCGTTAGTATGCAGCGATTGTGTGCCGCCAAGTACTGCTGCCAGCGTTTGTATCGTTACGCGGGAAATGTTATTCAATGGTTGCTGCGCTGTCAGCGTGCTTCCACCGGTTTGTGTATGAAAACGGAGCATCATGGCTTTGGGATCGGTAGCGCCCAGTTCCTTCATCATTGCTGCCCACATTTTCCGCGCTGCACGAAACTTGGCGATTTCTTCAAATAAATTGTTGTGGGCATTGAAGAAGAAGGAGAGTCGTTTCCCAAATACATTTATATCCATGCCTTTGTCAATTGCTGCTTTCACATAAGCTTTGCCGTTACTTAGTGTAAATGCAATTTCCTGGACTGCCGTACTGCCGGCTTCGCGGATATGATAGCCAGATATGGAAATGGTATTCCACTTCGGTATTTCATGGCTGCACCATTCAAAAATGTCGGTGATGATGCGCATCGAAGGTTTTGGTGGATAAATGTAAGTGCCTCTCGCTGCGTATTCTTTTAAGATATCGTTTTGTATGGTACCCGATATTTTTTTTAAATCGGCTCCCTGCTCCTTAGCTATCGCTACATACAAAGCGAGCAGGATAAATCCTGTTGCATTGATGGTCATTGAAGTCGTTACATCTTCGAGCCTGATGCCATTGAATAAAATGCGCATATCGTCGATGCTGTCTATGGCTACACCGGTTTTACCCACTTCACCTTCTGCCAGCGCATGATCGCTATCGTAACCAATTTGTGTAGGTAAATCAAATGCTACGCTTAAGCCCATCACGCCTTGCGACAATAAATAATGATAGCGCTTATTACTTTCTTCTGCCGTTGAAAATCCTGCATATTGGCGCATCGTCCACAACTTGCCACGGTACATATCGTGTTGAATGCCCCTTGTGAAAGGATAAACTCCTGCTGTTGATTCGGAAAATTTAATGGACGCCAGGTCTTCCGCTGTATAAACTGTTTTTATTTCAATACCACTGTCTGTATATTTTTTGTTATCCGGCATAGTCAAATATAGGAGTTTATAAGAGGCCGGTGATTGCTGGCGTTGAGGACCGCTTTGTATCGAATAAAGCTATTTCATTAATTGCTTTGCTTCATAGTTGATAGCTTCCAGCACAACGGTATGCATTTGTCCCTTCGGTTGATTCATTACAAATTCAAGAATCCGCCTGTTTAAATCATGGCCACTTGCATCGGGTGGTAGGGTAGAAGCCACCTGGTTTATCATCAGCATATTCTGGTCTTTCAGGTTTTTGACTGCGTCCCACGCAACAGGGGTGACATAAATCTGTTGAGAAGCGTTGTACTCATACTCCTGTTTGATACTTTCCAATAACAACAAATGCATTTCCCTGGCGGAAATACCGGGATTATTGCTGTTGGCGCGACTTATAATGTTGGGAAGGGCGATTCTTTCTGCTAGCATTACCAGGCGCTCATAAGCCTGTAGTTGCAAGGGACGGGCGTTGAAATTATCAACAGGTTCTTTTATTTCCTTTTTGGTTTTTAGCATTAAGAAAGTGACGATTGAAACAAAGAAAGCGACCACGGAAAGTATCAATGTCATTATATTCTCGTTCATTGGTTTTTAATTTATTAACGGCAAAAATAGCCAGCAAATTTCTATAAAAGCGAACAAGCGGAACTGAGATTTGTTTATAGTGTTTGTTAATTTCCCGGTATCGCAAACTGGCCGCTGGGAATGCTTGAAATTAATATTTATTTTTGCAGTATGGAAACATTATTGAACGCACCCATTACTTTGACAGCAGGCGCTATCCGCGAAATCAATCAACTGACGGCGCAGGAAGGTTTTGATACAACACAAAAACTAAGAGTAGGCGTGAAAGGCGGTGGTTGTTCCGGCTTGAGCTATGTGCTTGGGTTTGATCACCAAAAGGAAAATGACCAGGAATTTGAAGTAAATGGCATTGCCTGTATTATGGATAAATCCCACGAAATGTATTTGTATGGAATGCAGGTAGATTGGCAGGATGGTTTGAATAACCGTGGATTTACCTTTAAAAACCCCAATGCAAGTACCACCTGCGGTTGTGGAACAAGCTTCGCAGTATAAGAAAAGCTACGAGCTGTGAGCTGATAGCTTCAAGCTTTGAATACATTATAATATATGAATGCCTGCGATTCGCGGGCATTTTTTATGGTCTCTATGTCGGAAAAAGTGGAATGACTGTACTGTCAAATGCTCAATAACGAACAGAAAGTAAAAGGGTGCGACGCAACTGGGTTTAATAGCAGCAACTAAGCCGGGCTCATAAAGTGTATTTTTCAAATCAATTGTAACTTATTTATGTTCTCCAAACTCCCGACCTTTCTTTTTACTATCATTTTATGGTCAATAAAAAACCCCGGCTTAACCGGGGTTTTTATTATAAGTAGAACTTAAAAATTAATGATTGGCTGTTGCCGGTGTAACTTTTACTTTTTTATCTGCTACCTCAGCCGGTGCGCCCAACTTTCTTTTTTTGCCAAGGTCAACAAGAACAGGTGCTGCTACGAATACTGATGAATAAATACCTGTTAACACACCAATCAGCATTGCAAAGGCAAAACCTCTTGTTACTTCACCACCGAAAATAAACAGGATGAGAATGGTGAGGAATACCGTCAGCGATGTCATGATAGTACGGCTAAGTGTCTGGTTTATTGCAGTATTGATAATCTGATCCTGCGGCATATTGGGATATAGTCTTGTGTCCTCGCGAATACGGTCAAACACAATTACTGTATCGTTCATCGAGAACCCGATAACCGTTAGTACCGCTGCAATAAAGTGCTGGTCTATTTCGAGCGGAAACGGCACCCAGCTTTTTGCAAATGAAAATACAATCAACGTTACCAATACGTCGTGCAGCAAGGCGATAATTGTTCCGATAGAATATCTCCAGTCGCGGAAACGAATGAAGATGTAAATGAAGATGATAATGATAGCAAAAATGGTCGCTTTTACCGCACCAGCCTTCAGGTCGTCGGAGATAGAAGGAAGTACCGTTGTTGAACGCAATTTGTAATCGGTATCAAATTTTTCAAAACTCAGGTTGGCTGGTAAATGTTTCGCCAGTCCGACCTGCAATTTCCTTAATACTTCTGCGTCTGTATTAGGATCTGTGCTTTCTATTTTATAAGAGGTGGTAATATCAAGTGTTCTATTGTCGCCGATCGTTTTTATTACGGCGCTTTCACCATCAAATGCGGCTTTCAAATCATCCCGGACGAGTTCTTCGTTCATTGGTTTATCAAACCGTACCACATAGCTACGGCCACCTTTAAATTCCACACCTTCATCAAAGCCATGGAAGAAAGACGCAATTCCTAAAGCGAGTACAACAAAAGAAATGATGTAAGCTATTTTCCTGTATTCGATAAACTTATAATTAGCATGCCTGAATATTTTACGGCTGATGCCTGTAAAGTATTCCATGTGCTTTTTCTTGTTTGTAAACATATCGCTAATCCACCGGCTAACGAGAATACCACAAAACAAAGAAAGAAGAATACCTATGATTTGAGTAGTAGCAAATCCTTTTACAGGGCCTAAACCGAAATAAAACAGGATGATCGCTGTAAGTAACGTGGTGATGTGACCATCGAGTACAGGAGGCAACGATCGTTTATACCCTTCATTAATAGCGGCGATATAGCTTTTGCCCCGCGTTAGTTCTTCCTTTATACGTTCGTAAATGATTACATTGGTGTCAACGGCCATACCGATGGTCAATACCAAACCGGCAATACCGGGTGCTGTCAATGTCGCACCAAGACTAATCAGTACTCCAACCGTGAAAAGAAGGTTCAGGATTAAGGCAATATTTGCAATCCATCCGGCAGTGTTGTAGTAAATCAACATCAGCACAAAGATTACAATGAATGAAATCGCAAATGCTTTCATTCCACCATTGATTGCATCTTTACCGAGCGTAGGGCCAACTTGCTGCTCCGCTACGATTTTAGCAGGTGCGGGCAATTTACCAGCTTTCAGGATATTGGAAAGATCCTGCGCTTCTTCTGTAGTGAACCCGCCAGAAATACTCGATACACCATTTTCGATGGCGTTCTGCACATTGGGAGCTGAATAAATAATATTATCAAGAGCGATTGCGATTGGCTTGCGGCCGGCATTGAATGCCTGCTTGGTCATGTCGCCCCATACTTTTGTACCGTAGGAGTTCATGCGCATTGTCACTTGTACCTGGCCGGTAGTAGGGTCGTAGTCTTGTGAAGCTTCGGTAATTGCATCTCCTTCCAGTTTCGCTTTTTCACGTCCACCCGTTTTTACCGCATAAAGAGGAAGTACACCTGATTTTTTCAATTCGGCGTTCATTGGCAGGCCAAACATCCACACTAAATCAGCCGGGAAACTATTGCGGACAACATCCATTCCAAGATACTTCCTTACCAATGCAGTGTCATTTGATTTGACATAAGCCACATTTGCCATAAATGAATAGCCGCCTTTACCATCAGGAACACCATCGGTAAACTGAATATATTTCAACAGCGATTCTTTATCATTACCAGCCAACTGTTCAAGCTTTTTTTCAGCTTGCGATTTTCCTGCAGTGTCCGCTTTTGCTGTGTTAGCCAGGTTTGAAAGTTGATCGGCCTGGTTTGTCGCAGTGTCAGCGGCTGATTGCGCAGCAGTTTTTGTTGTATCAACTTTCGCAGTAGTATCTGCAGCAGATGAGCCACCTACCGTAGCATCAAAAGCTTTCACTGCACGCTCAACAGATGTTGCTATTTCTCCAATATCATATAATTCCCAGAACTGCAGGTTTGCAGAAGCCTGCAGTATTTTTCTTACTCTTTCTTTGTCTTGTACACCGGGCAACTCAACCGTGATAATTCCTTTATCAGGATCCGGGTTGATGTTGGCTTGTGCAACACCAAATCCATCGATACGGGTACGAAGCACCCTGAAAGTCCGGTTAAAAGCGTCTTTCGCTTCGGAGCGAATTGAAGAAATTACTTTATCGTCGCTATCACCAATTTTTATTTTATCCTGGTTGGCAGTTGCAAACAAAGAAGTGAGCCGGCTGCTTGGCGCAAGTTTTTTATATTCTTGTACAAACAAGGTTATAAAATCAGCATTGCTGTTTGCTTTTTGTTTGTTCGCATTATCCAGTGCTTTGAGAAAGTTGGGATCCTTTGAATTGTTCGCCATGGACTTCAATAAGCCAACCAATTCAACTTCCATCGTTACGTTCATTCCACCTTGCAAATCGAGACCAAGATTCAATTCTTCTGCCTTCGCTTTCTGGTAGCTTATTTTTCCCGTAATGCCATATGAAAGGGTTACATCCTTTGTGCTATCGAGCAGGCGGCGCAGGCGTTCTTTGTAAGCGGCATCTAGTGTATCCTGGTACAGCAGTTGCATATCATTGTTGCCAGGATATTTTTGCTCGGCAGTCTGCGGATAATTGTTTTTCAAAAACGTTTTCGCACGAGCTTCCATCTTTTTTTCATGGTTGCGTACAACCCATGTAAAAGAAAGTTCGTACAGGGAAACGATAATAAGCAAGATCGTAAAGAAACGAACCAAACCTTTCAGTTGCATAAATTTTGGGGTTTACATTTTCACGCCCTTAAAGCCGTGCAATGCACTGCTGCCGGGAGCTCAGGTTTTTTTTTAAAGGGTGCAAAGATAGCCTTTTCGGTCATATTTTATAATTAAAATAAGGCTCCTCCGGGCTGATTCCTAAACGCTTAAAGCTACAAAAACGTACTTTTCTGGATAAATAAATGACGCTGGTTATCAGCAGGTTTTTGTGAAAAATGCACGCCGGATAGAATTACCGTCGTGTTTTTTTTCAACATCAGCTTTTATCCGTGCTGTAAGCAAGCGCACATTCCGTCCCCAAAATTCTTAAAATCAGCCTAATCATAGTTCTTTACATTTTATCAAGAAACTTCAGTAATCGCCTTATTTATGTATATTTTTGCGCCGCAAAAAACTAAATATAAAATGGAGATAACAGCAGCCCCTACAACACTTTCTTCCCTTTTGCAGAAATTCAACGAACCTGAGACCTTGAAGATGGCCAAACTCGGCCGTGAGTTACGATCCCAGGGAATTGATGTCATTGACCTGAGCCTCGGTGAACCTGATTTTGATACACCACAACATATAAAGGACGCTGCCAAGAAAGCTATTGATGATAACTGGAGCCATTACACACCAGTACCCGGTTTCCTCGATTTGCGTGAAGCAGTTTGTACCAAATTGAAGAGAGATAATAACCTGGATTACAAGCCTGAAAACATTGTTGTATCAACAGGAGCTAAACAAAGCCTGGCTAATACAATATTGGCATTAGTGGATGCAGGAGATGAAGTTATCATCCCTACACCATATTGGGTTACTTACAGCGAACTGGTAAAAATTGCGGGTGGTAAAGTTGTTGAAATTAAAACTTCAGCAAAAGATGGTTTCAAAATCACGCCTGAGCAATTGGAAGATGCGATTACTCCTCGTAGCAATGTATTCCTGTTTTCATCGCCTTGCAATCCCAGCGGCGCAGTCTATAGCAAAGAAGAATTAGAAGGATTGGCCAGTGTATTCCGTAAGCATCCGCAGATTTCCATTATTTCTGATGAAATATATGAGTATATCAATTTTGTTGGCGCACATGAAAGCATCGCACAGTTTGATGATATTAAAGAACGTGTGATTATTGTAAATGGATTGAGCAAAGGTTTCGCAATGACAGGTTGGAGATTGGGGTATATAGCCGCAAACAAAGACATTGCAAAAGCTTGTGAAAAATTACAAGGACAATTTACCAGCGGTACTTGTTCTATTGCACAAAAAGCAGCCGTTACTGCGTTGACAACAGATCTTCGTCCTTCTATAGAAATGACGGAAGAGTTTGCCCGCCGCAGAAAAAGAGTATTGGAATTGGTAAAAGATATTCCGGGTATTGATTGTTCAGCGCCTGACGGAGCATTCTATATTTTCCCTGATATCAGTTATTATTTCGGGAAATCAGATGGCAAGACAACAATCAATAGTTCAAATGATTTTTGTATGTATGTTTTAAACACAGCCAACGTCTCTTCTGTGATGGGTGATGCATTTGGTGATCCGGACTGTGTTCGTTTTTCCTTTGCTAACAGTTTGCCGAAGATTGAAGAAGCATGGGCAAGAATTAAAACTGCTTTGGCAAAATTGAAATAAATTATTCCAGCAAAATGCTGAAGGCCGTTGATTGCAGAAATCAACGGCTTTTATTTTTCCCAAAACATAACCGGACATTCATATAATGTATGAAAAGCTCAAATCTCACGGCTCGAAGCTAATAGCTCACAGCTTTCCCTCTCACTTCTTCAACAAATCCTTATAACTGATTAGCTGAATATTTTTCTTTTTAATAGCCGCTTTTACTTCCTCGCTTGTCCATGCGTCGGTTACTCCCTGCCTGTCCACAGCCACCGTTTCATAACCTATATGATGAATGGCCTGGAGTTCCGCATCATTTAAGCCAGGGTGATCTACAAACAGATATACTTCACCAGGCTTTAATTGATCCAGCATTTTTATAATGCTGCTTATTTTTTCTGCAGATGTTTTTGAAGGGCCGGTGTAGCCAACGTATTTCGCACCATAAGCAAACGGATCGATATCGATCTTATATTCCTTCGCGAGGTTTTTAATCAACGCCCTGGTAGAATCATTCAATTCTGTACAACCCATATGCGCTGAGATATGGCTGATACGGGGAATTTTTTTAATAGCCATTTCAATCTGCGCCCGCCATTCTTTTTCTATATCTCCAAGGGTGAATTTATTTTCTTTAATAGACAAGCCGGGATAATTTTTATTCGGAAACACCATTGGGAAAAAATAACCGTCTTTATCTGTAATGCTTGAGCTACCAGTCAAAGGTCGCCACTTCACATTATCCCATTCGCTTGTGATCGCAATATGAATTCCCACATCGACAGACGGGTTTTCACTGAGCATTTTAACTGCCTCCGGGAACCAGGGTGAAGGCACAATGACTTCTATTGATTGTTCGATACCTTCTTTGAAACACTTTACAATAGCAAGGTTGCCACTATGACTATAGCCCATATCATCGCCGCGGATGATTAGCCGGGCTGGCTGCTGGGCGCTGGCACAAGACGAAAAGAAATAAAGAAAAACAAGCGCTATTAATGAGATTTTCATATCCATAATTTGAAACCTAAGCTAATTAAAAATCCGGAGCCAGGTTGCCGTCATTGTGCAGGACGGAATTGACTTAAGATAAAGAGCAAAAAGTATCCGCGTTATTGTTTGTAAATACCATTGTAAGTCCAGCGGAAAAACAGGAAGATTGTACTGATTTCATCTCTTCGGTGTAAATAAACGCAAAGTCTCATTTAATAAAAGGGGCAACCGTTTGCGCTGCGTTTGACACACTAACGAACACATTTTTTCTTTATCTTTTGCCGGAATAAATAATTTATGGAGTCAAAACTACAACCAACTGCATCTTCTGAACGATTACTTTCTCTTGATTTCCTGCGCGGTTTCATTATGGTATTATTGATGTTGGAAGCATCTTCCTTGTACGGATATCTCTACCGCAATTCAGAAGGAAGTATTTTTCACGGTTTTATCGAACAGTTTGAACATCATCCCTGGAATGGCCTTCGCTTCTGGGATTTGATACAGCCATCATTTATGTTTATGGCAGGTACTGCCATGGCTTATTCATTGGCAAAGCAATGGTCGATGGGCGTTAGCTGGAATGAATCGTTTAAGAAGGTACTGAAACGTTGCTTCTGGTTATTTTTCTGGGGAGTGCTGGATTATGCCGTTCGTCCAACCGGATTATCATTTGAATTATGGGATGTATTAACTCAATTATCATTTACCACGCTGGTAGCCTTCCTTATTTTTCGTTGGAGTAATATGGCACAAATAGGAGTCTGCGTTGGACTGTTGGTTTTGACGGAAGTGTTATACCGGTTCACCAATGTTCCCGGCTTCGATCAGCCTTTTGTTGATCAGCACAATTTTGGAAACTATATGGATACCGTGCTGATGAATAAAATCAATAACGGTGGCTGGGTAGCTATTAATTGTATTCCGACAGCGGTTCATACTATCGGCGGAGCGTTGGCGGGAAAGCTGTTAATGAGCAGCAGCACTAAAAAAATACAAACGCTGATTGCCTGGGGCATTGGTTGTTTGATAGTCGGCTTTGGTTTGGATTGGGCTGGCATAACGCCAATCATCAAACGAATTGCAACGACCTCATTTACTATTGCGTCGATGGGATGGGTATTACTTTTTCTCGCCCTCTCATATTGGTGGATTGACATTCAGGGTCACCGGAAAAACCTAAAGTTCTTCACCATTGTCGGCATGAACTCTATTTTCATTTATATCTTCTTCGAAATAGTAGGTAGCCGCTGGTTCAATGACTATGTACGTGACATTTCAAATGGTGTGCTGGGATGGTTTAGTACTCCCGATATGCCAAAGGCGATTATTGGCAGCCTTTGCATTTTTGCTTTGGAGTGGTACCTGTGTTATTTCTTGTATAAGAAGAAGGTGTTTTTTAAATTGTAACAGATTGTTTTCCCACTAAGGTCACAAAGAATACACAAAGAGAAATTCTCGCAAAGACGCAAAGTCGCAACATTTTATTTTCGTAGTGTTAACGGTATTATCAGTAAAAGGTTGCACTTCTTCGTGTGCTTTGTGCTGGCTATAGCTATCGGGACTTTGTATTTTTCTTTGCGGTTACATTTTCTGTATGCAAAAACAACACCCCAAAAGGATAGAAACTCTTTATTTAAAAACAATAGAATCGGCAAGAGCAACGCCAATCATACCTCCATACGTGCTCGTGATATGCCTGCCATGAATATAAAAATGATCAAACGTTACATTGTTGATTTTATGTTTTTCATCATAACCCAGCATCAATGAAGTCGGAAAAATGTCTCCTTCTACCATAATGTTTTTAAAATAGACTTTCTCAATCCTTCCTTTCTCTTTGTCAGTTGTGTATTGCGAATTGAGAATTTTAAAATCAACCAGATAGCCCCTTGCATCTTCTACCCGTATATTTTCATATAATATTCCTGTTACCAGCGCCCGATCGCCATTATGGATCGTGAATGTTCCTTCGGGACCTTCCGTATGTATAATATCGCAATTCTGAAATGTAATTCCTTGGATAGTGTCAGTGCTTGTTTCAAACCCGATTTCCAGTGCATTACCCCAAATGCCGTTCCAGAAGACGCAATCTTTAACCATTACATTTTTCACATTGACGTGATCCGGTTTTTTTGAAAAATAGTTTACCCCGGATTTAACCGCGATGCAATCATCTTTTGTTCGGATAAAACAATCTTCAACAAGAATATTTTGCGAGCCTACGATATCGATGCCATCATCCCAATCATTATCCGAAACAATTTTCAGGTTACGATAGATTACGTCGGTGCTTCCAAATGATCCGCATGTCCAATGCTTGCTTTCAGCGATCGTAATTCCTTCAATCAACACGTTTTTACAATGAGTGATCGCTATCGGCCTTGTTTCTCCTTTGGTATAGCGACTGTTATCAATAATGCCGCGACCGGTTATTTTTACATTTTCAGCATTTTCGATATTAAATGAACCACGCACGATAGCGCCACCTTCTATATAAACCTGCTGGTTGCTTTTAAGTTCCATTTTACCGGTATTATAAATTTTCCCGGCTGCGAAGTAGATAATGTCTTTTAAATTTTTTCCAGGGATATTTTTCTCCAGCCCATTTGCAAAAATGAATAGCGGACGTTTAATGTTCTTGTTTATTTCCACACTCAATTGTAGCGGCTTATCGATACTGAACCGGATTTCATTACGGTAGGTTGTTGCGGCCATTTTTTGAACAGATGGCCGGATATCAAAAGAATAAATTTGCCCACCGGGCCGGACTGTGATATTCACGCTGCCCTCAAAAGAGAAATAAGCATAAGCAGCCGATTGTGTATTGTAAACAAAAACCTTCTGTCCGTTCACTTCGAGCTCGAAATCGTTAGCAGCTTCAGCGCCTTCCGGTGCCGGGTAATTAATGAACTCGTTTGCGAATGTTTTGCTGGCAGCAAACAGTGTGCAAATAATTAGCAACAGGCAAATCGTTTGTTTATGCATAGTCTATAAAAATACAACAAGGTGAAATAATAAGATAACTGGTGAAACCTTTTCAAATCAATCACTACTTTACAAGGCTCTCGGCATTATACACTTTCAGGTATTGCTTCGGTGTCATCTTCAGCAAGCTTTTGAAATGCCGGTTAAAATTCGATAAGTTATTAAAGCCGCATTCATAGCATATGGATGCAATGCTCTTCTTGTTTTCAATTAAAAGCTTGCAGGCATAGCCCAGCCTGACTTCCAGCAGAAATTCCCAGTAAGACTTCATGGTACGGGTCTTGAAATAGCGGCAAAAGGAATGCGGACTGATGTTTACAGCCGCTGCTACTTTCTCTATCGAAATATGTTTTTGAAAATTATTAAATGTATAAGCATACACAAGATTGATGCGATCCATATCAGCCACATCATAAGTTTTAGCGTAAACAGTTGATGATAGAAAATGATAGTCCTTCGAACCGGCAATTGCCTGTAGCATTTCGATTAGCAAAGCAATCCGTAGTGCGTCGGTTGCCTTTAAAGCATCTTCCATATTCCGGATTATACGGCGGCTGGTCTTACCTGTAATCCTGAGCCCACGTTTGGCATCCTGTAGCAACTTGCTGACTGATTGTAGTTCGGGTAACCGCAGAAAATCGGATCCCCAGAAATTTTCCTTAAAATGGATGGCGATTGCTTCAATGTGCAAGCCAGGTAATTGTTTAAAATAAACATCATCGCTACGCCAAACATGAGGTAGCCCGGAGCCCAGCAATATCAGGTCGCCATCTTCAAACTGTTCCATACTATTGCCAACCAGCCGCATGCCTTTGCCCTTGCGGATATACGTTAGTTCTACCTCGGGATGATAATGCCAGTGGTTATACAGGTGCGGGTAAATATCTTCCTTGATACTAAAAGAAGCATTGTACCCGGTAACTATTTTTCTCAGAATCGGCTTCATGTCTCGTACGCCAATATAGTATTATTTTGGATTAGACGCTAGGTGGACAATGGCTGCAAATGGATGCGTTAGCATTATTTCATCCTTATACAGCACAGTTATCCCGGATATTTTTCTATATTTCAATTTTGCAAAACTGATTGCACCTGATGGAAAAATCTTCGATTGTTGTTATTGGCAGCTCCAATACAGATATGGTAGTAAAAGCTCCTCACTTACCGGTTGCCGGGGAAACGATTATTGGTGGAACTTTTTTCATGAACGCAGGAGGTAAGGGGGCTAACCAGGCTGTTGCTGCTGCAAGGTTGGGCGGCAATGTTTTCCTGATTGCAAAAGTTGGAGATGACATCTTTGGCAACCAGGCCATTGATTTGTTTAAGCAGGAAGGAATTGATACTTCAGGAGTACTGACTGATAAAGTTTTACCTTCTGGCGTAGCATTGATTACAGTGGATGACAAGGCAGAAAATTGTATCGTAGTAGCGCCGGGAGCCAATGCTGCTCTCTCTGCGAAAGATACTGAGCAGTTCAAACAAAGAATAGCAACAGCATCGATTTTGCTTATGCAACTGGAAACGCCTGTGGAAACAATCGCTTACGCATCGTCGTTAGCTGCATCAAACAATGTAAAAGTCGTTTTGAACCCGGCGCCGGCCTGTCCGCTACCGGATGAGTTGCTGAAAAATATTTCCATCATTACACCCAATGAGAAGGAAACTGAAATGCTGACTGGCATCGTAGTTGACAGCATTGGATCAGCGGAAAAAGCTGCATCAGCGCTACAGGCAAAAGGCATCGAAACGGTTATCATTACCCTCGGTGCGAAAGGTGCGTTGGTTTTTCATGAAAATAAATATACACTTGTAGAAACGCCGAAAGTAGAGGCAATCGATACAACAGCCGCGGGAGATGTATTTAATGGCGCACTGGTTGTGGCTTTATCGGAAGGAAAAGAAATGAAAGACGCAGTTGCTTTCGCTTGTAAAGCAGCATCGGTTTCTGTAACAAGATTAGGCGCACAAGCATCGGCCCCATTCCGGAAAGAGATGTAGAAATAGTGAATCGTGAGTTTGCAAAGTCTGAATACTAATATCTATATACTAAATATTTCTTCAACCTGTTAATTATGAAAAAAGTTGTTTACTTGATTTGCCTGCTGAGCGTATTTTCCAATGCATTTTCGCAGGGAAAAGATTTCGTAATTACTAAAGACAAGCTCAAAGACAAAATAAAAGGAGGCTGGGCAGGTCAAACAATCGGTGTCACATTTGGTGGCCCGTACGAATTCCGGTTCCAGGGAACTTTTATCGGCGACTACCAGCCACTGAAATGGTATGATGGTTATTTGAAAAATACGATGCTTTACAATCCGGGCTTGTATGATGATTTGTATATGGACCTGACATTTGTTGATGTATTTGAAAAACATGGCCTCGATGCACCGCTCGACTCTTTCGCCAATGCTTATGCGAATGCTGGCTATATGCTCTGGCATGCTAACCAGGCGGGACGGTATAATATTTTGCATGGCATTAAAGCGCCTGAAAGCGGGCATTGGAAAAATAATCCGCATGCGGATTGTATCGACTACCAGATAGAAAGTGATTTCGCCGGGTTAATGAGCCCGGGTATGCCGAACACTGCTTCTCAAATCAGTGATAAGATCGGACACATTATGAATTACGGCGACGGATGGTATGGCGGTGTGTACGTTGGCGCCATGTATGCGTTGTCTTTTACATCGAGCGATATAAATTATATTGTAAACAATGCATTGAAGACGGTGCCTGCAAAAAGTTATTTCTATCAATGCATTGCGGATGTTATCAAATGGCACAAACAATATCCTACTGACTGGAAGCAGACCTGGCTGGAAGTACAAAAGAAATGGGCCGATGATATTGGCTGTCCGGAAGGAGTGTTTGTCCCATTTAATATTGATGCAACTGTGAATGCGGCTTACGTTGTAATTGGGTTGTTGTACGGAGGCGGTGATTTCACCAAAACGCTGGAGATTACGACACGATGCGGACAGGATGCCGACTGCAACCCTTCCAGTTCCGGTGGTATCCTGGGTACTATTATTGGGTATGATAAAATCCCGGCTTACTGGAAGATGGGCTTGAAAGAAGCCGAAGGCATCGATTTCAAATACACGACAATGAGCCTTGATGATGTATATGATATAGGGTTTAAGCATGCGCTGAAAATCGTGGAGAAGAATGGTGGAAAAATAAACGGCGAAAATGTGACCATTAAAACGCAGGTGCCGGTAGCCGTTAGGTTTGAGAAGAGTTTCGATGGCATTTATCCAATTGATAAAAAAGAAGTGAAATGGTCTGATGATAAAACCGAAGTCAACTTTGAATTCACCGGTACTGGCTTCGCCTTGAAAGGAGAAACAGCCAACTGGGGTAACGAAACGGATTTTGTTTTCAATACCGAGCTATACGTTGATGATAAATTAATTGAATCACCCAAATTGCCGGCAAGCTATACTACCCGGCGATATGAATTGTGCTGGAAATATGATTTACCGAAAGGGAAGCATACTGTTCGCTTGAAAATACTGAACCCATCGAAAGACTTTAATTTTCAAGCGGGGGAGGTAATTATTTATTCCGACAAACCGGTGGATGGAATAAAAGCAAACGTTGTTTCTTCAAAATAATTTCAGTTCACCAACCAATTGCTGCCATATGTTTATTGTAGAAAGTTACAGCCTTGCCATCTTGTTTTGTGTTATCACGATGCTCTGCTGGGGAAGCTGGGCGAACACACAGAAACTCGCTGCCAAAACATGGCGATTCGAATTGTTTTACTGGGATTATGTAATTGGCATTTTATTATTTTCATTGATAGCTGCGATGACCCTGGGTAGTATGGGAGATAAAGGAAGAAGTTTTACAGAAGATTTGCAGCAAGCGGATGCTGCTAACATTCGAAGCGCCTTTATCGGGGGTGTTGTTTTCAATGCTGCGAATATACTTTTCTCTGCTGCCATTGCGATTGCGGGAATGGCTGTTGCTTTTCCTGTCGGTATAGGCCTCGCATTGGTGCTTGGTGTTATTGTAAATTATTCCGGCGCAGAAAAAGGAAATGCAGTGTTCCTGTTTACAGGCGTAGCGCTGGTAGCCGTCGCAATTATTATTAATGCCATTGCGTATAGTAAAAAAAATAAATCGTCCCAGGGTATTAGCGCAAAAGGAATAATTATTTCATTAGTTGCCGGGTTGCTGATGTCATTCTTTTATCGTTTCATTGCTGCATCGATGGACCTGGAAAATTTTGAAAGTCCGGCTGCAGGAAAAATGACACCTTATACGGCCGTATTTATTTTTTCCTGTGGCATATTCGTCAGCAATTTTTTGTTCAATACGATATTGATGAAAAAGCCTGTAGAGGGAACGCCCGTTTCGTATGCTGCTTATTTCAAAGGAAAATTCTCTACGCATATGGTGGGCGTGTTGGGTGGATTGATCTGGGGCATAGGAAATTCATTTAACTTGATCGCTGCGGGCAAAGCCGGACCTGCCATCTCTTATGGCCTTGGACAAGGAGCTACATTGATTGCCGCATTGTGGGGTGTATTTATCTGGAAAGAATTTAAGAATGCTCCGAAAGGAACGGGACTTTTACTATCACTAATGTTTTTATTTTTTATTGCCGGTTTGGGATTGATAATCTACGCCGGAGTGTAAAGCATTTAGTATCTAACGTTTCTTTGCTAATTAAACATGTCCCTAACGCTCTCCAAAGAAGAGAGAGCCGCAAGTTGAAGAAATCAACAGGGTTTCCAAAAAAGAATATTTCAAATAGCAGATCGCCTTAAAACAAAAAAGCCGGTATTTCTTTGTGGGAAATACCGGCTTTTGCAAAATCTTATTAAAAGCTCAATTAACCGAATAAACTTTTATCGTTCCATCGTCTTCACTGCTTACAATTAAAAGACTTTTGCCATTCGGACTTACTGTTGCAGGCACGAACGTCAAACCTTCCGGCGCATCGCCTGTTGCTAACACTTTGATAAATTTGGGCTGGTAGGGATTGCTGATATCGTAAATAGCCACTGCATCCGCTCTTTCCATTCCAACAAAAGCAATTGCTTTTTTACCTACCACGCCTAATGTTACACCTTCTGGTTCTACTCCTTTATCATCGCTTCTGCCATCATCATAAAAACCGGCTTCTGCTGTTTTTTCTTCCAGTTCATTTTTGCTATCAAACACTAATTGACCATCGAACCCATTCCATACTGTGAATGACCTGCCTCCATAAGAATATAACTCATCCATGTCGCCGTCACCATCTTTGTCGCCCAATGTATTGGTAATATTCAGCCGGCCCATTACTTCATCCTTTTGTAAATCGGCTGCATTGGGGAAAACTGTAGGATCCAATGTGAAATTTTTGATGCGGCCGTTTTCAATGAAATCACCCCATTCTCTCACATCACCTTCGTTGGCAGTAAAGAGGAGCGGTACTCCATTATGTTCAGTAACGGCAATTGCATCCGGTAAATACATTCCTTTTACATTCCATTTTTTGAAAGCAATTGTATCGTCTTCATCGCTTACATCGATACCATTTTTATCGCTGTTGTAATTTTTAAATCCCAACGGAAAAATCTGCGTTACTCTTTTTGATTTGATATCAATTTTTGCAATCGCATTATTCTCTTGCAGCGTTACCCAGGCCGTTCTTGAATCAGATGAAACAGTGAGGTATTCCGGTTCCACATCCTGCGCGAAAGTTGCATTAGGACCAAAAAGCCTCATTCCTTTTGCTTTCAGCCAATCAGCTTTACCGGCGAAAGAAGAAAAATCAATCGTTGTTGAAGTATAGCCTCTTTTTACGTCAACAATTGTTACAGTACCGATAGGATCGATCAAATAGTCATCGGAAGGTTCGCCTTCATTGGCCGAAAGAATATAGTCGCCGTCATGACTGAAAGTAACCATGTCAGGCAATGCACCCGCTGGTATTTCTTTGATTACGCTATAGTCGGTTGTTTTGAAAACGACGATTTTACCATCATCTGTTTTCGCATAACCCTCAACGGCAGCAGCGAGTTTACCATCATAAACAGCTACACTGTTTACACCGCCACCGAATGGGCTGATGTCAATAGAGCCTATCGTTAGAGGCGCAGCAGGGTTCGACAAATCGAGCACGTCAACTTGCGTAGTACCGGTGTTGGTAACAACGAAAAGACGTTTTGTAAGTGGATCATAGGCAGTAATTTCAGCGGCGCCCTGGCCACCAATAGTGATACTGCCGATTTCAACAAACGTAGCAGCATCTTCTTTTGGCGAGCCGCCTCCGCCATGACCATTGCCTGGAATATAATCCCAGACTTTGGAACAGGAGTTTAACACGAACATGGATGTTACAACGAGGAAGGAAAGGGTGATTTTTTTCATAAACCAGAGATGATTTTAGTTCCTCCAAGATTAGCAGAAGAGTGTTATCATATTGTAAAGCCATTGTTATGGAACTATTAACAGCAGGAGCATTTTACACACATCACATTTTATAAATTGTGGGTTTTGTGGTAGGTTTGAAATTCTTAAAACCAGAAGAAATCATTATGAATAGTTGCTGCCGTATAGTATTGTTTGTTTTGTCTGTAACAAGCATACTCTCTTCTTCCGAAATAAATGCACAAAAATCGAAACCAGTACCAATCATTTTCGATAGCGACATGGGACCTGACTATGACGATGTTGGAGCGATTGCCATGCTTCATGCATTTGAAGATAGTGGACAGGCGAAAATATTGGCAATGGTCGCCAGTACTAAATACGCAGGTGTAGCGTCTGTTTTCAGTGTGTTTAATACTTATTTTAAAAAACCGGGAATACCCGTTGGTGTTCCAAAAGGAAAAGCATTGGAGTTGAGAGATTTTCAACATTGGTCTGATTCGGTCATTGCAAATTACCCTCATTCAGTGAAGGATAATGATGAAGTGCCTGATGCAGTAGAAGTATATCGCAAAACATTGGCGGCACAGCCTGATAAATCAGTAACTATTGTAACCGTAGGTTTCCTGACTAGTCTTAGTAATTTACTGGAATCAAAAGGAGATGCTTATTCACCATTAGATGGTTTACAATTGATAAAAAAGAAAGTGAAGCAATTGGTTTGTATGGCTGGCCGGTTTCCTTCCGGTAGCGAATTCAACGTCGATCGTGATCCTGCTGCGTCACAAAATGTTTATACACACTGGCCGACACCTGTTTTGTTAAGCGGCTTTGAAATCGGTCAGAAAATTCATACCGGTCTTCCTCTTATAAATAATAATTCAATTACAAACAGCCCGGTAAAAGATGTATTTAGAATTTCTATTCCTCTCGATAAACAAGATAGCGCCGGAAGAATGAGTTGGGATGAAACTGCAGTACTTGTTGCGGTGAAAGGATTTAAACCCTGGTACAAAATAGAAGAGGGGAGAATGATTGTCGCGGACAATGGCAGCAATACCTGGGATACAACGAACAAAGGACATGCACGGTTAATCGAAGTAGTGGCGCCTGCAGTTGTTGAAGGGGTGATTAATACATTGATGCAGCATCAACCGGGAAGGCGATAGGCTGTCAGCCATAAGCCGTTGACTATCTTAAATGAGCAATCATGTTTCGTGAGTCGTCAATCGTGAATGACAACGAAAATTTATTGCAAACAAAATATATAAAATTCAGGCAAGCCGTTAAACATTGTTTAGACCAATGGCTTATTGCTTATAGCTTACAGCCTATTGCCTCATCACTGTAGCGTCCGCTTTTCTCCTTTACTGTTTACAATCTCCACCTTCTTTACATCATTTGGTACGCAGGTAAAATTTGCGGATTGGGAGAGGAAGGAATTGCCGTAATAAATTTCTTCTTTCCTGGTTTTTCCATTTGCGAGTGTTATCAATACATATTGATCGTTGGAAGTTAACAGAACCATTTTCTCTTTTACTGTTTTATGAGAAAATAATTTCAGCGGACCACGATTCTGTGAGGCGGCTAATAAATAGCTATTTCCAGGGCCACGCAATTTCACCAGTGCTTTTGCATCACCGGGAACGAATAGGCCACTTTGTAAAATAGTAGCTGCTTTAAAGTTGCCGGTTCCATCACCGAGCAATATTAATCCATTCAATGCATCGTAGCGTCCATTGGATACCTCTGTACCATAATCATTTCCGCAAGCCGCCACATCCAGGTTTCCATCATAGTTAAAGTCGCCGGTGACCATTCCATACAAAGGTGCGATCTGCGCCATCATTGGCAGCGGTATCAGCTCAAATTTATTGTTGCCATTATTTTTCAACAAGCAGCTTTTAAAATAATTAGCGTGTAGCACCAGCGCTTCATTTCTTTCTTCAGGATTAAATATTTTGCTGAATTCCGCGTCAGCAAAACTTTTATAAGTAAGGAACCTCTTTTTCAATATTGGTAACTGCTCTACAATATCATCGCGGTTTTGTGCCGTGTATTCCTTGCGGTTACCCACCTGGTCTTTCAGAAAAACAGTTGGTATAGCATCGAAACTTTTATTTTTATCAAAATCTTTTGCATAAATATTCACCGGGTATTCGTCACTGCCCCGGTAAAAGGAATTGGCGCCAAGATTACCAACTACATAATCCATATCGCCGTCATTGTCGAAGTCACCGCCCGCAATGCTTCCCCACCAGCCAATGGCTGATTTCACACCTGATTCTGCACTTATATCCTGAAACTTACCTTCATTATTTCTCAAAAATGTAAGCGGCATCCATTCGCCTGCAAGGATCAAATCAGTCCAGCCATCATTGTCAAAATCGCTGCAGATCACATCACATACCAACCCGATATTTTTTAATGGAGATGCAACTTCATTACTTATATCAGTAAATTTTACAACGCCATTTTTTGAATCATTCCGATAAATAAACGAACTGACAGCCTCGGGATACCTGCCCGGCGATACACGGCCCCCAAGAAATAAATCCAAATCACCATCATTGTCGAAGTCAAATGCTTTTACACAACTTTTGCTGATAAGGTTGGCAGGTAATGCTAATGAATCCGGTACAAAATTCCCTTTACCATCATTTTTATAAAATTGATCCTGGTAGTTAAGTGTGTTTGGTGTGAATTGATTGCTGCCATTCGCACAATACAAATCAAGATCACCATCGCTATCTGCATCGAAAAGCAGCAAGCCCTGGTTCTCGGGTTGGCGTGCATCTTTTGAACGTGAAAAAGGCAAATCCTTTGTTATAAATTTTCCATCTGCTTGTTGTAAAAAGAATTTGCCCGTAAAGTCTGCATTAGCGCCGAGATAAATATCATCCAGTCCATTTTTATCAATATCGCCTGTAGCAAGGCCGGGTCCATACTGTGATAATTTATGTGGCAATAGTCGCTCTGCATTGAAATCGATAAAATCCATTTCCTGGTGTTCGAAACTGATGCCTGCATTTTTTGTGATATCAGTAAACCAGGTGCCTTGTGCTACTGCAGGGACTGACCAGTTGTCATCTATCTTTGCATTTGCAATATCCACTTTCAAAACCTGGTTAGCAGCTACTTTTGTCAACACTTGTTTTTTATGATTGGGCCAACGGATAACCACTGAATCGATATTTGTTGTTTTACCCAATCCAAAATGCGCTTTGCAATCGACCGTTGACAGGTAACCGCGATAGGGAAAATTTTCGTACACCTGCAAATTGCTGGTATCATAATAAATCTCCGTCATCGCTCCCAGGCCATTTATATTTTTAGCATCACCTTTAAATTGAACCTGCAGGTAATTGGCATTTATTTTTTCCTTTTTGTTCAGTGTATTTTCATACAATGTTGCTTCGTCATTGATGTTATTGATCACATAATCAAGATCGCCGTCATTATCCAAATCCGCGTATATGCCACCGTTAGAAAAGGAAGGCTCGTTCATGCCCCATTTTTTTGTGACGTCTTCAAAACTGAGTTGTCCTGTATTCCGGTAGGCATAGTTCGGAACCTTGATCTGCGGAATTTCTTTCATCAGCATTTCCTTTGTAGCAATCTTCAGCGATCGTACCTGGAATGTTATAAAATCATGATCGGTTACATCCTTGGGATAGCCATTAGTAACGATAAGATCGCGATAGCCATCGTTGTCAAAATCCGCTAAAGATGCCGTCCAGCTCCAATCTGTTTCTGCCACACCTGCGTAAAAGCTTATATCACCGAAGATGGGTTCGCCAATGGAATCGTTGTTTCCTATCCTAGGGCCCATATTCAATTGCAATGTATTTCGTACATACTGCAGCACTAATTTTTCCGTTAGCATGTTCCGGTAAATATTATAGTTATTACCGTTCATGTTTGTCTTCTTCCGGTAATTGCTTTCAGGGTTCATATCAACTGCGAAAATATCCGCCAGGCCATCATTGTTGATATCTGCGACATCATTACCCATCGCATTTTGCGAAGTATGTTTGAAATATTCTTTAGCTTTTTCAGTAAATGTGCCGTTTTTATTATTGATATACATTAAATCACTTCCGTAAAAGTCATTGGTTACATACACATCTTTCCATCCATCTTTATTGATGTCAACCACGGCTACACCAAGTCCATAACCCGGATGCTGTATGCCTGCTTCTTTGGAAACATTTGTGAAAACAGAATGCTTTAGCGAATCATTCCAGTCGTTGCGGAAAAATTTATCGTAATCGATATGCGCAGTATCAAACCGGTTCGTACTAAAACTTGCTACTTCCCGTTTGGCCAATTTTGTCGTAACGAGATACATATCCAGGTCACCGTCATTGTCATAGTCAAAGAAGGCGGCATGAACAGAAAAACTGGTATCTGCAAGACCGTATTCTGCTGCCATTTCTTTAAAAACCGGTTGCTTCTTTTCATTCAAACCCTGGTTCACATACAACAAGTTTCTACGGTTTGCCGCATTTGATTTTATACTGGAGCATAAATACAAATCCTGCCAGCCGTCGTTATTTATATCTACAACAGACGCAGCATTGAACCATTCACCTTCTCCCTGTACGTTAGCGATGTCTGTAATGTCTTCAAATTTCATTTCACCTTTGTTGAGGTATAATTTATTTGAAACAGTACTTGCGGTGAAATAAAGATCCGGGAGGCCGTCATTATTAAAATCACCTACACCGATCCCACCGCCATTGTATAAGAATTCAAGATCCAGCGGGTTTATAGAATCGTTTTCTACAATAGTGTTGTTAAAGTGAATGTTTGAATAGTCGGAGGGAATTTTTGAAAAAAGTGTTTTTATTTTGGAACCACAGGAAAGGAATACAAATATTGTTAATCCTGATATGATAATCAGCACAAACTTATTGGTAAAGTTTACGACAGCAGCGTTCATTATAAAAAAATGGAGTTAAATATAAGGCGAATAATTTGATCCCGATCCATTTTTACATTCCTGAATAAAGGATGAATGCGGAACGAAACAGGTTACTATAGAAGATGACCTAAAGAGACTTTCGCCTGATAATTTTAAAAGGGTTTTTGATCTTTTCTTTTTTGTTTTCCAGAATCAGCGAAGCTGCTAATTCTCCCATTTTGGTATGATCGGTTGATATTACGGTGATGCCATCCAGTAATATTTCTTTGAGGGGCGTATCGTTGTAAGAAATGATACCGATATCTTTTCCGGGCTGTAGTTTTTTATTGCGGCAGTTTTTAACCAGGTTTACCAAATCCGTTTCCTCAATCACGATATAAATCTCTCCGCTTTTTATAGCCGTATCGGGGTTTATTTCATGCACAATATCGAAAGCGTATTTGTATTGCATGCAAAAACTACGGAAACCCATTACGATTTCGTACGGGTAGGGGATTTCCTTTGGATGAACCAATACCAGTTTTTCATATTTACGCAGCAAGTCTGTGCCAGTTTCCAGGGCTTCAGCTATATCATTGCGGAAATCCTGGTAAACTGCTGCATAACCTGTCATATCAGGTACATCTTTATCAAGAATCAACAGTTTGTCTTTTGGAATTTTCTTTATCATCCGGTAAGCCTCATCCACATTTTCATAAAAATGCGGCATGATGACATAATAATCATATTCACCCAGGTTGGTGCTGATTAAATCGGTAAAAAGCTTTGTATTGGAATGATAGATTTTCAAATCTAATGTTGCATCTTCTCCAATCGTGCGGGCAAAGGCTGAATAGATTTGTTTTTTATAATTACTGATTTTATTGAAAAGCAACAGAATCCGGTAAGGTGAGGTGACATCGGTACGATTGATGTAAAATCCTTTGCCCTTTACGGGTTGGATAATGCCTTTTTCCTCGAGGAGGTCATAAGCCCGCTGCACGGTATCGCGGGATAGAAAAAACTCGTTGCTGAGTTCGTTAATAGAAAAGATACGATCGCCTTTTTTGTACTCGCCTTTTTTAATTGATTCGGTAATCGAATTCACAATCTGCAGGTACTTCGGCGTTTTCTTATCGGAATCAATCTGTAGTATGGCTGACATAATCAAAGCTTATATGACACAATCATTTTTCTCACTGACAAAGAAAGAGCATAGCTCTCTTATTAATTTTCACATAATTGGCCGAAACTGGTACTATATTGGCATCAGTGACGGACATTTTTCTTTCTTTTGCGAAAGTAAATATAGCGAATTTGAGAGTGTGTTGCTGAAGGTATTTGACGGGAAAAAAATTGTGTAGTTCATACAATAAGAGGATACGCTTTGGCCTGGGTTTCAATAATAAAAAGAGAATCGCACCAGGAAAATTAGCTCTCAGCCGTGAATTATCTCAAACCTGTATGAAACATAGTTTTTGAATAGCTCTACCACTACAAGTTGGCTGTTCTTTAGTCAATTATATTTATGATCTGATCAGAACAAAAGGGAACAGATGCCCTGTCAGGTTAACTCATAACTTATTTATATCTTCCTTCCATGGCAAAACCGCACATTGTAAGAATTACCTGTGCAGACAGGACCGGTCTCATCGCAGCTATTACAGCAGTTTTATATAAACACGGGTTGAACATCGTGGTGATGAAAGAATATGTGGAGAGGCTAACAAATGTTTTTTTTGCACGCTGTGAATTTACCGGCGAGGCGGATACCGGGGCATTAATAAATGAAATATCGGTCGTCCTTCCGTCGGGCGCGGATGTTACTATCAGCCAGCAGCGGAAAAAAAATGTCGTGATTCTTGTTACAAAGGAGCATCACTGCCTGGGAGATTTATTGATGCGCCATCACTTTGGAGAGCTGAATGCAAATGTGCAGGCTGTAATCGGCAACCATGACACACTAAGCAGTTTTACCAGGAAGTTTGATGTGCCTTTTCATCACATTAGCCATGAAGGCCGGACACAAGAACAGTTTGAAATTGAAATCGGAGAGATCCTGCAGGGTTATCAGCCAGATTACCTGGTGCTCGCAAAATTCATGAGAATACTATCTCCATCTTTTGTCGTGGGCTTTGAAAACAGGATCATTAATATTCACCACTCTTTTCTGCCAGCCTTTAAAGGCGCAAGTCCCTACCGGCAGGCGTATGACAGGGGCGTGAAATTGATTGGTGCAACGGCGCATATCGTAAATAATGATTTGGATGAAGGGCCCATAATTACGCAAAAAATTATCCCGGTTGACCACGAATATACCCTTTCAGGTATGATCGAAGCGGGTCACGAAATAGAAAGAAATGTTCTTGCCGATGCCCTGAAAATGGTTTTTGAAGATCGTGTATTTGTATCGGCAAATAAGACGATCATCTTTGATTAAGCGGCCTGTATTTTTTTAAACTGCTGATACCATGAGAACATTTAGAAAGCTTCGTTAATCCATTAAAAATCATGGAAACATACCCTGTACGCCTCAATTATAATGAAAGCAAAACATCCACTTCACAGTTGCGAACTTTAAACTGCAAACAGCAGACTACAATAGTCCTTTTTTTCAGTAGTCTACTTACCAGGATCTTATTATAAACACTTATTGCAATTGCCGTAATAATTATAGATCTTTAGTCTTTTAACTTATCCACCCTATGACGAACCTTTGGAATCATGTGAGGACTGTCATGAACAGTCATGCTGTTCACGAAAAAACCCTGGTATCTATCTTTGATTTGGACGGCAACCTGTATTCTATAAACCAGGAGATGCGGAAGATGCTGGACATTCCCCGCACTGACAATAACAAAAACATCTTTGAATACCTGGAGGCGGCTGATGCAAGTGAGTTGCGCCGTATTATCGACAAAACGCTGGAGTCGAAGACCTGCTCATCAAAGCTTAACTTCCAAAATGGTTCACCACACCTTGTAAATTTGAATGTGCACGCAGTTCCGGTTGTCGTGAAAAGCAAGCAGTACTTTGTTTGTTTAGGTGAAGAAATCAAAACTACCCCGGAGCCGATGACTCCAAAAACGGTTGACAGCAGCAAGCCATCAAAAAATATTGTATCAACGGATCAGCATGGGTTGTTTCAGTCAGCTATGGATAATTCTCCAGCACTTAGCTGGATGATCGATGAGGAAGAGAACCTGGTATATGCCAACCGCGCGTATAAAAAATTTTTTTCGCTGCCTGCCGATGCGATTGGCCAGTACATCGGAAAGTACATACCTCCAAACGTTATACAGAGTTTGTATGAAAAGCATAAAGATTCCTTTTATGCAAATAAACCCTGCAGCAGTATTGAAAAGGCGTTCCTCGCTGATGGCACCTGCCTTGAGTTTAAAGTCATGCTTTTCCCCGCGCTGAATAGTTTGGGTGGTAAAGTCATTACAGGCCAGGCTGTGATTCTTCCTTTACAACAAAATGATCAACCCGCTACTTTGCATCCGGAAAAATCGGAACTCCTGCCGGAGCTTACCGAAACCATTATGAATGTATTGGAAAAAGAGCGGACCCGTATTGGCTACGAACTTCATGATAATATCAACCAGATATTGACTACTGTAAATTTATTTATCGGACAGTTGCAGGTGAAAACTGGTGAACAGGAAAAGCTGAAGGATAAAAGCATGGAATACCTTGTCAATGCCATCGAAGAAATAAGAAGTTTATCAAAGGGACTCGTCACCCCACAGTTAAAAGAGAAAGGATTGGTGGAAAGTATTGAGGCGATGGTCTGTGATTTCTCTGTAGCTGGTACAATGAGAATTCATTTCACCCATGACTGCAGTGTTGAGCACCTGGCTCATGGTAAAACACTCACATTGTTCAGGGTTGTGCAGGAACAGTTGAAAAACATCAGTAAGTATAGCGGAGCTTCTGTAGTGGCGATTAACCTGGCTTCCGCCAATGACCAGGTGACAGTGACAATCAGTGACAACGGGAAGGGATTCGATCCGGCGCAAACAACAAGGGGTATTGGTCTATCGAATATTTATGAGCGCACGCGGTTTTACGGCGGCACTGTGTTGATAGATACCTCTCCCGGTGCAGGTTGCACGCTGATAGTGAAAATACCTGCAGAGTAATCCCGGCATAGGTCACTGTGACGGTCATGCTAAAAATTAATTCATTTCATAAATGGATTTTCCTGCGGTCATTTTATCTTAATTAATTGCTTTAAAAAGCTTAAATACCTGGTAGTATTTTTTCCCGGGCAAAACAGATGCTGATAATAATTTTCCTCTTATTTTTTATAAAGTCATACATAATTTATTTCTGATTATGTGTAACAGGCCGATAATATAGAAGAGAAAAAAGGACGTGCGTATGCTGTCTGCGACGTTTCATTTATTTCATGGAAGACCAGCTATAAAATTTTTTAAGAGACATGATATATGATTTTACTTACTTTTATATCCAGATCTGCTTATGTTCTCCGAGTTGCCATATGCCATGAAAGAGTTGCTTCAACAGGTAGGGGTAGGAAGTGAAACTGCCTACCGACAGGTGTTCGATCATTATAAAATTCCTTTTTATAACGCCGCATTTAAAATGACCCGTTCCGGGGAAGCTGCAGAAGAAATTGTACAGGAAGTTTTTATTATTCTCTGGAAAAAAAGAGAACAGATTGGTACGGCGGAAAATCCAGAGGGATACCTGATGCGAATACTTTACAATTCTATCTATGCACATTTCAGGAGATTGTTATCGGAAAGACAATTGAAGAGGAAACTTGTTGAACTGGATGTCGATGCATTCGAAAACCCTGTTGATGAATTGATATTTGAAAAAGAAAATCAAAACCTTGTTAATGACATTATCAGCAGGTTGCCTTATCAGCAGCAGATTATCTACCGGCTTAGCAAACTCGATGGATTGTCACGCGACGAAATCGCTCAAAAACTAAACCTCTCTCCGAATACAGTCAGAAATCACCTTGCCACTGCTGTAAAATCCGTACGGGAATATGCCAGGAGAAACGCTTCCATCCTTATCTGGCTCGCCATCCTGAAAAGTTTCTGAAAAATTTTGTCTTTCACTAGTACATTTTCATTCGTCGCATCATCAATACACTCGTAGCGGTGAAGCTGTTCTTTGCCGCGCAACTACGACTATGCCGCTTGCCAACGAAAGAATCAGCTATTTACTTACGTGCTGGACTTCTGGTACAATCACAGTACAGGAAGAAGAAGAACTTTATGAAATCCTGTCAGCAGAATCGCCTGATGAGCAAACACAGGCTCATATCAAAGAATTGGTCGGGCAATACAGTCATCGTCAGCTTTCACCTTCAGTTAATTGGGACCGGCTTTTCGAAAAAATACAGGAAAATAAAGAACCTGCGCAGGTTGTACAATTTCCTAAACCTGCCCGTCGCCAAAAGTGGTTGGCTTATGCGGCCGCTGCTATACTTATACTACTCATTACCGGTATTGTTTACCGGCAATCGATTAACAAGATTGAGCCCGAAACCGTCGTTACAAATTCAATAGTTAAAGATTCAGTCGAAGCATTGCCCGGCAGCGATAAAGCAACCCTGACACTTAGCAACGGCACCATTGTTAATCTTATCGGTGCAAACGCCGCGATCGTTGATGCAGGATCGACAATTACGAATGAGGGCGGTGAGCTCAGGTATCAAAATGCGACACTGGTAGGTTTCAATACAATGACGACGCCCAAAGGCGGACAATATAAATTGTTACTTTCTGACGGGTCACGGGTATGGTTAAACGCTGCCAGCTCTGTTACTTACCCGACAGCATTTATTGGAAATACGAGAACTGTCTCAATAACCGGTGAAGCTTATTTTGAAGTCGCAAAAGATAAATCAAAGCCTTTTATCGTCGTTACGCAGCATGACAGCATCAGCGTACTGGGTACTTCGTTCAATGTAAATACTTACAACGACGAACCGGCATCAACAACGACGCTGCTGGAAGGATCGGTAAAAATAAATGGTAAACTCTTAAAACCTGGCCAGGCCTATACGGCCGGTACTATTATTAATGCAGATACGGAGCAAGCCGTAGCCTGGAAAAACGGCATTTTCAATTTTAATGGATTGGACTTACCCAATGCAATGCGTCAATTGGCACGCTGGTATAATCTCGATGTGGAATTCGAAGGTAAAGTGCCGGCAAAACAGATAAGAGGAGAGATGGGACGTGATCTTAATTTATCACAGGTGATAAAAATTTTGGAAAGAATGGAATTCAATTTCCGGATGAAGGAAAATAAATTGATTGTTTCACCTTAAGGGTGTTATGATATGTTGACCTGGAAACAAAACGTCCTGGATTGCGGCCAGGACGGGAATTAGCCGGGTTAACCCAGTTAATGCTGTTAAGTCACTATTGTTTAACCCAAACTATTGCAAAAGTATGCAAATCCATGCTATTTGTACCGGGCCGACGCATTGCGGGCGTCTTCCCTGTAACAAAACGATGCTTCGAATGAAATTGACGATGTTATTTTTTATTGTAGGCTTGCTGAACGTAAACGCAAAAGGTCTTGCACAGGAAATTACCTTCTCTGGCAAAGGCGCATCGCTGGAAAAAATATTTTCAGAGATCAAACGTCAGACCCGTTATACCGTCGTGTATGAAGGCGGACTTATACAAAAAGCGAAACCGGTTACCGTGAATGTTGTCAGGAAACCATTGAATGAATTCCTGGAGATGGTATTATCCGGCCAGGAGCTGACTTTCATCATTGAAAATACCACCATCATTATCGGGAGAAAGACATTAACACGATCGGATGAGGCGGATACTGATAAGCCGGTAGTTCCGGTTCCGCTACCCGCATTTTCAGGTAAAATAGTTGATGATACAGGCACACCGCTGGCAGGAGCATCCGTTGTTAACAGGAAGTCGGGTAGCTCGGCTGTCACAGACGCAGATGGAAGATTTACAATTACCGCAACTACAGGCGATGCATTGATCGTCACCTTTGTTGGCTATGAACCCAAAGAAATTACTGTTACTTCAACACTACTCAATACAGCAAGTTTTTCTGTGTCGCTCACAAGAGCAAACAATACACTCGACGAAGTAGTGGTTGGTTATGGTGTGATGCGAAAGAAAGACGTAACAGGGGCTATTGCTACTGTTACTGAAAAATCTTTCAACCAGGGATTTATCAGTAACCCATTGACACAGGTACAGGGTAAAGTAGCAGGGCTGGTTATCACGCAGCCCAGTGGCGATCCCAATGGAAATGTAATCATCCGGCTTCGCGGACAAACTTCGCTCAGTGGTGGACAAACACCCCTGATTGTAGTTGATGGGATACCGTTAGATGCAGCAAATTTGATTCAGAATATACCTCCCGGCGATATTGCATCCTACGACGTTCTTAAAGATGCTTCCGCAACAGCTATTTTCGGATCACGCGGTGCAAACGGCGTTATTATGATTACAACAAAAAAGGGTGTAGCCGGAAAAGTGCAGGTTGAATACAACGGAGTTATCGGTCGTGATAAAATCGTAAAAAAACCAGGTATCCTGAACGCATCTGAATACCGTGCAAGGCTTGCCGCGATTGGTAACACAGATACAACTTACGATCGCGGTGGTAACACGGATTGGTGGGATGCGATAACCCAAACCGGTATTTCTCAAAGCCATAATTTATCTATATCGGGAGGTTCAAACGGATTTCGTTACCGCGGTTCTATTTCTTACCTGGATCAGAAAGGCATTGTAATTAATACAGGTAAAAAGGAAGTGGGCGTTCGGTTTAATGCGCAGCAAAAGGCGCTGAATAATAAACTGGATGTACAAGTGGGTGTACTCGGTTCACATGTGGATCGCAAATATATTGACTACGTATTCTTTAAAGTCGCAAATAATAATCCACCTACCTATCCTGTGTACAGGAATGATGGAAGTTATTTCTCCTTCTTCAGGCAGGATGTGTACAATGTTGTGGCTGCGCAAACCATGCAAACCAATTCCGGTGAAGACGCACTGAGCCAGTTGTACGGAACAGCCGACTATGAATTAATAAAAGGTTTGAAAATCGGTGTTACAGGCGGTTTAAATTTCTTTGAGCATAGCACTGAATTTTATCAACCAGTTTTCCCTGGCGTTGGCAACCTGAACTATGGAAGGCAGGGATCGGCCAAGACCGATTCAAGACGCGGCGATGGTCATATTAATTATCAGAAATCATTCGGAGAGCATAGTGTAACGGCAACCGTTGTGTACGAGTACAATCATTTTTCCAGTAGATACTTCAATGCGCAAGGACAACAATACCTGCTGGATGATCTTGGCGCCAACGCGCTTGGAAATGGTAACGCATCCAGCAATATAATCGGATCCTATAAAGATGAATCATCTCTTATTTCTTTCCTGGGAAGAGCAACATACAATTATGCTTCGAAATATTACCTGACAGCAAGTGTACGCCGTGATGGTTCTTCCAAGTTTGGTCAGAATAACCGCTGGGGTACATTTCCCTCTGTGTCTATAGCGTGGCGCCTTACGCAGGAAGAATTCATAAAAAATATTACATGGCTGGACGATTTGAAACTTACTGCTGGTTTTGGAACAACCGGTAACCAGGATGCTATTTCGCCTTACAACACATTACTTACATTGGGTTCGGGTGGCAGGTATTTTGACGCGCAATCAGGTCAGTATCCGCAGGCTTATAGTCCTGTGCAGAATGCAAATCCTTACCTCCAATGGGAGGAACGCCATGGAAAAAATATCGGTATCGCTTTTTCAATTTTGAAATCGAGAATCAGCGGCGACATCAATGTGTTTAATGACGAGACGAAAAAACTGTTGTTCACCTATTCAGTGCCCACGCCTCCTTTTTTCGTGAATTCCATTTTGGCGAATGTTGGCAATATGAGTAACAAAGGATTGGAAATTCAGTTGAATGGCGACATCGTCCGTTCGAAAAACGTTCAATGGAATTTAGGTGGTCAGCTCACTTTGGTAAGAACAAAAATTGATCAATTGTCCGGTACCTATACAGACGTGGAACTAAGTACGGATCATATTGGTGCAGGAAGTGACTATGCTAACTCCAACTATTTTCTCACCTTCCTGCAAAAAGGATATACACCTTATGTTTTTTACCTGCTTCATTCTGTCGGATTTGACGACGATGGCAGGGAGTTGTTTGATGATAGGAAAGGCGGCGCAGTGACTAATCAACAGGCAACCGATTCAATGAAACGTTATATCGATCCATCACCAAAGTTCAGTTACGGCATTACTTCTACTGTCAGTTATAAAAACTGGAGTCTGAATTTTTTCCTTCGCGGTGTTGCAGGACAGAAAATTTATAACAATACAAGATCGGATTATGGCGATATATCCCGTTTCCCCGGAAGAAATGTATTGCGTGAAGCCATTGATAATGAAATTACAGGTGGTACAGCGGGCACTGACCGTTTTTTGGAAAATGCTTCATACCTGAGGCTTGACAACGCTACTTTATCTTATACATTCAGGAATATTAAAGCGTTTAACAATCTGCGGTTATTTGTCACCGGTACAAATCTTTTTGTGATAACGAAATATTCCGGACTTGATCCCGAAGTTAAAAACGGGAACACGAATAGCGCTTATATAGACCTTACCTACAGCGATGGATTTTATCCAAGGTACCGGTCAGTGAATGTGGGAGTGAACGTGACGTTTAATTAATCGCCTGTGTATTTTTTATTTTCTTTTTCAAATTAAACTAACATGAAATCATTATATAAAAAGATAAGCTTTGCTGCGGCGTTTCTTATTTCCGCAACATCCTGTACAAGGCTTGACTCAACAAATTTCAGTACGGTTGCCAACAGTAATTTCTGGCAAACACCTGAACAAATTGCGGCCGGTATTGCGCCTGCTTACACTGCTTTGCAGACAATTCCCAATCACGGTAGTAATAACGGTTTCTGGCAGGCTATTGAATGTTCATCAGATGAGGTTATCACCCCGACACGGGGAGGACAATGGGCTGATGGCGGCCAGTGGCAATCGCTGTGGCAGCATAGTTATACAAAGGACAATCCATATATCAATACAGCTTGGGTAAACCTGTTTACACCTATCGGTAAAATCAATTTTATTTTATCAATCGTTAACAGCCTTCCGGAAAAACCATCGAACCTGGATGCGATCGTGGCGGAGTTAAAAGTGCTCAGGGCTTATGTATATTTTTTAGCCATGGACGCATTCGGTAATGTACCGCTGGTTACGGATTACGAAACAGATCCACAGTCTGTCACGAACACACCGAGAGCGGAGATTTTTCAGTTTGTTGAAAATGAGTTGAAGGAAAATGTGCCATTACTAAACCCGTCCGTAAACAAATCGACATATGGCAGGGTAACAAAATGGTTCGGTCATTTTTTATTGGCAAAATTATATCTCAATTCAAAAGTGTATAACGGCACTTCACATATGGCGGAGTGTATCAGCCAGTGCGATTCGGTTATCATGTCCGGTAAGTACACGTTGCTTGCAAACTACTATGACAATTTTGCTCCGGATAATAGCCGCCTGAGTTCGGAAGGAAACGAAAACATATTTGTGATACCTTTTGAAAACGGTTTTATCGCAGGTAATGAAAACGCGTGGATGACGCTTGATGGAGGTAATCAACCAACATTCCAGATGTTGCAATCTCCCTGGGATGGATTTTGTACCGCAGCGGACTTCTATAATAAATTCGATACAACTTCCGTTTATTCCGCATCAGGTAATAATACATTCCGTACTTTCCTCGACGCAAGAAGCGGTCAATACCTGGTCGGTCAGCAGTTTGTTACTCCTTTTACATTTCCGCCGGATAAAAATGTTTTGTACCATACAACTGATTTATCATTGTTTGCCAAGGAGGTTTCATCCGGTGATAATCTTTCGTATAATCCTGAAATACCTGTGTTTTCTTCGCCGGAAGACGAATTCCTGATGGCCGGCGTCAGAAATATCAAATACTACCCGGAGCCGAACATTCCTTATGACCAGAGCAATGATCTTGTTTTATTCCGTTACGCAGATATTTTATTAATGAAAGCGGAAGCGCAGATACGTGCCGGTGCAGTGACAGATGCATTGGATTTGGTGAACCGGGTACGTCGTCGTGCTTATGGTAATTCAGATCATGATTGGTCAGGCGGCGATCTTACACTCGATAACATTCTTGATGAGCGCGGAAGAGAACTTGCATGGGAAGGATGGAGAAGACAGGATTTGATCCGCTACGAAGTGGAAGCAGGAACGGTGTCAAAATATTTCGGTGCGGCGAGAAGTGCGGGTAAACTGGCAGACCCGGATACGCATTTCCAGATATTTCCGATACCGGCGCCGCAGATGATTGCCAATCCTAACCTGGAACAAAATCCCGGTTATCAATAGTTGAAATTTGTTAGAACTCTTTTTATTAATAAGGTTAGTTAAGGCCATACTATATAACAGGCGACAACGCAGTAATTCCTGGTCGTTTCCTGGAGCGAATCAACCGGTTTCTACCCGTGGGTTCGATGAGTTAATAAAAGCAAGCAGTTAGTTTAGCAAAGGAAGCAATCAGCGTATTGCTTCCTTTTAACCGTATGTATAATTGTGTTTTAAAGGCATGATGAGAAAGTCGAAAATGGAAGAGCATTGCAAAGCGGGTTGCCAGCCATGTCTGTCGTTGCTGACTAATCTTGTTTTATATACTGCATTCCTGCTGATTTCATGTAAACAAAAAAAAGCGGCGCCGATCTTTTCCCTGCAACCTGCGTCTTCAACAGGTATTAATTTTATCAATAAGGTTGAAGACAGCAAAGACTTCAATATTTTTCGCTACCGCAATTTTTACAACGGCGGTGGAGTAGCCGTGGGCGATATTAATAATGATGGAAAAGCTGATATTTTTTTTACGGCTAACCAGCAGTCCAACCGCTTGTACCTGAATAAAGGCAACTGGAAGTTTGAAGATATTACGGACAAGGCTGGTGTGCCCGGTATTCATAAGTGGCATACCGGTGCCAGCATGGTGGATATTAATGCAGATGGATGGCTTGACATCTATGTTTGTAACAGCGGTGATATTAATGGAGATGATCGTGCCAATGAACTCTACATTAATCAAAAGAACGGAACATTTCGCGAAGCGGCGGCGGAATATGGCTTGGATGATAAAGGACTCGGTACGCAGGCTGTCTTCTTCGACTATGATATGGATGGCGATCTGGATTGCTTCATACTTAACAACAGCTACAGGGCTATTGAAAGTTTCGGCTATAACCGGATGTTGAGACATAAAAGGGATGATAAAGGTGGCGACAGGCTTTTGCGGAATGACAACGGGCATTTCAATGATGTAAGCACTGCAGCAAATATTTTCGGCAGCGAAATAGGTTTTGGCCTGGGCGTTACCGTTGGTGATATCAATAACGACGGCTGGCCCGATATCTACGTTTCAAATGATTTTTTTGAAAAAGATTACCTCTATATCAATCAGCGTGACGGCACATTCACGGAAACCAGCGATGCTGCAATCGGGCACATGAGCGAATCTTCAATGGGTTCTGATATGATGGATATCAATAACGATGGCAACCTTGATATTTTCACGACAGATATGTTGCCTGAAACCGATTACCGCCTGAAGACAACAACTAAGTTTAACAGCTTTGATATTCTCAATGCCCGCCTGGAAAATGATTTTCATCACCAGTTTATCAGCAATTGCTTACAGCTAAATAATGGTGATGGAACTTTTAGTGAAATAGCGGGACTTGCCGGCGTAGAAGCAACTGACTGGAGCTGGGGAGCGCTTGGTTTTGATTTTGATAATGATGGATGGAAAGACTTATTCGTAAGTAACGGAATCGGTAAGGATTTAACCAACCAGGATTTTCTGGAATATTTTACAAGCGACCAGGAAAAAAATCGTGTGTTTTCCTCGGGCTTCGATTTTCAGCACGCACTTTCGAAAATGCCTTCAACGCCGATCGTTAGCTATGGTTTTCTAAATCAAAAAAACCTCCGGTTTAAAAATGATGCAAGCGTAACAGGAATTGAAACACCAGCATTCAGCAATGGTGCTTCTTACGGAGATCTCGATAATGACGGAGATTTGGATCTTATTGTAAACAACGAAAACATGCCGGCATTTATTTATCGGAACATGACATCAGAAAAAAAGCAGGCCTCCTGGCTTAAGGTAGTTTTAAACGGGGAAGCGCCCAACACTCTTGGATACGGAGCCCGGGTTACTGTTTATTACGATAGCATGCAGCAGGTCATTGAGCAAATGCCATCAAGGGGGTTTCAAAGTTCTGTGGAGCCGGTGTTGAATTTCGGGATTGGCTCGGCAAAGATTATTGACAGCATTTCAGTACGCTGGCCGGATTTAAAACAGCAAACGCTGACCAATATTTCAATTGATACTACTATCAGGTTGCAGCAGGCAGAAGCGATACAAAAATCCGTGTATGCATCACCGGTGGTAAATTCTTTATTCGAACGTTATACTTCAGAGGCGTTACCAAACAATAAGGTCTCAGTTGAAAATAAATTTATTGATTTTGATACGGAAAAACTAGTTCCCAAAATGCTGTCAACGGAAGGGCCGAAGCTTTCAGTGGCAGATATTAATGGGGATGGATTGGATGACTTTTTTATGGGTAGTGTAGCAGGCGATACATCCTGCTTTTTTATACAACAACCAGGCGGACGTTTTTTAAAAACATTACCCGAATGTTTTATAAGGGATAAAGACACTGAAGATGCAGGTTCCTGTTTCGCGGATATAGATGGAGATGGCGATATTGACCTGATTGTTTCCGCTGGTGGCAACCAACATCCGCCTGGCTCGCTGGAATTATTGATCCGGTTATACATTAATGATGGGAAGGGAAACTTTTCCCGGCGATTAAAAGGAATTCCTCCAATTGGCATAAACGCATCGGCCGTTATCAGCGGCGATATTGACGGAAATGGAGCCGTTGATTTTTTTATTGCAGGAAGAAGCGTAGCAGGTAACTACGGTTTGGATCCCGGGTCTGCACTGTTGCTGAACGATGGAAAAGGAAACTTCAGGGATATGACAGCCGCTCTTGCACCGTCATTGAAAAATTCAGGGATGGTTACTTCTGCAGTTTTCTGCGATATTGATAATGATAGTCGCCAGGAATTAATACTGGCGGGTGATTGGATGCCGCTGACGATATATGGTTTCAGAAATGGGAAACTGGAAAAAGAAAAAGAACTGGATGGTTCTTCCGGGTGGTGGAACAGCCTGCTCGCCAAAGACATTAACGGTGATGGATACGCGGATTTAATCGCCGGCAACCAGGGTCTCAATTCAAAGATCCGTGCAGACCGCGATCAACCGGCAAGAATGTTTGTAGCGGACTTTGATAAAAATGGATCTTCCGATTGTATTGCCGCCTACTATAAATCTGACGGAAAATCATACCCGTTTAACCTTCGTCGTGATTTAATGGCACAGATTCCCTCTTTCAATAAAAAGTTTCTTCGCTACGACTCCTATGCAGGTAAAACACTGGAAGAAGTTTTGACAGCAGAACAGTTGGCTGCATCAAAAAAACTGATGGTACAGCAAACCCAAACCTGTGTATTCTATAATGATGGTAAAGGAAATTTCAGTATGGAGCCGCTGCCTGTTATGGCGCAGGTGGCGCCTGTATTCACAATACAGGCAGATGATTTCAATAATGACGGAATAACCGACATATTTCTCGCCGGGAATTTTTATGGGTTGAAACCTGAAACAGGGCGCTATGACGCGAGTTATGGAATCACCTTACTTGGAAGTCGTGGTAAGGGTTTTCAATATTGCAATCCTTCTGCCAGTGGCCTGTTTGTACGCGGAGAAGTAAGAGATGTCAAAAAAATAATGGCAGGTAATAATTATTGTTTAATTGTTTCAAGAAACAATGCTTCTCCGGAAATATTCAGAAAGAGATAATTTTTCCGGTGCAATAATAAAATTCAATAACGCAGCGCTTTTAAAATATATCTATGCGATTTGTAGCTTTCTTTTTCTGTGTTGGCTTATTCTTTCATTTAAATGCGCAGCAAGTAACTATCAGTAACCTGTATCCGAGAAAAGATGCAGAAGGGAAAATTATAGACGCACACGACGGTAATATCATACAATTCGGCAAACGTTTTTACTGGTATGGTACGGCCTACGGTAATACCAACGGTTATCTCTTTTCAAATACTTTCCAATGTTACAGTTCAACCAATCTTAAAAACTGGAGAGCCGAAGGCAATCTTATTCCCGATGCACCGAAAGGTGTCTATTACAGGCCGCACGTTGTTTATAATAAAAAGACAAAAAAATTTGTGCTGTGGTACAATTGGTATCCTGCGCTCTGGGATGGAAAAATCGCTGTCGCCGAAAGCGATAAGCCGGAAGGGCCCTTTAAAATTGTAAATAAAGATGCGAAGCTCGCCAACAGTTCAATGGGTGGACTCGGCGATTTAACGCTCTTTGTGGATGATGACCAGGTCGGCTATATTTCTTATACTACAATTGCAGGTCACAAAGTCAGTATTGAAAAATTGAACGATGATTATCTTTCTTCGAGTTTGGAAAACAGTGGCGTATTGGCGCAAGACTGCGAAGCAAACATCATGTTCAAACGAAACGGCAATTATTACCTGCTTACTGACCAGGCGTGTTGCTTTTGTAATTTCGGATCAGGTAATCGTGTGTACAGGTCTGACAAACCGCTGAATGGATATAAGCTCACAAATAATATCAATCGGTATCCCGGCAGATGGTCGTCATTATTGGTTGATGGAATAAAGAGAGGAAATCTGCCCGAGCGTGTAAGTAAGATAGACACAGCATTTGCTCCTATACAGCTTGAATTTGCAGGCAATAAGAATGTTGATCGCATAACCATTACCGTTTTTACCGGCAATCGTCCCGAAAATTGTGGCTACGCCGACATTCCACGCGTACATCCTGAGTTTAAAGTACCGGCATTTGATCTTTATTATCATACTGCAGGCGAATGGAGAAAAATTGAAATTAATAAAATTGCTATCGATTCTATAGCTACATCCATAGAACTAAATTATTTTTCTAAAAATAAATTGAGGACTGATAGAATTAAAATTGTTCCGAAGCCGGATTACTCGCCCGATAGTATTTATATTTCGGAAATTGAAATAATGGAGACCAAAAAAAACATAGCCTTATTTTCCGCAGGTACTAAAGCGTATGTATTAGACCAGGTAAAAGGCGCACCAATCATTCCCGCGCAGGGTAGTGGTGTGATGGAATTAAAAACCAAAAAGGGAATGGTTTATATCTGGATGGGTGATTTATGGGGGTCAGCATCCGACAATGAAAAGGGCCACGATTACCAATATTGGCAATTACTGCGGTTTGATGAAAAGGGTAACATTTTCCCATTGGAATGGACAGATGATTTTACAATTACATTATGAAGGCCGTTTTAATCATATTGACGTTGCTGGGCTTATTGGCTATTTGTTATTTTATCCCGGTTGTGCGAAGTGAACAAATCAGGATTGCCGCAAATTTTGATAATGCAATAGCCCAGGTGAAAAATCCTGGTAACTGGAAAAATTGGTTTCCCGAAATCCGTGAGCGTTGGCAACAAGATTCTTCGTCTGTTGAACTTATAAATAATAAAGAGGCAAAGACGTTTACTATTAATGCCGGCACGGAAAGCTACAAAGTAAAAATGCTGACGCCGCTTTCTTACCTCGTTGAAAAGCGCGGCAATGGAGACTTTTCATACTTCTCCTTTACAGTTCTTTCACAGCTTTCGCCGGATAGCGTGACAATCAACGTAAGCAGCCCTTCGCGGTTATTATTCCGCATCATTCCTTTCCTGGCGCCAACAGAAAATATCAAAACCATACACGGTCTCAGAAATTACCTGGAAGACCCGATCGCTCATTACGGTTACCCGTTTGAGCTGCTTCAGGTAACAGACACTATTTTCCTCGTAAACCAATATCTCAGCAGCAAGAAAGAGCTTTTTGTGGGGATACAAGATAGTTTTTCAGTGATGCAAGGCTTGTTGCCCGCGTCCAATGAACCTCAGCAATATTGCGTGTCATATAAAGAGATACCCAATGACTCGGTAAGTGTGATGCTCGGCATACCGGTTAACAGGTCATTGCAGGTTGATAAACCATCTATCCGTATCATCCGGATGCCCAAAGGAAGAATGCTAACGGCTATCTATACCGGCAGCTTTAGTCAGCGATCGTTGGTTTATGCGGCAATGAAAAGATATATTGTTGATAAACATCTCATACAAGTGTCAGCCGAATATGAAATGTACCTCGACGCAAATTTACCTGTGAATGACTCTTCAAAAATTAAAATCAGGGTTTACTTCCCGGTATTATAAATTGACTCTTTCTGCTATTATCATAACGCTTACGTGCATTTGCATTAAGATATAAACCGGATTCAATGCAGAGTTCGCAGGTATTATAGGCCTTAAAGTTTATGGCAACTATATTTAAGTGCGATAAACTTAGTCTTTCGATCTTCCTTTTCCTTTTTTTATCTATCCGTTGCAAAATATCAGTACCTAAAATAATAATGGTTTGTCGGGAGATGCTCCTAATGTTGTCGTTTATACACCGTGTAAAACCCTGAAATGTTTCCCACCTTTGTATTGTCATTAACGGTCAAACTAAACCTCGAAAAGGTTATGAAAAATTTATACAGCGTAAAAAATCTTATTAAATTACTCCTAATCGCAATCATTATGACTGTAGCATCTTCATCAAATGCACAACAACTCAAACCTACAAGCAGTGGCTATGCACCTGCTAATGGTATCAACGTTTATTATGAAGTGTACGGCGACGGCAAGCCTATCGTTTTACTACATGGCGCTTATTATACCATTGAGTTGAATTGGGGGCAATTAATACCTGAACTGGCAAAAACAAGAAAAGTAATTGCTATAGAATTGCAGGGACATGGACATACAGCTTATTCAGATAGAAAATTATCACGGGCCACTTTAGCCAGTGATGTGGAGAAAGTAATGGATTACCTGAAAATTGATAGCGCTGATATAGCAGGCTACAGTTTTGGCGGCCAGGTAGCCTACCAGTTTGCGATACAAAGTCCCAAACGATTGAGAAAATTGGTCATCATCTCTTCTGTTTATAAAAGTGATGGATGGGTAACCGGGATAAACGAAATTTTTAAACAAATGAAGCCGGAGCATTTTGCAAATTCGCCGCTGCAAACCGCCTACGATGCTGTAGCGCCGGATAAAACAAAATGGATAAAATTCCTGGAACAGATGATTGCCTCGGCTGGAGAGCCATTTAATATGGGCGATGACAATATTGCAAAAATCACTTCGCCTGTATTAATCATATCAGGTGACAATGACGGCATGGATAAAATCGAATTGGCGAAGACTTATAAATTGTTGGGAGGTGGTGTTGCTGCTGGTCTGCAACCAATGCCAAAATCACACCTGGCCATTGTTCCCAATCAGGACCATGTCGGCCTGATGAATCAGACAAGAGTAATATTTGAGTATTTAGATAGTTTTTTGCAATAGCACATGCAATTGGATTATGATCATTCGACGGATTATTCTTATCAGCAATAAGAAGGAAAAATTGGGTAGAGAAGAGTTCGATTCTGCTTTGCAATAAAAAAGCGCTGTAGGTCAGCGCTTTAGTTCATTATGCGGAGAGAGAGGGATTCGAACCCCCGGACCTGTTACAGTCAACGGTTTTCAAGACCGCCGCATTCGACCGCTCTGCCATCTCTCCGCGGCAAAAATAGGTTCACAACCTATAACTGCAAAATCAGGGGCCAACAAATAAATTTTTTTGTTTCAATGAAATGACAAAAGGTTCAGCCGGGTAGGAGGATAGGCTTAAATTTGCAGCCTGTGAAGCATTTAAAGGCCCTCAACAAATATTTCTGGAAGTACCGTTTTCGTTTTAGTATCGGTATAGTTTTTATCATTATCTCCAATTATTTCGGTGTTCTTTCCCCACAGGTTACCGGGTTTGTGGTTGATTATGTTCAACAATTCCTGTCCGGCAAACCATTTGATAGTGGAGGTAAAAAGTATGACGTATTGGTGAACCTGTTTGTTGATAAAGTCAGTGGCACTTCCTATTCAGTAGGCAAGATTGTGGCGCTTTGCGGCATTACCATTCTCGTGCTTGCCTTGCTTCGTGGTTTCTTTATGTTCCTGATGCGGCAAACGATTATCGTGATGAGCCGCCATATCGAGTTTGACCAGAAAAATGAAGTTTACTCCCATTACCAAAAACTGGATACTGCTTTTTACAAAACACATAGCACCGGTGACCTGATGAATCGCATAGCCGAAGACGTGAGCCGTGTACGAATGTTTACCGGCCCGGCGATTATGTACCTGGTCAACCTGGCTACGCTTATTTCGCTGAGCGTTTTTTATATGTTCAAGCGCGATTATATGCTTACAATTTATGTATTAGCGCCATTGCCGCTACTGGCAGTTACAATCTATTATGTAAATACCATTATTCATCGAAAGAGTGAAAGAATACAGGCGTTGTTATCGGATTTGACAACCAATGCCCAGGAATCGTATTCTGGTATCCGCGTTATTAAATCTTTTATCCAGGAAAAAGCCATGTTCCGCTTTTTTGAAAAAAACTCAGAAGAGTACCGCCAGAATGCAATAGGGCTCGCAAAAATGGAAGCGATATATTTTCCATCCATGACACTGATTATTGGTATTAGTACGTTGGTGACAATATTGATTGGCGGCATCTATTATATCAACGATCCGTCTGCTAATTCTTTAGCAACACTGGTAGAATTTATTGTTTATATAAACATGCTGATGTTCCCGGTAAGCGCTATTGGCTGGACGGCAAGTATGATTCAACGGGCTTCCGCTTCGCAAAAAAGGCTGAATGAATTCCTGAAAACAGAACCTGAAATACACAATTCCGCAAAGCCTGAAAAGATCGAAATAGACGGCAATATTGAATTTGATCATGTTGATTTTGTTTACCCGCATACAGGAATAAGGGCATTACATGATTTCACATTGAATATCCGTAAAGGTCAAAAAATTGCAATAGTCGGCCGTACGGGCAGTGGTAAAACCACCGTAGCACAATTGCTGTTGAGGATGTACGATACAACGGGAGGGGTCATACGAATTGACGGGAAGGATATAAAAGAACTCGATTTACAAAACCTGCGTCACCAGGTAAGTTATGTACCACAGGATGTATTTCTTTTCAGCGATACGGTAGAAAACAATATCAGGTTTGGATTAAAAGATAAGGCCGATGCCAGCGTAGTACAAGCTGCTAAATACGCCAGCGTTCACAACGAGATAGAATCTTTTTCAGCAAAATACAATACAATGATAGGTGAGCGCGGCGTGACTCTCAGCGGAGGTCAAAAGCAGCGTGTCTCTATCGCCCGTGCGCTAATCAAGGATCCCGGCTTCGTTATTTTTGATGATTGCCTGAGTGCCGTAGATGCAAAGACGGAGCGGGAAATTACTGCCAGCCTATATGAATACCTGCAGGACAAAACCGCGATCATTATCACCCACAGAATATTCTCCCTTTTCAACTTTGATAAGATAGTTGTGCTGGAAGATGGCGAAATAGTAGAATCCGGCACCCATACAGATCTGTTAGCGCTGAATGGCTACTACACCGACCTCTATACAAGGCAACAGGAGCAGGAAAACACTAACGGCAATTAGTACCAGTCAATAAATCCCGGAAATTTTTTCTTCTTTTTCTGCCAAATTTGGCAGTGTCGAAAACATATTTATATTTGTACACTCTTGAACCAAAAGAAATTATTTAACTGCTAAAACTTTTACGACTGTGGCGTACGATAACAATGACAAGAAACTGGAAAGCATCTACAGCAAAAGGATTCGTGCCGGCAAAAGAAGAACCTATTTCTTTGATGTGAGAACGACAAGAGGTAATGACTACTACCTCACGATTACAGAAAGCCGTAAGCGTTTTGATGACAATGGTTACGACAGGCACAAGATTTTCCTGTACAAGGAAGACTTCAATAAATTCATAAAGGCCCTGAATGAAGCTGTTGATTACGTGAAAACAGAGCTGATGCCTGATTTCAATTTTGATGCATTCAATCATGATGAAGTAGCTGGCGAACATGAGGATGGTATTGAAACAGTAACGGAATCTGTAGCTGAGCCGGTAAAAGCAACCGCACCGCCTGTACCTGTTGAAGTGGTAGCCGAAGCAGCTCCTGCAGCCGGAAGTACAGCTACTGAAGAAGTAGATAAATGGTAATTAAACGATCTGCATATAGAAAAACCCCGCTTTTCAGCGGGGTTTTTTGTTTGAATTCCCTGTAAAAAACGCCTGATTTAAAATTAAATCTGCTTTTTCCCGTTTATTACCCAAATCCTCCTTATGAAACCTACCGTCGCTGCTGCTGCCGTGCTTTTCCTTCTTTTATTCCTCGCATTTAAGGCCAGTAGTCAATGTGTATTATCTCCCGTTTCGTTGGAACAAAGGGTTAATCTTTCATATGCTATCGTACAAGGTAAAGTGGTTAAAAAGCAGACATACATTGATAATGCTACGGGTTATGTTTATACAAGAAATACAATATCGGTAAATGCATGGTTAAAAAAACACAGTTCGGCGACAGAAATTGAAGTGCTTACATTAGGAGGGATCTTTGGTGATAAGGCTACTATTGCTTCGCCAGCGCTGCAGTTAATTGAAAACACCGAGTACATCCTGTTCCTCGAAGGCAATAACTTTAAGGTGGAAGATAAAAGGTTTCGTATTCAGCGGCCAACTGTTATGCAGACAAGAGTATTCAGCGAAACACAAGGAGCTATAAAAAATGAAGGAAATAATTACCGCGAACTATTCTCAAGAAATTCGTTAACAGAAACAGCCTATTTTTCGAAGATTACAAAGTTGTCCAGGAACAGAGTGTTGACGCCCGCAGGTAAAGAATTTACAGCAAGAAAGGCCGTTGTTCCATCTTTGAGTAATTCACGGGTGAATGCACTTGATGGATTTTCACCCTCTACAGTAAATGCGGGTACAATTTTAACTGGTGACCGCGTGACAATTACGGGTTCCGGATTTGGTGCAACGCCAGGCACTGTATCTTTTAAAAACGGTAATGATGGGGGCGTCACTTATATTACTTCGTCATTGACGTCTGATATCATTTCATGGAGTGATGCCAGCGTTACAGTTAAAGTGCCGTCAGATGCAGGCACGGGTACTATCCGTGTAAATGGTCTCACACAAATGGAATCGTCTTCTGTGCTAAATGTAGGGTATTCTCATATCAGTATTGAGGACGATTTTTGGGGGTTTGCTTCCGCGACAAGGCAGCGTTATTACTTGCGAAACCTGAACGCTGTTGGTGGTTATACTTTTCTATTCAACACAACATTTAACGCAAATGCTCCGGCGGTTGCAGCATTTAATCGTGCGCTTGACACATGGGTCTGTGCTACCGGAATTAATTTTCGTACCAGTGGTACCACTGCTGCCATTGCAGCAAATGACGGGGTTAATGTAGTTACGTTTAACGGTTCACTGCCGAATGGCGTACTGGGACAGGCAATTTCAAACTTCGATGCATCTGCAACAGGCGGCTGTAATGGTGCTAATACAGTGTGGTGGGCAAGTGATATAGATGTGCAATATGCTAACGTTCCTTTTACTGGTTATACCTGGGAATACGGACCAACTACACCAAGTGGTTCGGAGTTTGATTTCGAGTCAGTCACTATTCATGAACTTGGACATGCAATTGGTTTAGGTCACCGGATAGCGCCCGGGGCCGTGATGCATTATGCACTATCCAATGGATCGGCGGTCAGAACGCCAAATTCACAGGACATCAGCGCAGCTAATGCGAAAATTGCTTATTCAATAACGCCCACCTGTTTCAATCCACCGAATTCAGGATCGCAAATGCAACTTAGCGGCTGCACCTTACCGGTAACCTTTATTTCTTTCAGCGGTGAAAGGAAAGATAAGTCAACAGATGAATTGTTCTGGGAAGCCTCACATTCCAACAACAATACAGGCTATGGCATAGAAAGAAGTGCTGATGGCGAAAATTTTAAACAAATAGATTTTCTTCCGGAAGCAAATCCAACAATGGCAGAGCAATCTTATTACTATTCGGACAATAGCGCGGGTATCTATCCCTGGTATTACCGTCTCAAACAAACGGATCTTGATGGCAAATACACTTACTCAAAAGTTATTTTTATCAAAGGTGATAATAACAGCAACTGGCGGGTTTTCTCTTCTCCCGATGGAGGAAGTATTAATTTATATGGAAATCCTGTTGGAGAAAAAGCTATACAATTCAGCTTACTGAATGCATCCGGCCAAACAATAATGAATAAACCGGTTACCGATGCGATAACAACAATCAGCGCTTCTCATTTGGCTAAAGGAGTTTATTATTATAAAGTCATTGATAACAATAACCAGGTAGCCATATCCGGCAGTTTATTACTGGGGAGATAATTGCGAATTATTTTCCTGCTTTTGTTTTGGCAATACAGGCGGTACTGCATGAATCTGTTTGTCGTAGTCTAAACCTACCTTTGCAACCGGCATATTGTAGTTCTCCATCGCCGGCACTACACAAGGCATATTATCCTGTGGTAAGGTGATCACTACATTTCCATTTGGTAAACTGTGCGAAAACTTCGGCTGTACCCAATCAGGTAATTTATTTTGCTGAACACTTCTTTGAGGTAGCGTAAACGACTTCGGAAAAGTTGAAAAAGATGATTTTTTCTTAATAAAAAATTCCTGGTAAGATGGTAACTCTCTTTGCTGAGCGACAGCAAAAAGGCATGCGAAGCATGCAACTAAAAAGAAGATCGTTTTTTTCATGGCACTTGGTTTAGTACCAGAAAGTTAACTCATTTTTTTATTTTCTTGAAATGATTTATCAGGCCATTTGTAGAGGAGTCATGATTGGTCATCTCATCTTCATTTTGCAATTCCGGTAAGATTTTATTTGCCAATTGTTTACCCAATTCCACACCCCATTGGTCAAAGCTGAAAATGTTCCAGATAACCCCCTGTGTAAATATTTTATGCTCATAAAGAGCTATCAGTTGCCCGAGTGTAAATGGCGTGATTTTCTTTAATAAAAATGAATTTGTTGGCCGGTTACCTGAAAAAATTTTAAAGGGAAGAAGTTTTGCAATTTGCTCCTCATTCATCCCCGCTTTTTCCAGTTCTGCCTTTGCTTCTTCGCTTGTCTTTCCATTCATCAGCGCTTCGGTTTGTGCAAAGAAGTTAGACAACAATTTCGGATGATGATCGCCGATGGGATTGTGTGATTGTGCGGGTGCTATAAAATCGCAAGGGATTACTAGTTTGCCCTGGTGTATTAATTGGTAAAATGCATGCTGACCGTTGGTGCCAGGCTCTCCCCAGATAACGGGACCTGATTGATAAGTCAAACCATTGCCATTTCTATCGGCACTTTTTCCATTACTCTCCATATTCCCCTGCTGGAAATAGGCAGAAAAGCGGTGCATATATTGATCGTAAGGGAGAATCGATTCTGTTTGTGCGCCAAAGAAATTCGTGTACCACAATCCAACCAATGCCATCAGTACAGGGATATTTTTATCAAACGCTGTATTGCGGAAATGATTATCGGTGTCATGTGCGCCTTTTAACAACTGCTCAAAATTTTTATAACCAATCGTGAGAGCAATAGATAAACCAATGGCGCTCCACAAGGAGTAACGTCCACCAACCCAATCCCAGAATTCAAACATGTTCTTTTTATCGATACCAAATTTTACTACTTCGGTTTCATTGGTAGAAAGCGCGGCAAAATGTTTAGCGATATGTTTTTCATCCTTCGCTTTTTTCAGAAACCACTCCCGCGCGGTTAGCGCATTGGTCATTGTTTCCTGTGTAGTAAATGTTTTGGAAGCGATTAAAAAAAGTGTACGCTCGGGTTTCACTTTCTTCAATGTCTCTGCGATATGCGTTCCATCCACGTTCGATACAAAATAGGTTTGAATATCCTCTACCCAATATGGTTTTAACGCTTCCGTTACCATCAGAGGACCTAAATCACTGCCGCCAATACCAATATTTACAATGTATTTGATACGCTTACCCGTATAGCCGCGGTGCTCACCGCTATGTACTGCGTCACTGAATTTTTTCATTTTGCGCAGTACCTTCTTTACTTCCGGCATCACATCTTTGCCTTCTGCAAAAAAAGTTTGCTTGGAAAAATTGCGCAGCGCCACATGCAGCACAGCCCTGTTTTCTGTCTGGTTTATTTTTTCACCGGTAAACATGGCGGAGATCGCGTCTGTTACCTGGCACTCATCAGCCAATTGCAGCAATAATTGTTTTGTTTTATCGGAGATAATATTTTTTGAATAGTCAAACAAGATATCTCCCTGCTGCAACGAAAGTTTTGAAAACCGTTCCGCCTCTTGCTGAAACAGTTCTTTTATCGATGCATGTTTCATTTCTTCAGCATGTGCCTGCAATTCTTTCCAGGCATTGGTTGTAGTTGGATCAATCTTTGGAAACATAATTCAGTTATTGTTGGGTAATGATAATAATTAAAGGTGCTTAATCACGTCAATCGTGCGTTGTACCATTTCGGGCCGTATATCGAGATGGGTGACAAGCCGCACTTTTTCTTTGGCAATCGCGTAGGCAAGTATATTCTTTCGTTTCAGCTTCTGTACAATCTGCTCAGAAGTATATTTTACTTTGGTAACGAAAATAATAATATTCGTTTCTACCGGCAGCATGTAATCGACGAATTCCTTTTTTGCAAGTGCGGCGCCAATCATCCTGGCATGGGCATGGTCTTCAGCGAGCCTGGCCACGTGATTTTTCAAAGCATAACTACAGGCTGAGGCATAATAACCTGCCTGCCGCATACCACCACCAAACACTTTACGTATCCGGCGCGCTTTTTTAATAAAGTCTTCATCTCCGATTAATAGACTACCTGCGGGACATCCAAGGCTTTTACTCATGCATACAGATATACTATCGAAAGCTTCTCCATATTGTTTTGCCGTTTCTTTTTTTGCCACCATTGCATTCCAGAGTCTTGCTCCGTCGAGATGAAAGGCAAGATTATTTTTCTGGCAAACCTTTTTTATCTTTTTAATTTCTTCTAAATCATAACAACTGCCGCCACCCCGGTTAGACGTGTTTTCCAGGCAAACAAGACTTGTCCGCGCTTTATGATCATCTTCCGCGTTGATTGCGTTGGCTACCTGCTCTGCTTTTATTCGTCCACGATCACCAACAAGCAATTTTACCGAAGCGCCGGAATTAAAAGCAATACCGCCGCCTTCGTATTGATAAACGTGGGCGCTTTCATCACAGATTACTTCATCGCCCGGTTGCGTATGGCATTTGATAGCAATCTGGTTAGTCATGGTACCGGAGGGACAAAACAGTGCGGCTTCCCGGTGAAAAAGTTTTGCAATACTTTTTTCTAAATCATTTACGGAGGGATCTTCTCCAAAAACATCATCTCCCACATTGGCTTTCATCATGGCATCCAGCATCCCCTTGGTTGGCTTGGTAACTGTATCCGATCTATAGTCTATGATCATTCGGCGAATTTAAGGCAAACTGTTCAGTTCACCCCGCAAACTGAGCAGTTTACGAACTCAGGATTTTGAAATATAAAGCCTTTCTTTATCTTGGCTCCGGTATGAAATTTACGTTCTATCATTATATTATTCTCATAGTGTCCAGCCTGACTATGGCAGTCGCAGGGGTGTACTTACTTGGCAATTTCAAAACGCTTTTTCGACGCTATATCCGCAATGACTTACTTCGCAGAAACCTAGTTGCGTTCCTTATCATTTTTTGTTTCATCATAGCAACTGCTCCTTTGAGCAGCTACTTTTTCAATACACTAGGCCGGGAGGGTATCATACATTTAATTATTGGTGAAATAATGGCGGCGCTTATAAATGTCGTGTTCGTGTATAATACTGTTTACGCAATACTAAAGAGTTCATGGTTGAAGAGGCTTTCGCTGATGAAGCAATGGATATTGATTTTTGTTGTTCTAATCGTTACAACTGTGGTAGTTAATTTTCCATTGAACTATCTCGGTGGTAACCTCGAAAAAGAGCCGGAGAATCTGAAATATTCCGTCATCGTGAATATATACATGGCCGGTATTGTAGGCATGGTATATTTTCTTACGAGCCATATTGATTCAGAGCGAAACCGTAAGATGCAGGAAAAGGAACTGGAATTGGTCCGTATGAATGAATTAAAAACAAAAGCGGAACTGGACGCTTTACATTCAAAAGTAAATCCACACTTCTTATACAATGCATTGAATTCAATTGCTGACTTATCGGTCACAGACGGAAAAAAAGCCAGGAAGATGACAATAGCGCTGGCGGATCTTTTTCGATATAGTATCAATTATGCGCAAAATAATTTCGCAGCTATCAAGGATGAAATAGCAATGACGGAAGTATATCTGCAGATTGAAAAAATACGGTTTGAAGACCAATTGAACTATTCACTGCATGTAGATGAAGAATTCAATTATTACCTCGTTCCGAGATTTATCCTGCAATCATTGGTTGAAAATGCGGTGAAACATGGCCTGAAGGTTACAAAGCAGATGACGGAGATTGTACTGGAAGTAAAGAAATATGGAACCGGCATGGTAATCAGTATTACCGATAATGGGCCGGCATTTCCGGATGAATTAAATCCTGGTTATGGAATAAGAAGTGTGTATGACAAACTCGATTTACTTTTTCCCGGTCAATACGAAGTACACTTCAGCAATCAACCACGTAAACAGGTAGCCGTTTATATTTTCAAACTGATAAAAAATGAACCCACTTTATAAAGCTATTATTGTGGATGATGAACCTGCAGCGAGGCGGCTGATAAAAAACCTGCTACAGGAACATGAGGATTGCATTGCCGTGATCGGTGAAGCCGGTAATGGGAGAGAAGCGTTGCAACAAATAGAAGAAAGGAAACCTGATGTTGTGTTCCTCGATATTCAAATGCCTGACTTAACCGGCTTCGAATTAATCGAGAAACTGGAACATCGCCCCAATATCATTTTTACTACTGCTTACGAGCAATATGCAATTAAGGCCTTTGAAACATTTTCGATTGACTATTTGTTAAAACCGATCAAAGAAGAACGGCTCAAACAAAGCATTGATAAACTCAAACAATTCGGACGGCTCAACCAACCTGTCGATCTGAATGGACTGCAACAAATCATCGACCAAATACGTAAACCACAAAAAGCAACTGCGCTAACGATCCGCACAGGCGACCGGATTTCATTGATCCGTTTTGAAAATATCATCTACTTCGAAGCGCAGGATAAATATGTCTTTATTTTTACTTCAGATGGCCAGAAACATCTCACCGAACAATCACTGACCGCATTATTGGAAAAACTACCTGGTGAATTTTTCCGTGTTCAGAAATCCTATATTATAAATAAGGAGCGCATCCGCGAAATGCACCGGCATTTCAATGGCCGCTATCTTTTTGTAATGGAGGATAAAACTTCTACCCGCATTACCTCCGGTCGCACTTTCCAGGCAGAAATCAAGGAAGAGTTCGGATTGTAACCATCATCCATTTAACCTTATTTTTTGCCATTCATCCCACGACGGATTTTGACTGTAACCTCATCCAGCAGTCTGCGTCACATCTATATCATTGGTTAACCGGCCATCCTTGTTTCAGGCCGTTTATTTTAAAGCAATGTTCTATGTATTGCAAAGTACCTACTTTTGAACTGTAATAATTAACAACAAGTACTAAATCATAAATCTGTTTGATAATGAGAAAGTTAATAGCCATAACGCTTACCTTTTTGACCGCCTTTACCCTGACTGCTTTTTCACAGGCGAAAAAAGGGACCATCACCGGCCAGGTGATCGATGGCAATGAAAAGACCATCGCATCAGCAACAATCAATCTTTTGCGGGTAAAAGACTCATCAATTGCCAAGTTGAGTGTTGCTGATAAAGCAGGGAAATTCGAATTTGACAATATAGTTGCCGGTAAATATTTTGTTTCGATTACGGCCGTTGGTCACCAGGCAGGAAATTCGGAAGTGATAGAAATGGATTCCCTTGGCACTTCGGTAACAATAAAAACGATTGAACTCATACCTGTTGCCAAATCAGTAGGCGAGGTGGTGGTTACTTCGAAAAGACCACCTATTGAAGTGAAGGCTGGTAAAACGGTTGTGAATGTGGATGCATCGCCAACAAATGCAGGTTTGAACGTATTGGAAATTCTGGAAAAATCTCCAGGCGTTTCAGTTGATGCCGATGGTAACGTGAGCCTGAAAGGCAAGAGCGGAGTACTGATATTGGTTGACGGAAAGCAAACATACCTTTCTGGTCAGCAATTGGCTGCTTTGTTGAAAAGCATTCAGTCCACCAACCTGAACCAGATTGAACTAATGACAACGCCGCCGGCAAAGTATGATGCTGCCGGCAATGCAGGTATCATCAACATCATTACCAAGAAAGGAACGATAAAAGGCATGAACGGAAGTATAGACCTCAACTTTGCACAAGGCCTTTATCCAAAATATAATGGAGGCACCAATCTTAATTACCGTAACAACAAACTTAACCTGTTTGGCAGTTACAATGCTGGTGTGTGGGAAGGATGGGGCATTTTAAAAATCAATCGCAAGTTTTCAAAGGACGGTGTGCCCACAGGTACATCTGACCAGGCAACGGAAAGACATAACAGAAGCCAGTGGCATAATGCAAAGATTGGGATGGACTATAATTTTTCTAAAAAAGATGTTGCAGGTATTGTTGTAACGGGCAATATTAATCCCTGGAAAAACTGGCAAAGCAGTATCTCTAACTTGCGGGAGTTAACTGGAGATATCAATACAATTTTCGAGTCGGATGCCTTTAACTCCAACAATTCAAAGAACGTAAATACCAATTTTAATTATAAACATACTTTCGATTCTACCGGTAAGGAATTGACGGCTGATATCGACTACGGTTATTATGAAAGTAAAGGAGAGAATTTGCTGAACACAGAAACTTACAATTCAGCCTATCACAAACAAGGAAATACAGTGCTGCTGCAAGGCACATTCCCTTCTGTAATCAGGATATATACCGGCAAAGTAGATTATGTTCATCCGTTGTCTAAAACAACGAAACTGGAAGCAGGCCTGAAAAGCAGTTTTGTAAATACCGACAATGATGTGTTATATATGCGCGATACAAGCACAGGCTGGTACACCGATATTCAAAGAACCAATCACTTTATTTACAAAGAGAATGTCAACGCAGCGTATGCAACTATATCTGCCACTATAAAAAAATGGGAGCTAAGCGGCGGATTGCGGGTAGAGAACACAATCGCCGAAGGTATCCAGGTTAAAAACGATTCGAGCTTTAAAAGAAATTATACCAACCTGTTTCCAAATGTTGGCGCAGTATATAATGCAAACGAAAAAAATCAGTTCAGCCTTGCCTTCAGCCGCAGGGTAAGAAGACCGGACTATGATGATTTGAACCCCTTTATTTTCTTCCTCGATTCATTAACATACGGTCAGGGTAACCCTTACCTGCAACCAGAGTTTTCAAACCGGGGAGAATTGAGCCATACGTATAAACATTTTCTGACGACAACCGTTAGCTATACGCAAACCAATAATATCATAACACAGATCCTGAAACAAAACACTGAAAAGAAAACCACTTTCCAGACAACAGAAAACTTTGCGAGAAGGCAGCAGTGGGGTGTGTCTGTTTCTGCCAACAAAAAATTGGCAAAATGGTGGAGCGTGAATATCTACACCGGGTTCTTCAACAACTTATATACGGGTTTGTATAATGATGGTATAAAAAACACGCCGGTAAAGATCAGTGTGAACATGGTGCAGGCAAATCTTACCAACAGTTTCAATTTTGCCAAAGTATGGTCTGCAGAATTAAGCGGTTGGTACAACTCTAATCCATCCGATGGATTAATCGTAGGCCGCTCGATGGGAGCAATGAATGCCGCGCTTGTAAGGCAGGTTATGAAAAAGAAGGGAACAGTGAAAATTGGTGTAAGGGATATTTTGCGCACCAGCAATTTCTCCGGGTTTTCAAAATACGCCGATGTTGACCTGACGGTATATAACGACCGTAGAAGAGACAGCCGCCAGGTATCGGTATCTTTTTCTTACAAATTTGGTAAAAATAATATCGCCCCGGCCCGTCGCCGTACCGGTGGTGCCAACGACGAACAAAGCCGCGTAGGTGGTGGCGGAAATTAAGTATAGTATAGCCATGAAAACGACCATTAAACCTTTTCATGAAAAATTTTAGCAGTCAATTTTTCATAAGCAAGAAAACCCCGCTCTTCTGAGTGGGGTTTTGTTTTGGATAAGAATAATTTTCACATTGAAAGCCATTTCTGTAAAAACCCTTTACTTTGGGTATCCTCAAAACGTTTAACCATGCCTTCATTTGATTTTGTTAGTAAAGTGGATGCCCAGGCCCTTGCCAACGCCGTTAATGTTGTAAGTAAAGAAATCACAAACCGCTTTGACTTTAAAGGGGCGCATGTGGTGATCGATCTTGATAAGAAAGAATTTAAGATTAAGATTGAAACGGATGATGATATGAAGATGCGGCAACTCATTGATGTATTAATCAGTCGTGCCCATAAGCAAGGGATCGCACCGGAAGCATTTGATTTTTCGAAAGAAACGTATCAAAGCGGCAAAGTGGTAAAAAAAGAAGTGCAGGTGAAAAATGGCCTGCGCCAGGAAGACTCGAAAAAGATCGTGAAGCTGATTAAAGATTCCGGGTTAAAAGTGCAGGCCTCCATCAACGATGATATCGTACGTGTAACAGGAAAAAAGATTGACGATCTGCAGGAGGTAATCCAGGCTTCCAAAGGATGGGAGATCGGTGTGCCATTGCAGTTTGAGAATATGAGAAGCTGAGAGAAAAGACCGAAGACGGAAGTAAGAAGTCCGATGCCCGGAAACCCATTATTGTTGACAACTCACCCATTGCCTATTCACTATTGTCTATTGACTATGTGCATAACTATGTGCTAAACAGGTGCAGAACCAACAGGTCGAAAATTTGGAAACCGGTAGTTGGAAAACGTATCTTAGGAATACATTAAAATGTTGCAAGAAGTACTGGTAAAACGGTTACCAATGTAAACATTGAAATGCGAAACTCCCGTAAGGGTCAAGCATTTCCGAAAGCATCAGATAAGCAGATATAAATGCGAAAGCGGCTATAATTGCAGGTTTGGTGCTTTCTCTTTTGATGCCGTGTTGGTCTTGAAGTTACAGAGTCTGAGTACTTAGTATTTCAGTATTTAGTATTCAGACTGTTCTAACGGATTTCTGTCTTCTGACCTCTTACTTCCGTCTCCCGGACTTCCTGACTTTCCGTCTTCTCTCTCTCCACATCTCTGGATAAATAAGATTTGGAACCATCCATTTCGTGCAATACCTTTGCGCTTCTTAAAAATTGGATAGCAATGTGTTATCCGGTAGTTTTTTAATACAGAAGATTATAAATCAAAGAGTTATGAAAAAAGAAATTCATCCGTCAGCTTACCGTTTAGTGGTATTCAAAGATATGAGCAATGGCTATTCATTCATCAGCCGCTCTACTGCTGCTTCAAAAGAATCCGTAAAATGGGAAGACGGTAATGAATATCCTTTAGTGAAATTGGAAATTTCAAGTACTTCACATCCTTTCTTTACTGGTAAAAATGTGTTGGTTGATACAGCAGGTCGTATCGACAAATTCAGGAAGAAGTATGAGAAGAACAAATAATTACTTAGCTTAGAGTACGAAATATTTTTTTGTTTTTCATGGCTATACTTTAAACCTCCTCGATTCTTCGGGAGGTTTTTTATTTGCTGTAATGCTATCTGTAAACGCATATCAATAATCTTCCATCATCATCTGTTCATCATATTAAATAGCGTTTTTATACTGCAACTATTCATTGTGTATTAAATCAACAAGAAATTTTTCGTTTGTGCATTAACGGAAAAATAATGTTAAATTTAGTAACACTAAATGCTTGCGTTATGAAAGAACAAACACTCTCACGCATTGCCGTTATCATACTTGCAATCGTACTAATAGCTTTTGGTATTTACCATTTTCTTCATCCGGATAATATGATTGGTTATGTTCCAAACTTTCTACCCGGTGGCAAAATATGGGTTTACCTGGTTGGAGCAGCTTTTATTATTGTAGCCATTGCATTAATACTTCATAAGCGGGTTAAGATTGCATCTTATATTCTTGCAATTATCCTTTTTAGTTTTGTTTTATTGATTCACCTGCCAAACTATGTAAATGCAGGCGATATAGATCTGAAGCAGCAGCACCTTATCAGTATTTTAAAAGATTCTGCTATTGCTGCATTCGCACTGTATCTGGCAGCGAATGCTCAGAAGATTTGAGTGGTGTTTCTTTTCCCGTATGTGCATTACACCTGCATAACATATAGCCGTAGAACCGGTTGCACAATGCCGTTGCGTCGATGGCATAGTTTTTTAAACTTGTAAAGTGTTAACCAATTTTTCAATTAAATAGCAGGCATATGTTACGCTGGACAGTAATTTTTCTGATAGTTGCCATTATAGCTGGTATTCTTGGCTTTGGCGGTATTGCCGCAGGTGCAGCAGGAATAGCTAAAATCTTATTCTTTGTCTTTATTGTATTGTTTTTACTATCTCTTATACGCGGACGTTCCGTGGAGTAGTCAACAATCGATTCAAAAAAAGTATAAACACAAAAACTATGGCGCAATAACTTGCGCCATTTTTATTTTCACTTGTGTGAGTTGTTGTAAATAAAAAAGGGCCGGATAGAAATCCAGCCCGTTCAAAACAATATTTTTGAAAAACCTATTCTACTTACGAAAAAAATGATACCACGGATTTTACGCCGTATTATCGCTATTATGGCGGTATTTTTCCGGGAAATTCCCAACGATGTAGAATTTCTTTCGCATTATTAAACTGGTTGCCCGTTTTTGGCACAAAAAGCACAGGCTGTGATTGCCGGATTTCAAAAATCAATATCTTGACATCTTAAAATACTATTACTATGCGCCGCCTGTTAACTATTTGCCTGCTTTTGTCGATTGCCTCCATTGGTTTTTCGCAAAAACAAAAGCTTTTCAACGGAAAGGATTTGGAAGGATGGACCATTCATGGCACTGAGAAATGGTATGCAAAAGACGGTGAACTGGTTTGCGAAAATGGTCCCGATAAACAATACGGTTATCTTTCTACTAATAAAGAATACAAGAATTTCGTATTATCTGTTACATTCCTGCAAGAGGTAAATGGTAATAGCGGTGTATTCTTCCGTTCTTCAATTGACGGTGTAAAAATCAGTGGCTGGCAGGTAGAAGTGGCACCGGTTAATAACCATACAGGTGGCGTGTATGAATCTTATGGCCGTGGTTGGCTGATACAGCCAAAACAGGAAGATGAAAAATACCTGAAAACAGGTAAATGGAATACGCTGAAAATAAAAGTCGTGAATGATGAAGTAACAACCTGGCTCAACGGTCACCAGATGATCAACCTGAAAGATGAAAAAATCGGCCAGGGCACAGGCTTCATTGCTTTGCAAATACATGATGGCGGAGATATCAAAGTCAGGTGGAAAAATCTTGTAATTGAAGAATTACCTTAAATCATTTACTCCCGGAATAACAACAATTCAGCCATTGGTCATTGGCATGAAATCATTCAGCATTAAAATAGCGCTGCTTCTTGCACTTTCGCTGGCAAGCTTCACCTTGTTTTCCCAGGACAACTGGAAGCATGGGCGCTTACGCGTCACCGATAGCAGGCACTACCTGCAGTTTGAAGACGGCACGCCTTTCTTCTGGCTCGGTGATACAGGCTGGGAATTATTTCATCGTTTGAAAAAAGAAGAGATTGAAAAGTATTTGGAAAACAGGCGAAAAAAAGGCTTTAATCTTATACAGGCTGCGATACTTGCTGACCTCGATGGTTTGCGAAAACCAAATCAGTATGGGGATCTGCCACTGAAAGATATGGATCCTGAAAAGCCCAATGAACCCTATTTCAAACTGGTGGATTGGGTCTTACAAAAGGCGTTATCCAAAAATATGTTTGTCGGCCTGTTACCTACCTGGGGAGATAAAGTGTACAAGGCCTGGGGCATTGGCCCTGTGATTTTCAATGAAAAAAATGCATACACCTACGGTTTATATTTAGGTAAACGATATGCCGCCTTGCCGAATATTGTATGGATTCTTGGTGGTGACCGGCCTGCAATGCGTGACACCAACGACTGGCGCCCGGTATGGCGGGCAATGGCAAAAGGAATTAAAGAGGGCACGAATAACAAGGCGATTTTAACGTATCATACCTGGGGTGGAAAATTGTCAACCTCGCAACAAATACACGATGAAGACTGGCTGGATATAAATATGATGCAAAGTGGTCATGGTGACGGGCATGATGTGCCCGTATGGGAATGGATTGAACGTGATCGCCAATTGCAGCCAACAAAGCCAACACTCGATTCTGAACCTAATTACGAAGATCACCCGGTAAATCCTTCACCCGATTGGGATTCAACAAATGGATATTTCCGGGACTATGATGTCCGCAAACAAATTTACCGCTCCGTATTTGCAGGCGGATGTGGCGTTACGTATGGCCACCATTCTGTTTGGCAATTTTATAGTAAGAGAGAAAAAAAACTGAATCATGCCGATCGGTATTGGACTGCAGCATTGGATCGCCCGGGCGCTTTCCAGGCGGGTTATTTACATCAACTAATTAATGCAAGACCTTCGCTCAACCGCATTCCCGCACAGGAAATAATAAAAAAAGGGCAACGCACGAAAGGTGACTATATCACTGCCTTCCGGAATGAGGATGATAGTTGTGCTATGATTTATTTACCGGTAGGTAAAGAAGTAGGTATAGGTACAAACTGGTTAAAATCGGCAAAGATTTCGGCATGGTGGTTTAATCCCCGTAGTGGAATGGTCACTAACATTGGCAAAATAAAGCGACAGGAAACAATGCTATTTACACCACCAACCATTGGCATCGAAAATGATTGGGTATTGGTAATTGAGAATAGCGTTAAACCAGTTCCTGTTTCAATTGTTACAAAATAATCACTGAGACTTTAAAAGACTAAAGGCATGTATAAAGACGCAACCCCGCAGGAAATAGAAAATGTAATGCAGCAGGCATGGAAGGCATTTTATGAATACCGCAAATTGTCATTGCAGCAACGCGCTGCTTTTATGCGGGCAATTGCAGCGGAACTGGAAGATGCAGGCGATACACTCGTGCAAACTGCCATGAGCGAAACCAATCTGCCGCAGGCAAGACTGAATGGTGAAAGAGCCCGTACGATTTACCAATTGACGACGTACGCTGCAGCTTGTGAGAAAGGAGAGTGGTTGGAGGCAAGAATTGATACGGCTATTCCAACAAAGACACCGCCAAAGCCGGATATACGTAAAATGCTTGTTCCTCTTGGGCCTGTTGTAGTTTTTGGTGCAAGCAATTTCCCATTCGCATATTCTACTGCTGGTGGCGATACGGCTTGTGCTTTTGCTGCCGGTTGTCCTGTGATAATAAAAGCGCATCCTGCACATGCAAAGACGAGCCAGTTGGTTGCAGACGCAATTCTGCATGCCGCAAAAAAAACAAATATGCCTGAAGGAATATTTGCGCATGTGCATGGAGCAGGATTCGAAGTAGGCAAAGCATTGGTTACCCATTCATATACAAAAGCTGTTGGCTTTACAGGTTCGTACCTGGGCGGTAAACAACTATTCGATTGGGCTAATCAACGCAAAGAACCCATTCCCGTTTTTTCTGAAATGGGAAGCATCAATCCGGTGTTTTTATTACCGGGGAAAATGAAAGAGTCCGCTGCTGAGGTAGCGAAACAATATGCAGGTTCTATTACACTAGGTGTAGGTCAATTTTGTACAAATCCCGGTTTAATAATAGGAGTAGAGGGAGATGATTTGAAAACGTTTATTTCAGTATTGGGAGAGGAAATAAAAAAAGTAACACCGGGTACCATGCTTCATCCTGGTATTGCCAAAGCATTTGCTGAAAAAAGAAAAGCGGCGTTGGCGCAAAAAGAGGTAGAGACTATTGCCATTTCCGGAACTGATCCATTGGAAAACCAGGGTGTCGCTACGCTTGCATCTGCAACCGGACAAGCTTTTTTAAACAATCCTGTTTTACACCAGGAAGTGTTTGGCCCTTACTCGTTGGTAATAAAATGCACGGACATGCAAGAGATGCTGGAAGTAGTCCGTCATCTTGAAGGCCAGTTGACTGCAACCTTGATGGCAACGGATACCGATATTCGAAATAATGATGAACTCGTGGAAGCAGTAAAAGATATCTGCGGCCGTTTTATTCTCAACGGTGTGCCAACTGGTGTAGAAGTATGCCTGAGTATGCATCACGGTGGTCCTTTCCCTGCTACCACTGATTCACGATTTACCTCTGTCGGTGCAGATGGTATCAAACGTTTTGCAAGACCCATTTCATTTCAAAACTGGAGCGATGCATTATTACCCGATGAATTGAAAGATGCAAATCCATTGGAAATATGGAGAACGGTAGATAATGAGTTGACAAAGGAAGGGGTGAAGAGGTAGGGAATGAAAAATAAAAAATTCAAAGTAAAAAAATACTGTCTGCTATTTCTTAAAAGACCTGGTAATATGATGCAAGCTAACTTTAAATGGTAAATGTCAGGTATGGCAGAAAGTGATCCATCATACTAATAGAATATCTGATCGCCTGTAAAAATACAATCTGTTTGTATTTTGCTACCTAATCATAAGCAAGCGATGGAGAGACAGTTTGATAAAGTAAGAAGGATTGACCGGCAGATAACAGACAGTGCATTTCTTCATACGCTGCTGGACAATTCTGTTTCGTGTACAGTAGCAGTTCCCACACAGGAATATCCTTTAGTGCAGGCTACATTTTTCGCATTTGATAAAGTAACGGATGAAGTAATTTTTCATTTTTCTAAATACGGGTTTTCCGGCCAGGAAATAACACCGGGAAAGCACATCACTATTTCTGTTTATAAATATGGAAAATTATATAGTGCCGAACGGGCTGTTGATTTCGGTTGTGAATACCAGAGTGTGATTATTTATGGCAGGATTCGCATTGTGGATGATGAAGCAGAGAAAATGGAAGCCATGAAGTTTTTCTTCGATAGATATTTCTCACAAATACCTTCATCAGATTACAAACCATTTACTGTTACGGAAGCCAATCCTATTCACGTAGTGAAAGTAAAGATTGATAAATGGATTGGGAAACAACACCTGTTACCGCAGGCAGCCATTCAATCTTTTTACCCGGAACACAGCCCGGTGATATAGTAGCTTCGTTGCACGTTCTTCCTCCTGGAAGCTTCTACTGCTTATGGATCATTACCGACGAGTTTCACCCGGTCCTATTACATCGTTAAGCTTAAGCCGATGTCTCACTGACGGACCGCGGATTGGCGAGACCCGAATCCGAATATTTGTCAGTCTTGTAGCAACTTGCCAAAATAAATTACTTCGCTAACACTACGGAGAATAAAAATTTCTTTTTGTTCACAGTAGTGTTACGCTCTTGTCTCAATAAAAAACATAACTTCAGCATCAATAATTCTATTCGGCTACTGTTGCAATTAGTGAAACACGGAATTGCCGGGTGCCCTAACGTTGATGTTAATCCCAATGTTTTCTGTTGCAGCAGAAAACGACCCACACGTATTTGCTCTAATTCGATTTGCCTGACGACTTGCACAATGAACCTGTTTCAATACAATTTGTATTGCTTAATTGCCATGCGAAATAGTTTAAAATAGGAATGAAATATTATTTGACAACTAATTCTCAACCATTAAAAAATAAAACTAATGAGCACATTAAAATTGAAGGACGGAACAGAGTTGTACTACAAAGACTGGGGAACAGGACAACCACTTGTTTTCCATCATGGATGGCCACTTTCCGCCGATGACTGGGATACACAGATGCTGTTTTTTTTCCAAAAAGGATTCAGGGTTATTGCGCATGATCGCAGGGGACATGGTCGCTCTACGCAAACAGCAGGTGGACACGAAATGGAAACCTACGCCTCGGATGTCGCAGAATTGGCTGCACACCTGGATTTAAAAAACGCGATACATATCGGACACTCTACCGGTGGCGGGGAGGTAATTCGGTATGTAAATAAATATGGAAAGGGTCGTGTTGCCAAAGCGATATTGATTAGTGCAGTGCCACCTGTTATGGTAAAAAGTAAAACTAATCCGGATGGAGTGCCTATTGAAGTGTTTGATGGCCTGCGTGAACAAACAGCTAATAACCGTAACCAACTTTACATCGATATAACGTTTCCCTTTTACGGCTATAACAGGGAAGGTGCTACTATAAAAGAGGGCGTTCAAAGAAACTGGTGGAGACAAGGAATGATGGGTGGTATCAATGCGCATTATGAATGTATTAAAGCATTTTCAGAAACCGACTTTACGGAAGATTTAAAGGCAGTGGATGTTCCGGTCTTACTATTGCACGGCGAAGATGACCAAATTGTTCCCTACCTCAATTCAGCGGTTAAATCAGCCAAATTGTTAAAGAATGGAAAGTTGATTTCTTACCCGGGTTTTCCTCATGGAATGCCGACTACTGAGGCTGCACGAATAAATGCGGATATTTTGGAGTTTATTAATTCTTAAATAAGCATTGTAACACGCGACACCAATAGTTGTTCAATACTCAATTACCAGGTTCTTGCTTTCTGTTTGTAGATTCTTTGCGGCAGTACCGGTGATTTGAGTTTTCAAGGTGTTTATTTTTTTCAAAGCTGTCATTTTTTTAAACGACGAAATGCTTTCACCTGTCAATGGATTTTGACCTGCATTTAATACATCCCTTGCTGCAGGCTGATCAGCGCTGAAAGCATTTCGTTTGTAAGATTTGTTCGTTGCATTTCCAGTTTGGTAAGCATAGAAAAGTCAGCAATGATTTTGATGCTTGCACTTGAAAGCTGACAATTGCTAATATCCAATCGGTACAGTTGCTTTTTTAATGCGGCCAGTTTACCCAACACTGAGAAAATTTCATTTGCAGGTCGTTGTTGCAGCATGACGAAAGAAGCTTTAAGCACGTTACTATCCATCACTGATGGCCTGCGAGTTGGCTGAACCGAAACTAAGTCGGAAAATTGTCAATATTTTTTTCGCAATTGTTATTGATATATTTTTAAAGGACTTCAATGCGGGTGATGAATACATTGTTACTATTCACATAAATGAGTTAGGACAAACAGTCCGTTCGGGTGATTTTAAAAATCTTGAATTGGCATTAATCGCTTTCGGCGCCGTCGCACAGCAGAGGGCTCAAAAAGCAATTAATGCGGGCAAAAAATTGGGTTATGGTAAGTCAATGACAGGCGATCAGTTATATTTCTGGAGTTATGTATTTTTTCAAAGTCCAGGTCCTAGAGGACAGAGCATATTAAAAAATGCTGGATCCTGGGATTTTTCGGGACTTCCATTCGATAAAGAAACTAAATATCCTCTAGGAATTCAGTCTAAAGCATACCGAATACTTGCTACCTGGAGATATGTTGAATTAAGGAAAACGTTATAAATATTATGCAGTTTAGAATTGCAAAGTATCGTTCAATCGCAATAGGAATCTATTTGTCCTTATCTGGAATAGCCTTCACCCAAAATTCAAAAGAGAACAAAATTGTCGATTACATTGATCGGGATAATAAAAAGGACGAGGTAACGTTAAAAAGGTCATCTGGCAATTCGGACGAATATTTCGAATTGCAATTCAGATTTAGTGATTCTGGCAAGAAAATAACAACGAAAGGTCACTACAACTTTTCGAGCTTTATTTGTATGATCCCTTTGCCTGACGAGGTGTCTGAAAAAAATGTTTCTTTTCTTAAAAAGCTAGCAAAAGAATTAATGGGCCTTGCTTTTCAGGATAGCGCGGGTTCTGAGTTGCAATGGTTCGACGAAATTCTGGAAAATAAGACAAAGACCAACGATAGTTCTTTGGTTGACTTCAAAAGCTTTTTCAAACCTGTCTGGACTAGTTCATTTCCAGATTATAAGCAAAGATTTGCAACTTTAATATCTTCAAAAATGGCAGCAAGAATGGCTAGTTGTTTTTTGAAAGACAATGATATATCTTATGAAAAATACTTAACAGGTTATTTTGGTAATAACCAAGGAAAATCAGTTTGCAAATCCGAAATATCAAATAATCACGCCACTCTTTGTACTACAAATCATGGAGTTTTTCTGAAAAGGGGAACAAGCTATTCCTGGGTATTCATCAATGATCTTTCTTTATTTGGATTTGGCAGCGAAAAATTAAGATGGCCATCGTTACGCAGTGCTGACTTATATAATGATAGCCTGATTGCTATAAATATTTATTCGGCCACGTCTGAGCAAAACGCTTTGTATTTCGTAAACATCAATTCTTGTCAGCTTTTAAGGCTGAATAACGATTTTCTCGGTATTGATATCATAGACAGCGTTAAAATTGTGGGTGATAAAGTACAGTTAATTTCAAAGGCTCGTGAAATTACGCTGTTACTCAAAGATATATTTTCGTTGTAGATGTTTCCAATCTTTCAGTCCATAGTTTTTCAAGGAATGTTTTGAAAAATGTCAACTATAGTAACCATTTTAGTTGTCATTGAGCGGCCACTACCTTATCACACCAACCGTTCCCTTTTTTCCTTAATAATATAGAAGATGCCAAAAAGAAACGGGATTCTGAATCAGGAGCGTTTTATTAAATAATTTTTATGAAAAATTACAAGTTTATAATTTTCATTCTGACAATTTTAATATCTCTCACAACATATGCCCAGCCTAAAGGTGAGTATATGTTGAAATTTAAAAAGAATAACAATTCAACTTTCGATCTGGAAGGAAAGGAATTTCTTTCTGCAATTACGCTGTATTCCGATTCAACATACGAGCTTTATTTTGCCTCAACCGGCCTTGCTCACAAATATTCTTTTGGTTCTTTCAAGCGCTCGAATGGATTAATTTACCTGACTAGTGATTTGGATAAATTCAAAACGTCCAAAAATGAGTCACTGTTATCAAATGAAAGATGCGGTTTGTATCGGTTTGTGGAGTTCAAAAATTGCAAACTTTTGTATAAAAAGAAAAGCTTGGAATTTGCAAATGATAATCCTATTGATTTTATATCGCTCAATGTTGGAGTAGACATAAATACAATTGTGCAATGTAAAGAGCAGTAGCCTGTGACTAAACAGGCTGCCTTCAGAACCTAAGTATCTTTGGGTAGATTTAGGGAACGTCAATTTATAACTTAGCGAATTTCCTATCTTATAATTGTTACTGTTCCTTTCAGGAGCTTATTTTTTTCTGAACTATTTTCTGAATATTGAAGGAGATAAACATAAACTCCAGCCCCTTGACAATAAACCCAAATAGTAATTATGAAGTACATTTATCTAATTCTGATTTTTTATCTGCAGGCAGCTGGTTGTGTTGCGCAGAATAAATCAGTTGCCAAGGCAGGTATAATCAACGATACAACTATATTCAACCGGGTATCTCAAATGAATTTCGGGGACTACATCAACAAAAAGTCCATTGGCGAATTTCTGACAGACGTAGGTTATTCCTATTCCGAACATATATATTCTACAGCTCGTCCTCATTATTTGCAGTTTATTTATTTCGTCTTTTCTGATAGTCTATGGCTTGAGATACAACCCTCGACTTTCGACAATACCAGTATATATAATTTGAAGCACAAATGGGATATTGATAAATTAAAGAAGGAAAAAGCAGGAGCCATTCGGTTGAGTTACCACCTGCAATGTGTCAAAGGATGTAAACCCAACCCTTTTAAGCAATAATACAACTTTATTGAATGTTCACTTGAGCATTGGATGAGATATTAGGCCGGGTATAGACTATTGTAGCTCTGTTAATTAAAACGGAAGCTACTTTAGCAACGTAATCGTCCCCTTAAGCACGTTACTTTTCTCCGAACTATTTTCCTTGTATTGGAGCAAATAAACATACACCCTGTTCGCCATTTTTTTACCTTTAAACTCTCCATTCCACGCCGCTCCTTTATCGGCTGTTTGAAAAACCAGCATTCCATTTCTGTCGAAAATCCGTAAATCAAACTGTTCAATTAATTCTGTTCCCATCACTCGAAAAACATCGTTAAGGCCGTCATTATTAGGCGTAAAGGCGGATGGGATATAAACATGGCAACTGCCCTGCGCGATAAGTATAGAATCGCTTGTTGTGTCGCAGCTATTGCTGACAGCAACATGATACCGCCCGGAAGACCGCACAATATATTGCTCTTCCGAACTTCCATTCTGCCATTTGTATATAACGTCATTCACGTTTGGTGTAAGCGTTAACGAAAGCCCCGGGGATAACTCACGGTCAGGGCTAAGTGAAAACATCGGCTTTGTTAATTCCGAAACTTTCAGAGAATCCCCAGTTGTCGTTAGTCTTCTGTTATTTGATAAATTTAAAATTTTAGGATGCTATGCTAAGACTGTGTCTCAGTATCAAACTCGATAGAGTTTGTCATTATTTTGTTTATTGATTTTTTTAAGAAGTCGGTAGTTGCAAACTACCTCCACCGCCTGCGGCTGTTTGGCGGCCTCGGCCCAGCTTGAATTAGAAATAGATATGTATATGGTTTCTCCTTATGGCACTTTGAGCAAGAAAAGCTATTATACAATAGGCGGTTCGCGGGAGACTTCTGCGGAAATTAGCATTGCGAGTGGTTTTGCCACTGATCCAACATACACTAAACCGGTAGGATGCGGAGTATACTACAAAAATTTCGCGAACCCTAAAAACACGGACTTGGTTGGATATCCTATCGATTCAATAAAATCGAAGCAGACCAAGAAAACTCCTTAGCTTGTTAAATAATTTATGTAATGTAAAATTATTGTATGAGAACTGTATTATTTTTGATTGTTGTTTTGCCCCTATTCTTTTGTAAAGAATTTAAGTCGAGAGAAAATGCGCATCGGATAAATAACACTGACAGCATAATCAAAGATATTCCTAAATATAAAGATGGAGGGTTTAGCGTCTTTTATCGTGAAAAAATTGAGATTGCGAAGGCACTTAACCTGTATGATCTGGAAGCTGGATTTGATAGCTTACAAATAAGGATTTGGTATCCTGAATGGACAATAAGGCGAGTTCTTATCCTGAGTAAGTATCCTGATCACTGGGAGGGGACGCTTCAAAAATTTGAATCGAAACTTTACAAAGAAGATAAAAATACTGCCAGGACAGAATTCAAAAATCTTAGTTCCGAAAAAGTAAGCCCAAGAAGCCAATGGTCAACGCTAATCAGTAAATTGGTTGACTTAGATATTCTCAATTTGCCTGATTCCTATTCCCTTCCCGGGTCTCCGGGAGCGGGAACTGATGGCATATCATACTCTGTCGAAATCGGCACCAATCATAAGTATAGATTTTATTCGTACAGTAATCCGTTCCAAAATCAGCATATTGTTCAGGTAAAAAAAATGGCGCAAATTATAGAAATACTTAATCAGGAGTTTCCAGAAGTCATCGAATGACAGTTTAACTTCTGTTCTCTAAATAGTATCTGCTGGTGTTGATGTTCCCCGGATTAGTCTTTATTGAAAATATAAGTCTTTGTTTGTTCTGGGCTACAGACTGAATGCGTCTGTTTTTTATTTGAGTTGGCCGACTTCATTGATTTATTTACTTCAGTGAGTTTGCTTCGCTTCGGCCCCGGGTCCCACTCCTTTGTTCGTGTCAGTGTAAAAGAACTCCCCGTGGCGTATCACCACGCCACGGAACTTACGCATGAAAGACACTTTCTCTCCGTTAATGTGCGTGCGCATGACATCAGCCCCGAAACTTCTGGGAACTGCAGGAAGCTCCTTCTTGGAAATAAGAGAAAGATGAAAACAAAAAAGAAGCTTCGAAAATGCTGAATAGTCCCGATAGCTATCGCATCAGCGTCAGGATAATTTTATAAGTAAGTAGATCAAGTCTGTCATATTGGTTCTATCCGTTCGTTTGTCGTAGCAGCATAGGATGCTACCTGTTGTTGTAGCTGCTGTCGTTTCATTATAAAAAACACGATAAAGTTAGCGGAGACGTAGTTGGCGAGTTCCAGCAGGCTGACTGTTTTGCCATAATCGTTTTTAAACTGTCTGCCGGTAATACAGGTAAATCTTTTGTATAAACAGGCAGATGAACAGGAGCATTAACCAGGTAGCCGCCCGGATCCAACTTGTTGCAGTTAAATATATTTTAATATAACACCGGGTTATTTATTCCGGGTGTCTTGTTTAACTCTCTCAGGATTTATTTATGCACCTGTGATACTTATTTTAGGACATGCCAAACTTATGCCGAAGCCATAGTGACTTCATGGCAACGCCATAGCAACGTCATGGTGACGTCATGGAGACGTCATCAGAAGCCATGAGGAAGCCATGCCGCCTCATCAACGATTTCTGTAAAAAAAAGGCCCTACAAGTCATATTACTTTTTTCATTAACGCCGAGTGTCCGAAACAAATAGGATTCTAAGCTGAGTCTCACGGCTGGTTTTGTGTGATGGGCGTGGACTCAGCGCTGCTGTAGGAAAACGCTCCGACAATCAGTGAAACGTACACCCCTGTTGTGCTGAGTCTTCCTCCTCTTGTCTGCACGTAGTAAAAATATAAATTATAAGATGCTTCCGAAGTGTCGGGACAAGTTATGCTTATGTCTCCGACTAAGCACTGGCTCCCGATAAATCGGGACAAGTCTTGAAAAAGCCATCAAACCTGCTACTTTAGTAAAAAAAAGAATAAGTGAAGGCGGCTACAAAGTAAGAAACCTGCTTCGGTCGCAGGTCTTCATCATAAAAGCTTCCAAGCCGATGTCTCACGCATAGCTATATGCGTTAGCTGTGCACCGATATTTATCGGCACGGCGTTGATTCAGGAAAATTGTTCTCCTGGGTAAATTTGTAACGGAAATGCCATTTGCGAACGTTTATCGATCGTTGTGAAAAGAAGAATATAAAGTTTACCTGAGATGCGAATTTTCATCAGTATTGTTCTATGAAACTGACCCTATACGTCACCGCTCAATAACTAAACCATTATTTCCCGATTGTAGATCTTTGTAACCTGCATCTGAGATTTGCGTTTGCCAGAGATTGATTTTTTTCAAACCTGCCATTTTTTTGAAAGCAGCAATGCTGTTGTCGGTTAAACTGTTTTGCCCGGCATTTACTGTTTCCAATTGTTGCAGGTTGCTTAATATGGCGGTTGCTCCATCAGTAAGATTTGTTTTTTGCAATTCAAGTTTATTGAGTGCTGTGAAGCCACTGATTATTTTTATGCTCTCTGCCGAAAGATTGCAGTTGCTCAGATCAAGCCTGTAAACCTGCTGCTTGATTGCCTGCAGTTTTCCGAGTAATGAAATGATTTCGGTTTGCGATCGCTGTTGCTGCATAACAAAGGATACCTCCAATAAATTACTACCGGTCGCTAATGCTTTAATGATTAGTCCCGCGTTCCTGAGTTCAGTTAACACAGTTGAATCAACCGCTGGCGCGGCAGGTAATTTTATTTCCTTTCCTTTTTCGGTATCAATCCCCAGGTAAGCAGCAACAAGAAATTTTGTTTTTTCATCCAGGCCCGCAGTGGTAATGTTTTTTTCATAATCGGCACCACTGTTTATCCAGTCGCGAATCAAAAAGACTTCAACCGGTGTTAATGGATTATTGCTTCCGGCGGGCATAAACTTCGAATTGTTGGGAGATAAAGTGATACGATGAAACAATTCACTTTTTTCAATATTACCTGCTACAATCGTATTACCGCTTTTACCACCTTGCCGAATGTTTTCTTTGTCACTAAGTATCAATTCGCCTTTTTTCTTATCGGTATTATGACAACTTATACAGTGCTTATCAAAGATGGGTTGGATGATATCTGCATAAACACGAACAGAGTCCAGTTCCGCAATAGCTTTTTTAGTTATCGTTTTTTTGCCGGAGCCAAACAGTGATTGCAGAAAGGGTGGGAGGTTGTCAGTCAGGTAGCCGTCCCCGTGTGTCATTTTTCCACCAAGGTGGCCACCGATTGTAATCAGCAGGATGCAAATAATCAGTAGCCAATTGGACAATGATATTTTCAGGATAGCACGTGAGGTTGCTTTTCGCCGGATAAGCCAGGTAAGAAAAAGAAGGATAGTAACGGCGATGCCTATCCATTTATGCCAGCTTAATGTATCTGCATTGTAGCCTCCCGATTGCGAAAGAAATAGCCCGGACAAAACAGATCCTAATGCGGCGATTGCCCCGGTAAGCAAAGCGATGTCGATAGCAGTCCCAAGAAGAGGGCTCTTTTTATAAAAGGAAATTACCTGCAATACCGCCGCGAATAAAACAAAGCCGATAGGTAAGTGAACCCACAAAGGGTGAAGCCGTCCAAAAAACTGTAGCCAATCTGTATGCATGCGGTGCCTTTCTAAACTCTTTCCAGTTTTACGGGATAAGTTTTGTCAGCATTCCATTGGCATACGTAAACATTTTCATCATCGTCCACACATACATCATGTCCGTGATAAAAGATATTTCCATCGGCGAACAATGGTTGCAATACTCCGCTTTTATATTCCGGTGCAGTGCCCCCGGGATTGGAAATACATTTATTGTTTTTGTCGAGGATGGTTACGAAGCCCGATTTGCCGCCATCCATTTTCCCGGTATCACGGAAATTGGACCAGCAAACGCCCGCATAAATATTTTCTTTATGAATCACAGGCCGGCAAACATACGCGCCGGGCAATTTTACTGTTTCTAAATATTTTCCATCAAGCGTAAAAAACTTAAAGGCATTATCATTGCGCGATGTGCAAATCAATTTTGGTGAAGAAGGATTGCGCGTATCGACAACGACGCCATGGGCGTTATTCAGGTTATGATCAGCATTCGCATTGTTATGTCCGCCAAAGCGACGAATAAATTCTCCTGAGTGATTGTAATGGAGAATATAGTCTGAGCCATAGCCATCGGCTACATAAAAATCTCCATTCGGCGCTACAGCTACTTCAGTTGGTTGAAATTTTTCTTCCTTCTTATAAACGCCAATAGTGGAGGGATGGCCGAGCGCAAAAACCAAATCACCGTTGATAGTTGTTTTAAAAATAGAACCCGATTGCCCGTGCCAGTTATTATCCTTTCCGAAATAATAGCCACAGTCAGTGATGAATAAAAAATCTTCATCGCCTTCTTTTGATAAAGTCAATCCATGACCACCGGGATAGCGGCTTCCCCACGAATCGAGCAACTTACCGGATTTATCATACACGATTACATTGTTTTTTATTTCATCTGTAATCATTAATAAGCGTCCTTTTGAATCCTGCACCATTTCATGGCAATTGAATACAGGTGTCTTCGCAGGATCCAGGTTGCCCCAGTCTTTGTTCATCTTATATGTAAACTTACCGTGGCCTATAACAGCATTATTTGCCGGGTTTGCTTTGCCAATAATATTAAAACCTGCAATAGCGCCGGCAGACAATAGTGATGCTTTGGCTATAAACTCACGGCGGGGATTATTCGTTTTTTTCATATAGTGCAAAAAATTTTTTAAGCGATTATTCCTTTTACAATTTTTCCTTCCACATCTGTAAGGCGGTACCGGCGGCCTTCGGCGTCGTAAGTTAGTTTCTCATGGTTGATTCCCAATAAATAAAGCATCGTAGCCTGGAAATCGTGTACATGTACCGGATTTTTCACAATGTTATAACCGAATTCATCCGTTTCTCCGTAGGTAAGTCCCGGCTGTACGCCACCACCAGCCATCCACATTGTATAGCAACGGGGGTGATGATCGCGGCCATAATCGGTCTTTGTTAATTTGCCCTGTGAGTAATTGGTACGACCGAATTCTCCACCCCATACTACCAACGTATCATCAAGTAATCCGCGTTGTTTCAAATCTTTTACCAATGCAGCCGATGCCTGGTCAGTTGCTTTGCATTGAACAGGCAATGCTCCCGGCAAACTTCCATGCTGATCCCAGCCCTGGTGATACAATTGTACAAACTTTACATCTTTTTCAATCAGCCGCCTGGCCAATAAGCAATTGGCGGCATATGTGCCGGGTATTCTTGAATCAGGGCCGTATAGATCAAATACCCAATCCGGTTCATCCTTCATATCTGTTAATTCGGGCACGGCCGTTTGCATTCGAAAAGCCATTTCATATTGAGCAATGCGATTGTTTATTTCCGGGTCACCGAATGTTTCCATTTGCGACTGGTTCAGTTCAGCTAATGCGTCGAGCATTTGACGCCTGTCTACTTTTTTAAAACCATCCGGATCATTCAGGTACAAAACCGGGTCGGAGCCCGAACGGAATTGCACGCCCTGGTATTTGGAGGGTAGAAAACCATTGCCCCACAAGCGGGCATACAACGGCTGATCCTTTGGTGCATTGTTTGAAACAAGAACGATGAATGCTGGTAAATTTTCATTATCAGAACCCAAACCATAATTGACCCAGGCACCGATGCTTGGGCGTCCCGGCAATTGATTACCGGTTTGCATAAATGTCAATGCAGGGTCATGGTTTATTTGTTCGGTGAACATTGATTTAACGATACAAAGATCATCGACAACGCCGGCCGTGTAAGGCATCAGCTCACTTACCCAGGTACCGCTTTTTCCATGCTGGTTGAATTTGAAAAGGGAAGCTGTTAATGGTAGTATCGATTGCTGTGCGCTCATGCTTGTCAATCGCTGTCCCATTCTTACCGAAGCGGGTAAGTCCTGCCCGTGCATTTTCTCCAGCATGGGCTTGTATTCAAAAGTTTCGCTTTCCAGCTTTCCAGCACATTGGGATCCTAAGCTTAGAATTCCACGTGGACAAGTTGTCGCG